>Ga0194037_1000504_pt1 | contig 30412 bp, 26 predicted proteins | sample JunL306m_MetaG_FD_148653 | JGI IMG/M metagenome (GOLD analysis project Ga0194037, IMG submission 148653) | Anoxic zone freshwater microbial communities from boreal shield lake in IISD Experimental Lakes Area, Ontario, Canada - Jun2016-L304-6m | ecosystem: Environmental > Aquatic > Freshwater >...
CTGCTGCCACCGCAGCTTCGGATACAATTTTAAATACCCCGATCATACCAGTATGCATCACATGTGTACCGCCACATAATTCTACAGAAAATTTTGGATCAACAACAACCACTCGAACTGTATTGCCATACTTCTCACCAAACAATGCCATGGCTCCAAGTTTCAAGGCTTCTTCTTTTGGCATTTCTGTAATCACTACAGGAATATTTTCTCTGATTTTATCATTTACGATTTTTTCTACCAGTCGAATTTCTTCATCAGTTACACGCGCAAAATGAGAAAAATCGAATCTTAAACTATCGTCATTAACTAATGAACCCTTCTGGGCTACATGATTACCCAAAACTTGACGTAAGGCAGCATGCATTAAGTGTGTTGCAGTATGGTTATAACTGATATACAGTCTTTTCTCAATATCGATAGCTGCTGTTAACTCAACTGTAATATTGCTTGGTATTGTATCGGTAAAATGAACGATCAGGTCATTTTCTTTTTTGGTATCAGTTACCAAGATTTGCTCTGCTCCAAATTGCAAGTAACCTATATCCCCAATCTGGCCACCACTCTCGGCATAAAAAGGAGTGGTTGCTAAAACCAATTGATATTGTTCTTTTCCTTTTGATTTTATTTTGCGGTATTTTGTAACACGAGTGGTAACCAAAATATCTTTATAGCCAACAAATCCTTCGCCAGGTTCATCTTGCAGAACTATCCAGTCTTCCGTATCTAAAACTGATGCTGCCCTACTTCTATTTTTCTGTTGCAACATTTCTGCTTCAAATCCTTTCTCATCGATACTAATATTATTCTCAGAAGCAATCAATCGGGTAAGGTCAATTGGGAAACCAAATGTGTCAAATAATTCAAACACGGCTTTGCCTTCAATTTCTTTTGATACAGATGCGGTACTTGTTGCAACCATATCATCAATTCTTTTCAAACCTTTATCCAGTGTTCTTAAAAATGCATCTTCTTCTTCTTTCACTACTTTCGAAACAAAATCTAATTGTTGTTTTAATTCGGGGAACACATTTTCGAATTGTGCAGCCAACTTAGGCAATAGTTGATGCAACAAGGGTTGTTTATAATTTAGGTATGAATAATAATATCTTACTGCACGGCGCAAAATTCTACGTATTACGTAACCGGCTCCCGTATTAGATGGCAACTGGCCATCTGCAATGGTAAAAGAAATAGCGCGAATATGATCTGCAATTACGCGGAAAGCAATAGCTTCTTTACTCGAACTAAAATCGTATTTCTGTTTTGTAATTTCTTCTACGACTGCGATAGTACCTGTAAAAACATCGGTATCATAATTACTTGTCTTTCCTTGAATCACCCGCACCAATCTTTCAAAACCCATTCCGGTATCTACGTGTTTTGCTGGCAAAGGTTCAAGTGTGCCATCTTTCAGGCGATTGAATTGCATGAATACATTATTCCAAATTTCAATCACTTGTGGATGATCATTATTCACCAATGTTTTTCCATCTACTTTGGCTCGCTCTTCATTAGTTCTGCAATCCACATGAATTTCACTACATGGTCCACATGGCCCAGTATCTCCCATTTCCCAGAAATTATCTTTTTTATTTCCGAGAAGTATTCTATCAGGACTGATTACTTTTTTCCATTCTTCAAATGCTTCTGTATCTCTTTCCAGATTTTCTTTCGTATCACCTTCGAAAATAGTGACGTATAAACGCTCTTTATCTATTTTATATACTTCTGTCAATAGTTCCCAACTCCAAGCAATTGCTTCCGATTTAAAATAATTTCCAAAACTCCAATTTCCTAGCATCTCAAACATTGTGTGATGATAAGTATCTACACCTACTTCTTCCAAATCGTTATGCTTACCACTCACGCGTAAACATTTTTGAGTATCTGCTACTCTGGGATAAGGGGCATTTTTATTTCCCAGAAAATAATCTTTGAATTGATTCATACCCGCATTAGTAAACAAAAGGGTAGGATCATTTTTCACCACAATGGGTGCTGATGCCACAATTTGGTGATCTTTTGAAGCAAAAAAATCTAAAAACTGTTGGCGTATCTGGGCGCTGGTCATCATTTTAATTCGAAATTTTAATCAATTGATAAGGCCGTAGAAACTATCTTTGAGAGCTTTTCCGGGGTTGCAAAGGTAAGGATAACCTACCTGAAAAATAGGAGTAGGCGCTAATCAGAATATAGACTTTTACAAAATTTGGTCAGTTTAATTTGCATATTTGCATGCATTTTGCTGTTCTTTTGATTATTTGACGCATGAAAAAAATCAAATACTACTATAATACGCATACCCTCCGCTACGAAAAGCTGGAAGTACCTCTTCGGGTAATATTGCTTCAGGTATTTGGTTTTATTACAGCCTGCATTCTTACAGGGCTTATCATTGTCCTCATCATTTTTAAATATATCGATAGTCCTAAAGAAAAAATTCTGCGCCAGGAAAACGATGATATGAAGGAAAGCTATAGCTTATTAATGGATCGAGTGAACGAACTGGAATTGCAGATGGACGAATTGGAAAATAGAGACAACAATGTTTACCGTTCTATTTTTGGTTCTGACCCGATTCCGGATAGTGCCAGGGTGAAGGACATGGAGAAAAAGAATGAAGTTAAACTAGTAACAAGGTTAGGTGAGGGGGATTTGGTAAAAAGTGTAACTGCACAATTAAATGCTTTATCACTTAGGTCCGCATATCAAGATAAGTCATACGTATTAATAAATGACCTCGTTAAAAACAAGGAGAAGCTGCTAAATGCAACCCCTTCCATACAACCAGTAAGCAACAAGAATTTAAATAGAATTGGAGCTGGATTCGGATATCGAATTGATCCCGTATATAAAGATCGTCGAAATCATCTTGGAATGGATTTTACAGCACCGCAGGGAACCCCAATTTATGCTACAGCTGATGGCACAGTTAGAGATGCAGGTTTTAATACAGGGGGATTCGGGAATCGTGTAGTAATCAATCATGGATTTGGATATGAAACATTATATGGTCATATGGTTCGTATTAAAGCAAGGGTTGGAGAGAAGGTTAAAAGAGGGGAAGTTATTGGATATGTAGGAAATACTGGAAAGAGTACCGGGCCGCATTGCCATTATGAAGTACATAGAAGTGGTATTCCTCTTGATCCGATTTACTATTTCTATAATGATCTAACACCGGCTCAGTTCGATAGGATTTTAAAATTGGCAGCTGCTAGTAATCAAAGTTTAGACTAATTCATTTTAATTATGGAACCGGGTGTAAAAGAATACCTCATAAGAATTTTAAACACCATCTCTATATCTGCACTTTGCATGATACTGAATATAACGGCAGGTGTCAAATACGAATTAGCTTTTATAGATGAAAAGTTGCAATGGAAAAATGTAGCTTTCTATCTTTTTTTTCTGATTAGTATCAGTAGCTTGATTTTCTATATCATAAAAATCTGGAGAAAGCCACTGGATTTTAATCAATAAAAAACCCGACAACAACAAAAAACTAATCTTTGCTTTGCCGGGTTAAATAAGGAATAACTGAATATTAGTTTTTAGAATCTTTTGTATCTAAAATTACCGGACTTCCTTTACCCATAATGATCACTTTGGAATTTGGCGAAGTAACCAGGCCTTTCATCACTTGTATATTTTCGTACTGTAGCTGTTTATCGGTTAATCCAGAACTCATGATACGCTGATAATCAGCAATACCCTGTGCTTCCACACGTTTACGTTCTGCTTCTTGTTTTTCTTTCTGCAAAACGAATTCCATTTTCTGTGCATCCTGCTCGGCTTTAATCTTTTCTTCTATTGAAGCTTTTACAGTAGCAGGGAGTGTAATATTTCTTACCAGTAATTGCTCTAAAACAAGACCTCTTTTTTTGAAATCAGATTCAATGGTTTTAAAGATTCTAGTTTGAAATTCATCTCTTCTTGTAGAGTAAAGATCCACAGCAGTATAATACACTGCATTGTCACGAATTTTAGTTCGGGTAATAGGGCGCACAACTTTGTCTTTAAAATCCATACCTGTTTCTTTCACCAACATGGGTGCTTCAGTAGCCATTACTCGATACAGAACAGTTAGGTCGATTACTACCTCCAAGCCATCAGCAGTTAAAACACGTATGGCATCATCACCAGCTACATCGCCTTCATTATGAACACCACTCATAGTATAGTTCTGTGTTTTAATGTCGATTTTGTTTACGTCAACTAACGGATTCACAAAAGTTAAACCACTAGTAAGTACATCGTTTTGAACTTTACCGAATATTGATTTAACACCAATTTGTCCGGCATCGATTTGTTTGATACAAGAGGTAAGTATTCCAAGCACAATAATGCCCATTCCAACCAGTCTTGCAGTACCTGCATAATGGGGAAGCGGAAGAGGTTGTGCTTTTAAATAAAATGAGGCGATGAAAATGATCAGGCCAAGAATAATGAGTACCATAATTTATTTGTTGATTGATATATTAATAAGTAGCTGAAAACTGTAAAACATTACAGCAATCAAAAATTAACTACTGTGATCTACTACGATGGTCCAAATACCTTTGATCTTTCTGAATAGCAGTGTATAAGCACCGCCAACGTCTCCGATGGTTCTTTTTAAATGCCATTTGCCAATTACAAAATAGTATTCAGGAGAAAGTTTTCTGAATTCAACAAATTCAAAATCTAGATGGCCCATGGCTGCTACATCCGGGTAACTCTTTTTATAATTGTCGAGTGTTTCTTGATAGCCATTACTGATAGATTTGCCAATAAAAAGTAAGCTATCACTTTCCCAATAGCCTTTCATGAAGTTCGTTACATCCCCTTTGTTCCAATCATCTCTTTGGCGGAGCAAAAGATTTTTTATAGCAGTGACGTCACTGTTTTGGGCTGTAAGTTTTTCATTGAAAAATAAAGAAAGAAACAGCAGAAAAATTGCGAGAAGCCTGAAAGGGCGTTTCATAAATTTTTATTTACTGAAAGCTACAACAATCTTACGGCAGAACCATTGCTCTTTTAAATCTGTATCATTTTTTATAACTTAACTGCATGGAATATATGGCGCATTTAGAAAAAGACAGAAAGCTTTCAAAAATATTGGTAGAAGCATTGCCCGAGTTAACACTGCATAAAAACATCCCAATCCGGTTGATGGCTAGTATTATGAGTCAACAATTAAGTACCCATGTTTCAAGAGTCATATTCAGGCGATTTCTGGAATTATACAATGGGAAGGAGCCAACAGTTATTAAAGTTTTGGGTACCGACCCCACTGTTTTGCGTGGGATTGGATTGAGCAACAATAAGGTGAGCTATATTTTAAACGTTGCTGAATTTTGTATCGAAAATAAGATCACGGATAAGAAATTGCAGCAAATGGATAATGCATCCATTATTGAATTGCTTACTGAAATTAAAGGTGTTGGTAAATGGACAGTAGAAATGTTGCTGATGTTTAGTTTAGGCAGAGAAGATGTTTTTGCAGTTGATGACTTAGGTATTCAACAGGCTATGATTCGCTTATATAAACTAGACAATACTGATAAAAAGGCATTGAAAGAAAAAATGCTTCAGGTATCTGAAAAGTGGAGTCCATATAGAACATATGCATGTATTCACTTGTGGCAATGGAAAGATGATAAATAATACTAGGCAGAATTTCTGGCAGCATTAATTACACCGAACATACTTCGAGTAACTAGTTTTTCATAAATAGGTTTCAATGAAGGGTCTACTTCTTCATTGTGCAATTTGTTTAATGCATATTGTTGTATTGTAAGAAGTGGCAGAACAATTTTATCGCGCATTTGAATGGATGCTTTACCAGCTTTATCCTCTTCCATTAATGTGCTAGCGTCTGCCAATTCCAACACTAATTTTGAAGTAAGATCATATTCGTTTTTTATGATTTCCCAAACTGGTCCAAACTGCGGGTCTTTCTTTACGTATTCAGTTAGTGGGAAAAATGATTTGAGCATACTCATCATGCTATTATCGATCAACGTACGAAAAAATAAAACATTACGGAACATGGCTTTCGTATCGTTCCATAATCCTCTTTCTTTCATTTGCTGCAATGCAGTTCCTACTCCAAAAAAACCTGGTACATTTTGTTTTAACTGACTCCAGCTACCAACAAATGGGATAGCACGTAAATCTTCGAATCTTAAGCCGCCACTATTGCCACGCTTTGCCGGGCGACTAGCGATATTACTTTTGCTATAATAGTTTAGGGGACTAAACTGTTGCATATAAGCTAAGAACAAAGGATGTGTTTTAAAACCCTGATATGCTTCGTGACTGATCTTGCCTAATTCTTCCAACAAGAACCGATCGTGTTGAGAAATCTGAATGCGCGTATCAGCAAATAATTCATTGCTCAATCCAGCACTTAATAATTGTTCTAAATTATATTGTGATGACTGGATGGTTCCAAAATTTGAAGTTATAGTTTGCCCCTGAATAGTTAATTGAATTTCTTCGTTTTCAATATTTGATCCAAGTGATGAATAGAACTTATGTGTTTTTCCACCACCCCGAGAGGGAGGTCCGCCACGTCCATCAAAAAATTTAGCTTTCACATTATATTTCCGAGAAATGGCTGTAAGGTTTTCTTTTGCTGTATAAATACTCCAGTTAGCCTGCAAATAACCACCATCTTTAGTGCCATCACTAAATCCAAGCATAATGGTTTGATGATTATTACGTAAATGTAAATGAGCTTTATACTCTGGTAAAGTATACAAGAGTTCCATCGTAGCTTCAGCCTGATCTAAATCATCAATTGTTTCAAATAGTGGAACGATATCTATTAGCATATGATCTTTTTCCCATCCACACAATCTTAGCAATGCATAGACTTCCATCATATTAACTACACCCTGACAGTTACTGATCACATAACGATGACATCCTTCCTCTCCATTTTCTTTTTGAATGATTTTGATGGCATACATGCTTTCTAATGTGTCTCTACTAATGGTATCGTCAATAGTGAGTGGGTCGATAATTGCGTCTATTTTGGAAAGCACTTCCAATTTTTCTGCAAGAGAAAGCGAGCTATAATTTTCTGGAAGAATCGCAGGTTTCCCTTTAGCAATTAATTCAGAATTGATTTGCAAAATCACAGCAGTATGAATCCGACTATCCTGGCGGATATCGAGTGATGCAAAATGGGTACCGAATATTTTTACCTTATGAATTAAACTATCTAATCTATTTAAGTAAAGCGAATGGTGATCTTTAATCAACAATGCACGTGCAGAATAGAGTTCTTTAATGAGTTCTTCCTTTTTGATGCGTTTACTAGCTTCAGGCCTGAATACATTCTCATACAATTGTTGCTCAAGCTGTGCGATGATTTGATCCACCCCAGTAAAAGTTAATCGACGCTTTAATTTACGGATATCCCGATAATAACAAACTACAATTGCACTTCTTAAAGCATCTGCAACTTTAAGTGTGGTTGGTCCATTTACAAATGGGTTGCCATCTCTATCACCCCCGGGCCAGAATCCTAATTCGATGAAAGGATTTTCTCCATCATATGCACTGTCAAAAACTTCACGATTTATAAAATTGTAAATATTACCGATGGAAGGATATAAAATATTTTCTAAGTACCACATCAAGTTTACAGCTTCATCTAGTGGAGTTGGCTGTTTTTTATTGAAGAATGGGGTGATTCCCAGCTGTTGGATATATGCGTTAATGGTATGAAAATCGTTTTTCCCAATAGCTTCATTCATGTCATGTATGATACCTAGCACACTTCCAGGATAAAACTGAGTAGGGTGGGCTGTAAGTACTACACGGACCTTAAACTTTTTTAATTTGCTTTTTAAAGCTTGGGCCTTCCCTGCAAAATTTGTTTCACTGATTAAAGATTTTAAACTTCCAGGTCCATCTACATTGTTCACCGTTTCAAAAGCTGCATCTTCAATCGCATCGAATAATACAATCTGACGCTCAATATATTGTACAAATTTAAATAGGCGGGCAACTTTATCGGCTTCATCTATTGCGTTTGTATGCTGCGTAAAGAAGTGGTCAACAATCTGCATGGGGGTTTTTGCATCTGCATAACCATCTAAACAAGCTTGTAGTAAAATGGGTAAGAGCGCACCAACATTGGCAATTCCTGAAAATGGCAGAGCAGAAAATAAACTATTGTAAATGGTGTATTTATCTGTTACGTTACGCTTGAAGTTGATAATATATTCTGAAGAAGGCATAATCTATTTGAGCAACTAAGTTAATCGTTTTTACTAAAAAAGGCTATGAAATAATCGTGAAATTCAAATCAGGCTTGACTTACAGGCTAATGGTTGTTAGTTATATTTATATTTTATATATTACAATAGCATCATAGTGGATTTTTAATTATCCCTTTTTTTTATAAAATCATCATATTAATATATTTTCTTAATTAATGAAGAATTCCATGAAATGTCAAACAATTCAACAATAAATTAATGCCTGCTCGATTAAACTTCTTTATTTTTAACTAGTCCTATTTTAATAATTAATTGCATGTTCCCCAGCGACAAAGAGCTTTTATCCCAATTTTCTGTAAGTTTTACAAAGGAAAAAGGGTTCACATCCATTATTCAGAAGTATCAGGAAAAGCTTTACTGGCATATTCGTAGAATGGTAATTGAACACGCAGATGCAGATGATATTCTTCAGAATGTGTTTATTAAGGTCTGGAAAGGGTTAGAAAATTTTAGGGAAGATAGTCAGCTCTACACCTGGCTTTATCGGATTGCAACCAATGAAACGCTTAGTTTTCTGGAAAAGCAGAAACGGAATTCAACGATGAGTTTAAGCGATATGGAAGATAGTTGGGAGAATAAAATAAAGGCCGACGCACATTTTGATAGCAATCAATTAGAATGGAAATTACAGTTAGCAATTAAACAACTACCTGAAAAACAACGTCTTGTATTTAATTTACGATATTTCGACGCCATGCCATATGAAGAGATGAGTAAGATCCTTGATACAAGTGAAGGTTCATTGAAAGCGAGTTATCATCATGCAGCAAAAAAAATAGAGGCAATTTTAACAAGTAATTAAACCATTGAACTTAAAAACCGTCAAAGAATAGTTGAAACCCCAGAATACGATATTAGATGAATTAAAAGATATTGCTCCTGCTTTGATGGAAGTAGGAATAGATATGCCTTACGCTGTTCAAATTGGCTATTTCGAACAACTGTCAGAAACTATTCTCGAGAAGGCAACAATTGGACAATTATCTACATCAAATTTTAGTCCTTTTCAGGTACCTGATCAATATTTTAGTGGACTGGCAAGTAAAATTTTGCAGCGCGCAAAAGAGAGTGCAGCTGATGAAATTTCAATATTCACAGAGAACGAATCAATAGCTCCGATACTAAATACAATTCAAAAAGAAATGCCATATGCTGTTCCTGATAAATATTTCGAACAGCTTTCTGTAAAAATTCCTTATGAAAAAGCAAAGGTTATTCCGATGAAGAAAATGCGGAATTGGATAACCTATGCTGCTGCAGCGGTTTTTGTTGGTATCATGGTTACTGGATCTTTCTTATTTTCGGATAAGAAACAATCACAAGATTTTGAACAATACCAAAACATGGACGTAGCTGCGGCACTCGATCAGGTTAGTGATTCGGAATTGAATAGATATATCGATGATAATCATGTCATTTCCATAGATGATTTATCTGAAAGCGAAAGAGCAAGTTTAGATAATGTCGATGGAAAAATTGAGTCCTTAAGTACCGAAAATCTAAATCAATATTTGAATGAAAATGGTTTTTTAGAAATCAAACCAGAAAATTCAATCGAAAAATAATATGAAAACATTTTTACTATATTTTACTTTTTTAATGATGCTACAATTTGGGGCAGCTGCGCAAAATCAACCTGCACCAGAAGCTCCAATTCTTCAGGGGATTAAAATTGCCTTTATTACTAAACAATTATCTCTCACTTCAGAAGAGGCGCAGAAATTCTGGCCTCTATACAATGATTTTTCAGATAAAGCAAAAAACTTAAGGAAGGGTCAGGATATTGATGAGTTAGCATTTGAAGAGAAATTGCTGGAAGAGAGAAAGAAATTAAAAGTAGAATTTACAAAGGTTCTTGGTTCTGAAAACCGTGCAAATAAAGCGTTAGGAATTGACCGCGAATTTAATAGGGTATTGAAAAAAGAATTGGACAATAGAAGAGAAATTCGTCAAAAAATGGAAAACAATTCTGAAAGGCAGCAACAGAAAATTGAAAACCATACCGATAAGCAACAGCAAAAAATTGAAAATCGAATAGACAAACAACAAAATAAAATAGAAAAGCATAACGGACCTAAAAACTAAATAAATAAAAGGGGGGACACTTTTATTTGTCTAGAGTGTTGCCAAAAGGCAGCACTCTTTGTTTAAATAATCTTCCAGATAGGATGTTGGATATCATGATAAAAAAGAAAGGTCCATTTTTTGTCATGTCCTTCCTGCCACCATTGTTGTCTTAGCTCCATGCATTTCTTGCCATCATAATCGTATTTAGCTACGAATTTACTTTTCATCTGTTGCAATTGTGGTGCCACATCGCCACCAAAGAATGCAGTTTCTCCATTTTCATGGATCCAAAATACCTGATGGAAAAGACTATGACCACCGGTTACCTGGTAAAAAATGGTATCATCAATCCATCCTTCGTTTTCAGTTAACCAGACTACTTTACTAAACTCTTCTAGTAATTCAAAATCAGAACCAGTATATGAGCTTGTGCCATTTGCAATTGCATAATCGAATTCGCGTTGTTGTATATAATAAGTGGCATAAGGAAAGCTGATGAAACGTTCATCCGAATGATTCGAAAGGAGTGTAACTCCCCCTGCATGGTCCTTATGTAAATGACTCATCAAAACTTTTGTAACCTGTGAAGGGTTAATGCCAGCATTAGTAAGGTTTTCATGTAGTTGAGAATTACCATTGGGATTTAAATATCCTAATCCAGTATCTAATAAAATCACATCCTTTTCTGTTACTATAACAAATGGTTGTATTTCTACTAAGAGACTCCCAATTGGACGACTATTTAGTTGTTCTGTATGATTATTGAAGGGGACAAAAACTTTTGTTTTATCAATTGTAAAACTGCCTTCTGAAAGTGGGATGATTTGCATTTGAAATATTTTTTTAACGCAATACCATCTGACGGTCTGCATCCAATCTCAATAAAATAAAAATTAAAACTGTAAAAGTTAAAAGAGAAGATCCGCCATAACTAATTAATGGCAGGGCAATTCCGATAATTGGAAACAACCCAATGGTCATGCAAACATTCACAGTAATGTGGAAGAATAAAATACTAGCTACACTATAAGCATAAACTCTACTAAAAGTACTTCTTTGCCTTTCCGCAATATTTACAATTCTAAATAATAGAAACAAATAAATCAATAAGAAAGTGGCACAACCCAGAAAACCGAATGCTTCACCTAGTGATGTGAAAATGAAATCGGTATGTTGCGCTGGAACATATTTTCCTCTTGTCTGAGTACCTTTTAAAAATCCACGACCCTTAAAACCTCCAGAACCAATTGCAATTTTACTTTGCCTTACATTATAATCATCTGGCTTAAAAGAAGCTTTTGCACCAGCAGCAATTTCAGATTTATTATGTTTGTTTTGATTACAATCATAATCTTTACCAACGGCACTATAAATACGTTGACTCTGATAGCACTCAAAAACATTATTAAATATATAGGGAACAGCAAATCGTTGTATGCCCACACAGATTGCCCATGTAGCAATGATAATCATAAGGAGTTTGGAATTTCTTTTGATTTGTCTTCTTAATACATAAAGAAGTATTGCAGCAATTATTGTTAATGTAATGGCTAGTGTATTTGGATCAACTGTTAGCGTTGCAACAACCAGTGCGCCAAAAGAAATTCCTATGACTAATATTTCTGCTGGTAAACCTTCGCGATACATAGCAATAAAAAAACTGAGGTATACCAATGCTAATCCTGTTTCGTGTTGAAGCCTTGAAAGTAAAGCAGGTAACAATACGATTCCTACAGCTATTAACTGAGATCTCTTTTTGGTGAAGTCTAAATTCTGCATCGACATATATTTTGCCAACGCAAGGGCAGTAAATATTTTACACAATTCTGCGGGTTGAAGATTAAATCCACCTCCCAATGCAATCCAGCTTTTCGAACCCTTGATGTCTTTCCCTATTACAAATGTCGCAATCATTAATAAGATACCGAATACATAGGTAAGATTTGCAAATGCTGTAAAAAGCTTACTATCGGCTAATAAAATAAAAGTTGCAATTAGGGCACAAGCCCCTGCAAAAATGAGTTGTTTGCTATAGTTTGTTTTACCACCCAGAAATAATTGTAACCAATTAGTACCAGTGCGGTATTCGACCATAAAAATGCATAGGATTCCTATAACTACTAGAATAGCATATAAAGTTACAATTGTCCAGTCAACACCCTTTGAAACAAAACTATTTCTTGTACTCATTTTTATGCCTTTGATTTTTTTGCCAGCCACTTTTTATGATCATCTATTAATAAAGCAGATGTGGTATTGGTATTTTTCTTTTTGCTAGAATCTTTTTTATTTTGAGGTAATAGCGGTTTGATATTTTTATTATCAGGTAAAATCAATTCTAACTGCTCCTTATCTTTTTCTGTTCCCAATGGTATTTTTTCAGAATTCTCTTCTTCTTCACTACTGCTCTGTTTAGATTCAGCGTTCATTTCTGCTTTTGCGGCTTCAGCTTCTAATATCAATTTTGCCTGTCTTTGATTTTCTTTTTTAACATACCAATCTTTAATTGCAACCGGAATTAAATCAGCTTTTGAAATACGTTCAACTTCTGAAAGTCTATCTGATGCAATGGTATCGTTTAAATATTTTTCCATGATAAAAGCGCCGATAGGTCCAGCCCAAGTTGCACCAAATCCTGCATTTTCAACTATTACCGCAACTGCAATTGTAGGATTGTCTTTTGGTGCAAAGCAAACAAAAAGAGAGTGGTTTTTTCCATGAGGATTTTGTGCCGTACCTGTTTTAGCACAGTATTCAACACCAGGCACTTTTATTTCTGAAGCAGTTCCGTAAACAGTTACATCGTGCATGCCATCATGTACAGCTCTAAATACAGTATCTGAAGTATGAATCACACTATGTTTTCTTCTGTATTTAGCTAAAAATAAAGTATCGTCTTTTTGTTCATGTTCAATACTATCTACAAAATGTGGCGTATAATAAAAACCTTTATTAGCAATGATACACATCATGTTGGCTAATTGCATGGGTGTTGCTGTCATTTTATCCTGACCAATTCCTAAAGTCAAAATAGTACAACTATTCCATCTGTTTTTTCCATAGGCTTTATTGTAAACGGCGGTATCCGGAACACTTGCTTTGTTCTCACTTGGCAAGTCAACATCTAGGGTAGTACCCATTCCGAATTTATTCATGTACTCTTTCCACTTTAAATAACCTAAAGTTGAATTATGATATTCAGGATTATCTATGGCCATACGAAACACCTGTGAAAAATACGAATTACAGGAATTGGCAAGGGCCAATCTTAATGATGCCGCATGGCCTGCATTTTTGTGTTCGCATTTTACTACAACACCACAATTTGAATAAGATCCATAACAGGTGTATCCATAGTTTGGTGTAATTAATCCCTCATCTAAAGCAATAACAGCACCTAAAGGTTTAAAAGTAGAGCCTGGGGGGTACTGTCCTTTAATGGCGCGATTAAACATGGGACGAGCTGTATCCAGTAACATTCTGCCCAGATTTTTTCTACGGGCACTCCCAGTTAAATCGTTGGGATTATAATTGGGTGATGATACCATTGCAATGATACCTCCTGTTTTTGGGTTGATGGCAACTGCACTTCCAATTTTATTTGCCAATAATTTCTCAGCTAATTGTTGTACTTCTACATCTACACTCGTATATAAATTTCTACCAGCAACAGCACTTGTATCAAACATGCCATTTTCATAGGCACCTTGAATACGACTTTTATTGTCTCTAACAAATCGCTTAATACCTCTTTCGCCCATCAGAACTTTTTCATAGGTTCTTTCTAATCCGTTCATGCCAGCATAATCGCCCATCTCATATCCATCTTCTTTATGTCTTCTTAAAAAGCTGGTATCTACTTCTGCAATATATCCGAGAACTTGAGCCCCGGTATTAAATGGATAGGTTCTTACGGAACGATCAGTAAGATTGAATCCTGGAAATTTATACATGTTCTCATAGAGCTTAGCATATAGTTCTTGAGTTAGCAAACCTTCAAAAACACTTGGCTTTACTGCAGTGTATTTAAACACGATCTCTCGCATTCTCCTTTTATATTCAACAGTATCAATATTTAAAAGTGCACAAAGTGAAAGTGTATCTGTGCCTTTTGATTCAACAGGTGTAACAACCAGATCGTAGCTGATGGTATTCTCGAGCATTGCTTTTTTCTTTCTATCGAAAATGATACCTCTGTCAGGATAAATGATCTTTCGATAAATGGCATTATTTTCTGCTGCCAGTTTGTATTTAGAAGAAAATATTTGCAGGTTGATCAATTGTATAAGGATCACTACAAATATTAAGGTGAATATAATTTGTACTACCCGGCTTCTGCTTTGATTAAATACAGACATAGTTATTTTGTAATGAGATGAATTCTAGAAAAAAGGAATCAACACAAAGTTGCTGATTCGAAATTGAAGCAGCATCAATTCTATAAAAAAAGTTATGCATACATGTTGATACTATATATTTTATTAAACAGAGTTCGAGCGAAATTTGCCTTTGCGGAAAAACAACATTTCGGCAATGAAAATGAGTAATAAACTTATAGCAGTAGTGCCGGACACTTTTCCAATAAAATAAACAAAGTTTCCAAATTGCAGCCATTCTATCAACACCAATAAAAAGTGATGTAAGAATGTGAGTATCACTATGTATAAATTATAGGGAGCCCAGCCCATACTTTTGATACTTGGTTCGATATAACTATTCTCAGTTGTATCCTGAGGGATTAATAAGTTCAATAAGAAAGGGCGCAAATAAGCGATTAATACACAAGGCGCTGCATGCAAGCCTCCTGTTCCGGTAAAATAATCCAATGTTGTACCAAAAGCAAATGCAATGATGAGCAAGAAAAATCGATTGATATTGAAAGGGAGCCAAAGAATAAACAAAAAGTAGATATATGGAACTATAAACTGGTGCAATGGCGGCACTTCATTCAGGATAAACACTTGAAAGAAAATGAATAAAATGAATCGGATGATATTTTTAATATAGTCGCTCATTAATTTTTTTCTGGTGTTACTTCAATATTTACTTGTTCTGTATATCTCAGATTTTCTACTAAGTAAACGTATTGAATAGAGAAAAAGTTGGTTGCTGTTTTTACTTTGAGGGTATAAAAGTTACTGGAAGGATCTGCTACAATACTATTCACTGTTCCAATCAATAAATGAGAAGGGAAGTTAGCAGAATAGGTACTGGTTAGCACACTATCCCCCATTACAACTTTTGCACTTTTAGGAATATTTTTTAATAAAAGAAAATTAGGGTTTACGCCATCCCATTCAATACTACCTGAAATATTATCCTTTTTCAGCATGGCACTTACACGGCTATTACGATGAAGTAAGCTCATTACTCTTGCATTGTTTTCACTAACTGCAACTACTACTCCAACAATTCCAGAAGTGCTAATCACTGCCATACCTTTTTTTACCCCTTGTAAACTTCCTCTTTCAAGGGTAAGGAAATTTGCTTGTAGTGTTACTGTATTTCCAATTACTTTAGCCGGGAAGACTGTATACTTGCGCATTTTGCCAAGGCTATCTCTTAGGGTAGAATCCAGTAATGTTATTTTGGAAGTATCGATTGCCTGAAAATTCACGGGCAATAAATTTCGAAGTCGTGCATTCTCAGCAACCAATTGGTCATTGGTTTCTTTTAGACTAAAATAGTAGCGCCAGTTATTATATTGTTTATCGAATCTTCCAGTAATCTCATTTGAAGCGGAAGTGAAAAATACCTGATGGGTTTTGCTGCCATTATTGAGTAAAACAATACACGCTATTTCCAACACCAGAAAACTGATGAAAGTAAAATTGCGTTGTATGAAAATAAAAATATTTTTCAAGGCGGTAATTCGTTCAGCTGATACGGTTTAGTAATCTAGGATCAACAAAATGATGTATCCGGGAAATTTATATCGCTCGTATTATCTCATGATGAATGGAAAACGCTGGTAATTTCTCAGAGCTAAGCCTGTACCGCGTACCACACTTTTCAATGGATCATCTGCAATATGTACTGGTAATTTAATTTTTGCACTTAGGCGTTTGTCTAGTCCGCGCAACAAAGCACCACCACCTGTTAGGTACAGACCTCTGCGGTAAATATCAGAAGCTAATTCCGGCGGAGTAGTTTCTAATGCCTTAAGGATAGCTTCTTCGATTTTGAAAATACTTTTATCCAGTGCTTCAGCAATTTCTTGATAACTAACCATGATTTGTTTTGGGATACCCGTAACCAAATCGCGACCATTAACTGGCATATCATCAGGAGGATTATCTAAATCTTTCATCGCAGCGCCAACTGTGATTTTAATTTGTTCAGCAGTACGCTCACCAATTAATAAACTGTGGTAACGACGTAAAGCTTCCATAATGTCTGCAGTGAATTCATCTCCTGCAATACGAATACTTTGGTCGCACACAATACCTGCCAAAGCGATTACGGTAATACCAGTGGTTCCACCTCCTATATCGATGATCATATTTCCAACTGGTTCTTCAACATCAATTCCAATTCCCAAAGCCGCAGCCATAGGTTCGTGAATCATGTATACTTCTTTTGCTCCTGCTTGTTCTGCACTATCTCTTACTGCACGTTTTTCAACTTCTGTAATGGAAGATGGAATACAAATTACCATTCTCCAGCTTGGTGGAAATAGAGGTTTTTTGGGATAGATCATTTTGATCAGTTCTCTGATCATCAATTCTGCCGCGTTAAAGTCGGCAATTACGCCGTCTTTTAAAGGTCTAACAGTACGTATACTTTCGTGGGTTTTTTCATGCATCATTAATGCACGCTTACCAACTGCCAAAACTTCTTTTGGATTATTGCGGTTTAAAGCAATAATCGATGGTTCGTTAACTACTACTTCATCATTATGAATGATCAGGGTATTTGCTGTACCGAGGTCAATTGCAATTTCTTGAGTAAAAAAACTAAACAATCCCATTTTATATAAATAGTTCGAATGTGTGAATGAATGCCTACAAAGGTGTCTTAAATAAATGAAACTAACAAAGGCATAATCACTGATTTGTCAAGGCTTTGGGGATATTTTCTACAGAATTAGATTGCAACTCAAAATTACTGAAATTCATACCCGATATCTCTTCTAAAGTACATGCCCTCGAAGCTAATTTGATCCATTGAAAATTTGGATTTTATTACAGCCTCATTTATTGTATCACCGTATGAACTTATAGCTAAAACCCTGCCACCATTTGTTAAAACGCCATTTTCGTCAATTTTTGTACCCGCATGAAATACGATAGAGTCTTTATTGGTAAGGGTTTCAAGGCCATGGATGATTTTATTTTTTTCATAATCACCCGGGTATCCGCCACTCACCGCCATAATTGTTGCGCAGCTTCTTTCATCAAAATTTATATTCACATCAGCCAATGTTCCATTGTCCATTGCAGCGAAAAGGCTCACTAAATCGGTCTGAAGTCTGGGTAAAACCACTTCTGTTTCCGGATCACCTAAACGGCAATTGTATTCAATTACCCATGGTTCGCCATCTATATTCATTAAACCAAAGAAAATAAAACCATGATACACAAGATTTTCTCTGGATAATCCCCTCACTGTTGGTTCAATGATTCTTTCGGTAACTTTTTGCATGAAAACCTCGTCCATAAATGGAACTGGGCTTACACAACCCATTCCACCTGTATTCAACCCTGTATCACCTTCGCCAATCCTTTTATAGTCTTTGGCGTGTCCGATTATTTGATAATCTATTCCATCGGTAAGGATAAAAACACTTACTTCAATCCCGGTTAAAAAGGCTTCCACCACTACTTTTCGACTTGCTTCCCCAAATTGTTTGCCCATGATCATCTCTTCAAAACTTTGCAGGGCCTCCTCTGTAGTTTGAGCAATAATCACACCCTTACCTGCGGCTAATCCATCCGCTTTTAAAACCACAGGAACAGTATGATTTGCAATATATTTTTTTCCTTCTTCAAAGTTCTCTTCAGTAAACTCGGCATAAGTTGCTGTAGGAATACCCTGACGTTCCATGAATTTTTTGCTAAAAGCCTTACTACCCTCTAATTGTGCGGCAGCTTTGGACGGGCCTACCACAGTAATATGCTGTAAACTGGGGTTGTTTTGAAAAAAGTCGTAAATGCCATTAACCAAGGGGTCTTCGGGGCCTACTACCAACATGCCAATCTTTTCCTGTAGACAGCATTTCTTAATAGCTTCAAAATCGTTCACGCCAAATGGCATATTCTTGCCAAAAGCGGCAGTACCAGCATTTCCAGGGGCTACGAATAATAAATCACAATGATGACTCTGACTCATTTTCCAAGCCAGTGCATGTTCCCTTCCTCCAGATCCTAAAAGTAATATGTTCATGTTTGTTGAATTGCTGCGAAAATACTGCAGTATCCACAAAAAAGCCGACCTAATGCTTTAAAGAGAAAAATAATCTTTTAAGTACCAGGCCGGCCAGAAAAAAAGGTAAGGTTAAACAGTTTCTACTTCAGGATCTTCTAATCCTACATAACTTTTTTCAGGTAATCTCTTGGCTACAAATAGGTATATCACAAAAAATACGGTAATAATGCCAATGAAGAGCCAATAGTATTTAGCACCTGTGAATTGTCCAAAGAATCCTTTATTGGCAATACTTTTATTAACTAAGCTATCAAAATAATTACCCACAGAAATTCCTAATAAATATAGTGCACTCATGGTGCTTTTCATTGATTTAGGAGAATGGGTATATGCATATTCTAAGCAAGTAATTGAGACAAGAATTTCTGCGATGGCTAATATCAAATAAGCCAAAATTTGCCACCAAACGCTTGGATGTCCACCATGATCAATATTTTCTTGTAATAAGGCAATGATTACAAAAGTTACCCCCGTTAAAAAAAGCCCAGCTCCAATTTTTTTTAATGGTGTTGGTGTAATCCCCATTTTTTCTACGAGTGGGAAAACACCGTAAGTCATCACAGGTATCATACTAACCAAAAAAATGGGATTAAAAGTTTGTATCTGCTCTGCAAATAGGGTGTATCCAAATATGTTTAGGTCTAATTTTTTAGCCTGAAGTACCCATTCGGCAAGGTTTTGATCCCATAATGCCCAGAAAATAGGGGTGAAAGCAAAAATCATCAGAATACGGTATACAGCCTGTACACCATCAATCGATTTAGCAGAAAAATTTTGTTCTTTACCTAGTCTTTCCCAAAAAGGGCGGTCATCTTTTTTCTTGAACAATTGTATAATGGCGTAGAAACTAATCACCATAAAGTTCTCTCTTTTAGGTCCCGAAGGTTTTACACGCACATATTTTTTTCGGCCTAGCCAGAAAATAATAGTGGCTGCGCACATTAATACTCCTGGAATTCCAAATGCTAGTTCTGCTCCATATTTATTATAGATGATCGGAATTAAAAGGGTAGAAACAATGGAGCCGGTATTGATGGTAAAATAAAACCAGCCGTACATTTTTGACATCAGGTGTTCATTGGATTTATCAAACTGGTCGCCCACATTTGCTGATACACATGATTTGATGCCACCTGCTGCTGCTGCAATAACTATTAGACCTACTGAGAATAATCCAATATTATGAGTAGATAAAGCCAATAGTAAATTTCCTATTGCATATAAAATAGACACGTATAAGATTACTTTGTATTTGCCAAAAAACCAATCTGCCAATATTCCACCTACTAAGGGCATAAAATAGGCCAGGGTTACGAAAAGGTGCACCATTTCGTTCGACTTAGCCTCAGCCACTTCTTGCATTAAAGGGTTCATGGTTGGGTTGAAGAATTGTGCAACCAGGAAAGTACTCATTATGGAACGAATGCCATAGAAGCTGAATCGCTCAGCTGCTTCATTTCCAATAATATAAGGAACTGCCTTTGGCATACCTGTTTTCTTGACTTCGCTTAGAATTTCACTCATAAGTTGTATTTTGGATTTTTAAAGATATTGGAAAATCAAGTATTACTTGCATTCGTCCAATCCCAATCCAATCACATTAAAATAATAATATGTCTGAAACAAAAAAATCTTTCAAACCATTTGTGGCACCTGAAGAGCAAATGAAAGAATTGACAGTAAAATCCATTTTAGTGGGTAGTTTGTTTGGTGTGATTTTTGGGGCAGCAACTGTCTATCTCGCTTTAAAAGCAGGGTTAACTGTTTCTGCATCTATACCTATTGCGGTTATTGCAATAACGCTGGGAAGGAAGTACTTAAAAACAACGATTCTTGAAAATAATATTATTCAAACCACTGGTTCAGCAGGAGAAAGTATTGCTGCTGGTGTAGCATTTACTTTACCCGGATTTTTATTTTTATCCTCTCCAGATAGTGCTCAATACTTTAATTATTTAACCATATTAATTCTGGCCATAGTGGGTGGTTTGTTAGGTACATTGTTAATGATTCCATTGAGAAAAGCACTTATTGTGAATGAACACGATAACCTTCCTTATCCAGAAGGTACTGCTTGTGGAGATGTGTTAAAAGCTGGAGAGAAAGGAGGCGATTTTGCAAAAACTGCTTTTTGGGGTTTGGGTGTAGCTTTTGTTTATGCCTTGTTGCAAAAAGTATTACATATTATTTCTGAAACACCATATTATGCCACAGCACAAGCCAATAAGTTTTTTCCATCGGCAAAAGTAAGTGGAGAAATTACGCCTGAGTATATGGGTGTGGGTTATATCATTGGTCCTAAAATTGGTGGTGTATTAGTTGCGGGTGGTGTTTTAAGCTGGCTTGTTTTTATTCCGCTTATGTCTTCATTAGTTCCTCCTGATGTAATTGCAATTCAATTAGTAAAACTGGGTTATCTCGTAGATATCACTAAAGCCGGCGGCAAAGGGTCTTGGAATCCGATTACTCATCAGTTCGCAGATTATTCTGCTGCTGTTTATTATGCATTTATTCGTCAAATTGGGGCTGGTACGGTTGCTGCTGGAGGTATCATTACATTGATCAAAACAATTCCAACGATTGTGAAATCTGTAAAAGGAAGTGTAGCATCTTTAAAAACTGATAACGGAGTAGGTGCACCTTCGATATTGCGTACTGAAAAAGATTTAAGTTTAAAATGGGTGGGTTGGGGAAGTTTGGGATTGATTTTATTGATCACCGTTTTACCTCAAGTACCCGGAGATAGTATTATTCAGAAATTATTGATTGGCGTTTTGGTGATTGTATTTGGAGCTTTGTTTGTAACCGTTTCATCTCGAATTGTTGGTTTAATCGGGTCTTCTAATAACCCGATAAGTGGTATGACAATTGCGACTGTAATGGGAACAAGTTTAATTTTTTTGAGTGTAGGCTGGACGGGACAAAATTATGAACCTCTTGTTTTAGTAGTGGGTGGAATGATTTGTATAGCTGCAGCAAATGCAGGGGGTACTTCACAGGATTTAAAAAGTGGTTACATCGTAGGAGCAACGCCGCGTAATCAGCAGATTGCTTTATTTGTAGGAGCCATTGTTTCTTCTATTGTGATTGGAATTACGGTTAAATTTTTAGATAAACCTTCTTCAGAAATGTTGAGTCAGGGCATACACCATGCCATTGGAACAGAAAAATATCCGGCACCGCAGGCCACACTGATGGCTACTTTGATCAAAGGAATTTTATCTCAAAATCTAGATTGGCAGTATGTGTTTGCAGGTGTATTTCTGGCCATCACAATGGAATTATGTGGCATTAAATCTCTAAGCTTTGCGGTAGGTGCTTATTTGCCTTTAGCCACTACTTTGCCTATTTTCATGGGGGGTGCTATACGTGGTATTGTTGAGGGAAAACAGAAAAAAGAGGGTGAGCAAAAATCAGCTGAGGAAGAAGAATTGGGTAAGGGAAATTTGTTTGCTACAGGTTTGGTAGCGGGAGGTGCTGTTGCAGGAGTTATCATTGCCTTTATTTCTGGATCCGATGGCGGAGAAAAGTTTTTGAATGCCATCAGTATGGAACATTCGATAGTCGAAAGCATCTCAAAAGGCGGTTATTTCATTCTCGGAACCTGCTTTTTTGCAGCGATGGGGACTATATTATATCGTGTAGCTAGAAAATAAATAGACTGTTAAAACTTTTTTGTTTTTTGATCTTGGATTAAACTTGTTTGTTCCATTGGTATCCAACTACAAAGTGAGTCTATGAAATTGAAAAGAATGGCCAAGACTTTTACGGTAGGGGCTGGCTTTACTGTATTGTTTGCTTTTACTCAAAGTAAACAAAGTACTGAGCATTATCACATCAAACTACCTTATAAGAAAGCAGGATTAACGGAACGTCAAGCTGCTGCTCATTTGCTGAGCAGATTTAGCTTTGGTGCAAGACCTGGAGAAGTAGATGAAGTTTTGCAATTAGGACTTGAAAACTGGTTAGATCAACAGCTTGCTGCATCATTACCAGATAGTTCAGTTGCAAGACGCTTGCAAGGGATGGAAGCTTTGAATTTAAGTAACGAAACCATTGCAAATACTTATCTAACGCCAGCTCAAGTAATCAGAATTGCAGTAAAGAATAAACTTATCTCAAAGGATTCAACATTATCTCCCGATAAGAAAGAATATCGTGATCAGATTAAGGTCATCATGGATAAAGAGGGATTAAAACCCTTTATAGAATTACAAACACAACTCATTAATCAAAAAATCATACGTGCTGCTTATAGTAATAATCAGTTACAGGAAGTAATGACTGATTTTTGGTTTAATCACTTTAATGTTTCTCTAACTAAGCCTCAGTGTCAGCAATTCATTCTTACCTACGAACGTGACGCTATAAGACCCAATGTTTTTGGAGAATTTAAAACAATTTTACTGGCTACAGCAAAGCATCCTGCGATGTTGGAATATTTAGACAATGCTTCAAGTGTTAGTAATAATAATGATTTATCGAAGCGCCCTGGAAGAATACAGGCACAGAAAAAAATCGAGGCGAAGATCAATGCACAAATGGCAGAAAATAGCAATAGTGCTGCAAATGGTTTTATACAACAGGCATTAAGTGCGCGTAAAGTGCAAGGGTTGAATGAAAACTACGCCAGGGAAGTGATGGAATTACATACACTCGGTGTAGACGGAGGATATACACAGAAAGATGTTACAGAAGTGGCTCGTGCTTTAACGGGTTGGTCCGTAACACCATTATTAAAAGATGGTATTGGAAAAAATATCATGGATAAAATGGGTGCTCAAAGAATGGAGAAGAATGGATTTATTACGGAAGGAGATTTTTTATATCGGGCAGATAAACATGATGACAGTGCTAAATCTATTCTCGGTAAATCATTTCCGGCAAGAGGTGGGTATCAAGAAGGTGTTGAAGTATTAGAAATGTTGAGTAGTCAACCCAATACCGCAAAATTTATTTGTAAAAAAATAGCAGTCCGGTTTGTAAGCGATCAGCCTTCACAAGAGTTATTGAATAAAATGTCTGATACTTATTTAAAACATCATGGAAATATAAAAGAGGTATTGTTAACGATGGTGAATAGTGTGGAATTCTGGAAAGAAGATGCATTGAGAGAAAAAATAAAATCTCCTTTTGAATTAGCGATCAGCTCAATCCGAGCTACTAATGCGGATGTAAAAATGCCGATGCAAATTTTTAATTGGTGCAGTAAAATGGGTCAAAGATTTTATTTTTATCAAGCTCCCACTGGGTTTCCTGATCGTGCAGCTTATTGGATCAATACTGGATCACTTTTAAATAGGATGAATTTTGGATTGGCATTTGCCACTGGTAAAATTCCAGGGGTAACACTTGATTTACTGGGATTAAATCAACACCATGAACCCGAAAGCGCCGAAGATGCGCTTAGAATTTATAGTCAGCTTTTACTTCCTGAAAGAAATCAAGATGCAAATATCAAACGTTTAACAGCTCTAATCAATGATAATAAAGTGGGCGATAAAATTGATGCAGCTGCTAACAATACACCATCTCAAAATTCTGAACCCGAATCAGAAATGATGCTTCCGGCGAAGGCAGAACAGAAACAAGAAAAAGCCATGCTAAGCAAAAAAAACAAACCCTTCACCTTATCTACTTTACCTGGAAATAATACAACTGTGGCACAAGTTACTGGCGTGATTATTGGTTCACCTGAATTTCAAAGAAAATAAAAATATTAGTATGGTTAATCGTAGAGCTTTTATGAAATCTGGAGCATTAGCATTATTTGCTTCAGGCATTGGTGGGCTTCCTAATTTTATTGCACATGCTGCAGGTAGTAATAAATTATGGGCTCCGTACAAGAAGAATAAAGTTATGGTCTGCATTTTTCAACGAGGAGCCATGGATGGATTAATGGCAGTTAGTCCTTTTGCAGATCCTGCTTTAAAAATATTGCGACCAAGTTTATTTATGAGTCCTACTGAAAAAGAAGGTGCTTTGTTCGATCTTGATGGAAAATTTGGATTGCATCCTTCTCTCGCGTCATTTCAACCATTTTTTAAAGAGAATCGTTTAGCAATTGTTCATGGTGTGGGAAGTCCGAATAATACAAGAAGTCATTTCGACGCGCAAGATTATATGGAGGCTGGAACTCCTTTTAACAAAGGCACTTCAAGCGGTTGGCTTAATCGTGTGGCAGGCTTAATGGGTCATGATGCAACACCTTTTCGTTCTGTAAGTTTAACCAATGCATTGCCAAGGAGCATGTATGGCGACAATGAATCTCTTGCCATTAGTAATTTGCAAGATTTTGCTATTCAAATGAAAACAACACCAGGTGCTGGCAATTTGGTGGCAAAAAGTTTTGAGGAATTATATGATCAAACATCAAGTGGTTTGTTGAATAAAACTGGAAAGGAAAGTTTCGATGCAATGAAGATGTTGAATGTAAACAATATTAGAAATTATCAGCCAGTAAAAGATGTTAAGTATCCTAATTCGGCTTTAGGAAACGCTTTAAAACAAATTGCAATTCTGATAAAAATGGATGTGGGTCTTGAAATTGGATTTGCGGAAAGTGGTGGATGGGATACGCATGTAAATCAGGGTACCACTAATGGTGCATTAGCTCGTAATCTGAAAGATTTTAGCGATAGCATTGCCGCATTTTGGAATGATCTTGCTGCTTATCAGGATGATGTTACTGTGATGACCATGACAGAATTTGGAAGAACTGCACATCAAAATGGAACTGGTGGAACCGATCATGGAAGAGCCAGTTGCCTATTTGTTTTGGGGAATGATGTAAAAGGAGGTGCGGTATATCAAAATATTAAATCCTTAGCTAAGGAGGATTTGGAAGATGGAAGAGACCTTCCCGTAACCACAGATTTCAGATCTGTATTTAGCGGCGTAGCCAATAGTCATTTAAAGATCAGCAATAATAGAATCTTATTCCCCGAGTGGAGCGGAAATTCATTAAACCTTATGCGCTCATAAGCTTATTTACTATCTCCGGCTAACCTATATTTGCAATTCAAATAAAAAATTGCATGGAGTATCTTTTTACTATTGATAGTTTAGTCAGCTTTTTTGTATTAGTTATACTCGAAATTGTTTTGGGAATCGATAATGTGATTTTTGTATCCATTATCATCAATCGTCTGCCCGAAAAAGATCATAAAAGAGCAAGGTTCTCATGGATGATCATGGGTATTATTGTGCGCAGTATTCTTTTATTCGGATTAACATGGCTTCTTACTCAAAAAGGGAAACCTTTATTTACCATAATGGAAAAAGGATTTGATTTGTCTAGTCTTGTTATGCTAGTTGGCGGTTTGTTTTTAATTTTCAAAACAGTAAAAGAAATTCACTATAAACTAGAAGGGGAGGCAGATTTAGCCGAGGGCAAAGTAACTGTGCCTTTGAGTTTTGGAAATGCACTTGTAGAAATTTTGCTCATTGATATGGTATTTAGTTTTGATAGTATCATTACTGCAGGTGGAACGGCGAAGCACGTTGAAATTATGATTGCAGCAGTTGTTATTGCCATGATTGTGATGTTTTTATTTAGTCCAGCTATTGCCAAGTATATTCATAATCATCCAACGATAAAAATGCTGGCATTATCGTTTTTAGTAATGATTGGTTTTGTTTTAATAGTAGAGGGTTGGGATAGTGAAAGTGCACATGATCTGCAATTGAAGAACTACGTTTATTTTGCAATGGCTTTCTCGTTTGTGGTTGAGATGATGAATATGCGTGAGCGAAAGAAAAGAAAACCTGTACAACTTCGAGAGCCTATATTGAAAGAAAACTTATCAAAGCATTAACCTGAAGCGGAACTTGCAAATAGTACATTTGTTTTAAACCCTTGATATGAGCATTGTTGTAGAAGGCTTACAAAAAAATTATGGCGCTCAAAAAGCGGTGAATAATATTTCGTTTAGTATTAACAAGGGGGAGATTGTGGGCTTTTTAGGTCCTAATGGAGCCGGCAAAAGTACTACAATGAAAATGATCACAGGCTATATTCCTTCTGATGCTGGGAAGGCAATAGTTTGTGGCACAGATGTGAGCATTGATCCTGTTTTTGTGAAGAAAAAAATCGGGTATCTGCCTGAAGCAAATCCACTTTATCTGGATATGTATGTTCGAGAGTACCTAGAATTTATTGCGGGTGTTCACGAAATTAAGGATAAGAAAAAAGCTATTGAAGATGTGATTGTTTTAACAGGATTAACAATCGAATCGAAAAAGAAAATTAGTCAATTGTCAAAAGGGTATAAGCAGCGTGTAGGATTAGCTGCGGCATTGATACACGATCCGGAAGTATTGATATTGGATGAACCTACCAGTGGATTGGATCCTAATCAGATCATTGAGATTAGAAATGTTATTAAGGCCCAGGGTAAAAATAAAACAGTTTTATTCTCTTCACATATATTGCAGGAGGTTGAGGCAATTTGTGATCGAGTGATCATCATTCATAAAGGACAAATTGTTGCAGATGATCAATTGAAAAATCTACAAAAAAAGAAAAGTAATCAGTTTCAAGTTCGTGTAAGTTTTCAAGAGAAAGTGGATATAGGATTGATGCAGCATCTTCCTGTTGTAGTATCTGTTAATAGGATTTCAGAAAATGATTTTCTCATTGCCACCAAAGACCCGGATGTTGTGCGCAAGCAATTATTAGAATTAACGATTGCCAATAATTTGAACATCATATCTCTACAAACAGAAAGTCACAGCTTGGAAGATGTTTTTAGAGAACTAACAAAATAGTTAATTTTTTATGGAACCATCAGCAGTTATCAGCATCAGCAGAATCACAGATACAGAAGATCAAAATTGGTGTGCTAGTTTAATGGCAAGTTCAGAACCATGGATCAGTTTAAAAAGAAATTTCGAAGATGGTCTTGCTTTGATGCGCGTTACTGAAGGTGGGATGGAAGCTTATATGGCAAGGTTAGGGAAAGAACGTTTAGGATTTGTAGTAATCAAAATGGCTGGAGCATTTGTGGGCTATATTCAAATACTAGCTGTATCTGAATCTTGTAGAGGAATGGGTATTGGTAATCAGATGATGGATTTTGTAGAAAAAAGGATCTTTGAAGTAAGTCCCAATGCTTTTATCTGTGTTTCAGATTTTAATGAAAACGCACTAAAATTATACGAGAACAGAGGCTACCAGTTGTTAGGAAAACTCGAAAATTATCTCGAAAAGGGCTTCACTGAGTTATTATTACGTAAAACTATTGGTTCCATCAATGATTTCAAGGCAAAAAAGCTTACTAATGCTTAAATTGCAGTCTGAATTTAATCTATCATTAAAATAATCAAGTAATCATGAGTTACATTGTAGAAGTACATGCCCGTCAAATTTTAGATAGTCGTGGTAATCCAACAGTTGAAGTAGAAGTGTTAACCGACGATGGCGCGCAGGGTCGTGCATCTGTTCCAAGTGGAGCTAGTACTGGAATACATGAAGCAGTTGAGTTAAGAGATGAAGATAAAGCTGTTTATGGTGGTAAAGGTGTATTAAAGGCAGTTGCAAATGTGAATGATATTATTGCGGAGCAATTAATTGGATATGATGTTTCACAACAAGCAGCTATCGACCAGGTAATGATCGATTTAGATGGTACTCCGAACAAAGGAAAATTAGGTGCAAATGCAATTTTGGCGGTTAGTATGGCTGTAGCAAAAGCTGCTGCTGAAGAAGCTGGCTTACCTCTTTATAGATATATTGGTGGAACAAATGCAAAAACATTGCCTATCCCAATGATGAATATCTTGAATGGTGGTGCTCACGCTGATAACAAAATCGATTTTCAGGAATTTATGGTTATGCCAATCGGCGCACCTTCTTTCAGTGAAGGTTTACGTTGGGGTGTTGAGATTTTCCACGTATTGAAAAGTGTATTGAAGAAAAAAGGATATAGCACTAATGTAGGTGATGAAGGTGGGTTTGCTCCAAACATTCAAAGCAATGAAGAAGCTATTGAAACAGTATTAGAAGCTATTACGCAAGCAGGATATAAAACAGGTACTGAGATTGTAATTGCAATGGATGCTGCCAATTCTGAACTTTGGAATGGTAAATTAAATAAGTATGTTTTCCATAAGAGTTCTGGAAAAGAAATGGGTAGCGATGAGTTAGTTAAATTCTGGGAAAGCTGGGTTAATCAATATCCTATTGCTTCTATCGAAGACGGTATGGCAGAAGATGATTGGAATGGCTGGAAGGCTTTAACAGAAGCAGTTGGCAGTAAGTGCCAGTTAGTAGGTGACGATTTGTTTGTGACCAACGTGTTACGTTTACAAGAAGGGATCGACAAAAAAATTGCAAATGGTTTGTTAGTAAAAGTAAACCAAATTGGTTCTGTTACTGAAACTATCAATGCGGTTACATTGGCTCAGAATAATGGTTACAATACTATCATGAGTCATAGAAGTGGTGAAACAGAAGATACTACTATTGCTGACTTAGCTGTAGCGTTAAACTGTGGACAGATCAAAACTGGTTCTGCATCACGTACCGACAGGATTGCAAAATACAATCAGTTGATCCGTATTGAAGAAGAATTAGGAAATACAGGGATCTATCCTAATGGAAAGATCAAGTTTGGTACTAAATAAACAGTTGTTTATAAGTTGACAACCCGGTTAGTTTGAGATTGTATTAATTTTAAAACCGGGTTGTCAACCTTTTTTATATGATGCAGAAAATAATAAAAATACTGACAAGTAAATACGTGATAGCTGGCGCATTTTTTTTGGTATGGATGTTATTTATAGATCAGCGCGATTTTTTTCAACAAAGAGAAAGAAAAGCAGAGCTAGAGAAATTAGAATTGAAGAAGCGTTATTATCAAACCGAAATTGATAAAGCACGTAAGACATTGACGGACTTACAGACTAACCCAGCTGCACTTGAAAAGTTCGCGCGTGAGCGTTATTTGATGAAGAAAGACGGTGAAGATATTTTCACTATTGAAGATTCTACCGCAGTAACAAAATAATACAACCCCTTTTACGTTCGTTCATTTTTTTTAATATTTCCTAAGGGAAATCGGTTTTAGTGGCAATATTCAAGAACTATCGCCGTTTTAAAAGAACCGTATCCTCTTAGAGTAATGTCATATTATGAAAAAAATCAAAGAGGAGGAATTGATGAGTTATTTGTATAACGAAGCTTCGCCCGCAGTGGTTGCAGCAATTGAAAAAGCGATGGTGGAAGATCCAACTATCAAAGAACAGCTTGAGTTGTTACAGTTTAGCATGAAGCATTTAGAGCGATTGAAATTAGAATCTCCCAGCGCAGAATCTGTGCAAGCGATTTTAAAATATGCGGCTTCGCATAAGAAACCTGATTAAACACAGGAAGTTTCAAATTCAAAACTTTTATGGCACGCAGATAACGCTGATAAGGCAGATTTACACAGATACTAATCTGCGAAAATCTGCTTTATCTGTGCAACCAGCGTGCTATCTTTATTACCTCAGAATGACAAAGAAAGAAAGATATCAGCAAGCTATTGCCTATTTCGAAGAGCAAATTCCGATTGCTGAAACTGAATTGGTATACGATAATCCTTTCCAATTATTGGTTGCAGTTATTTTATCCGCTCAATGCACAGATAAAAGAG
>Ga0194037_1000507_pt1 | contig 30330 bp, 33 predicted proteins | sample JunL306m_MetaG_FD_148653 | JGI IMG/M metagenome (GOLD analysis project Ga0194037, IMG submission 148653) | Anoxic zone freshwater microbial communities from boreal shield lake in IISD Experimental Lakes Area, Ontario, Canada - Jun2016-L304-6m | ecosystem: Environmental > Aquatic > Freshwater >...
TTGTCTCCGTTTCTACGGCGACTTTTTCCCAGGTGATCACCTCTTCCCATTCCGAACAGAGTAGTTAAGCCCTGGAGAGCCGATGGTACTGCTTTATTGCGGGAGAGTAGGTCGTCGCCGAGTTTTTTATACGAAAAAGCCCATCCCTCAACAAGATGGGCTTTCTCGTTTCTATCACTGCTTAACCCCTCCCTTTATCTGCACCTCTGTTGGCGTTTTCTCCTTTTTCAAAGCTCTTCATTTTGTGAAATCATTGCTTACTGTGTTACTTTGCAATGATGTATAATCCATTGATCATGATTGTTTAAAATCATAATACTAAGCCTGAAATGGACAGAGATGCTTATGCTTTTACTTATGAAATGAGCGTACGAGATTACGAGTGCGATATGCAGGGGATTGTCAACAATAGTGTCTATCAGAACTATATTGAACATGTTCGGCATGAATATCTAAAATATGTTGGTATTGATTTTACCAGCTATACACAGCAAGGTATTAATCTTGTGGTGGTTCGAGCCGAGCTTGATTATAAGTATCCACTTAGATCTGGTGATACTTTTATTGTTGCTCTTACAATGCGTCGGGAATCCGTACTGAAATTTGCTTTTTATCAGGATATATTTCGTCTTCCCGATCATAAACCAGTTCTGAAGGCAAAAATTATCGGCACTGCGCTTAACCACAGAGGACGTCCTGAAATTCCCGAACCATTTGCTGCTTTGTTGAGTACTGCTGTTGAATGATCGACGATTAATATGTTATTAAGAAAGGGATATCTATGAAGCCACTGGTACAGGTTGGACAGGCATATATGGCCTTGAGTGAAGGGGAAGAAAAATATTGTGCAGGACTTTATGAGGAAGCAGCGGCAAGCTACAGTCGCGCAATGACTGTTTCACGGACTATACCTGAGGATGAGGCTTATGATCATCAGGGATTTGATGCTCTTTGTCATACCGGTCTTTCAGGAGTCTTGGTTAAACTTAAACATTATAAAGAAGCTCTCGCCTCTGCCGATATTGCTCTGTATTATTTTAATCGACGGGGCGAACTCAACCGAGATGAAGGGATGCATTGGATCAATGCTGTTCGTAACCGTGCAGCCGCTCTGGAAGGAGTAGGTCGTTTAGAAGAGGCTTTACTGGCTTACAAGATGGTCAGCGAAATGATTACTGATCGTAAAGCGGAAATTCCTGACAAGGAATCGCTGCTTCAGGCAATTAAACAGCATATCTCCAGTCTTCAGGTAGTGGTGACTGACAAAAAACCTGCCAGTTATAAAGCCTGGTGGGAATTCTGGTCGTAATCGGTGTGACATCCATCAAGAAAATACTGGTAATAAGGCTCAGCTCCATTGGTGACATCATTCTTACCACTCCTCTTCTCAGGCGACTGCAAAAAGCATATCCTGAGGCACGTATTGACTATTGTACCAAGTCGCCATTTCTATCTCTCCTTGCATCCAATTCACGACTCTCGGCAATATATACAACAGAGAACTTTCCAACGGAGCGTTATGATATTGTGATTGATCTGCAGAACAATCATCGCTCACGAGCGCTTGTTCGCTCCCTCAATGTGGGGCACAAGTTTAGGTATCGTAAAGAGAACTGGAAAAAATGGCTAATGGTGCAGTTTAAAATTAATCTTTACTCCTCTTCTCAAAGTGTTGTTGCCCGCTATCAGGATGCGATTCAAGAGCTTGGCGTTCCTGACGATTTGCACGGATGTGAGCTTTACCTTTCCTCGATGGAAAAAGCCTTTGCGGTACAGTACTTTGAAAGCTGTCGAAAAACGCTTGCCCTTTGTTTTGGCGCAAAACACTTTACAAAGCGGTACCCTCCACAGCGTTATGCAGCTCTCATTGCCCTATTACTTGCAGAAATGCCTTTACGAGTATTTCTTCTTGGGGGAAAAGAGGATGCCGTTCAGGCTTCAGAAATCATGAACGCTCTGCCAGATGTATGCCGTCCTGAGATTGTTAATCTTGCTGGAAGATGTACACTCATGCAGACCGCAGCAATTCTTGAACAGTGTGATGCAGTGCTCAGCAATGATACAGGACTTATGCATATGGCATCTGCATTTGGTAAAAAGCTTTTTGTTCTATTTGGTTCATCATCATCAGTTTTTGGTTTTCTTCCCTACCAAACATCTTTTGAGCTGTTCGAAGTTGCAGGGCTCAGTTGTCGGCCATGCTCACATATTGGCAGGGATAACTGTCAGAAAGGTCATTTCCGGTGTATGCATGATCTTTCGGAAACCCTTGTGGCTCAGAAAATTCTCGATCATTTCAAGGGAGTTACATTGTAAAAATTGGGGTGTGAAATATGTCACCCTATAACTATTCTCTGTCAGGCTATTCCTGGATAGTCATGGTTTCTCGATGAAACGTGTCGAATGAATTATTGATGCTTGTAACTATATACGATTCAGTTACATAAGGGTTTCCTCTATCCATTTCAATGGTTTTTTTATAAGGTTGGAAAAATGATACAAATAGTTTACCTTTAATGTTCAAATTTGCAGATGGTGTTCACCGGGAAACCGAGAAGCCGTGGGGCTGGTCTGCGCAATACCAGACCCTCGCCGTTTAGCAAGCAACTGAGGAGTAATAATGATTATCAGCTATTTGCGCTATGGAAAAAAACAAACTTTATGAATGTACAGTTATTATTGACGGTGGGCTTCAGGACGAAGCTATTTTAGCCGCGATGGAACTGGTGCAGAGGGTTATCACAGAAAAAGGGGGCAGTATCAGCAATGTTCTTGAAATCGGTAGGCGTAAAACTGCGTATCCGATCAAGAAAAAAACCATTGGGTACTACGCGCATATCGAATTTACAGCTGCAACCCCTGTTATTGCAGAAATTGAAAAGGTATTCCGTTATGAGGAAGATCTTTTGCGTTATCTGATTATTCATCTCACAAGCGCTTTCCTTGAAATGCGCAAAAGGGTTGAGAAATACAGTGTAGTTATTGGTAGTCCGGAAGATGCTGCTGCCGCAGATGCTGCTGCTGCCGATAGTGTTGAAAAATGATCGTCAGGGTTAGTTTGAAAGTAAGCTGAGAGGTGATTCCTTTTGAGAATAAAACGGAGAAGATGCTATGGCTGAATTAAAAATGCCTGAAATAAACAGTGTAATCGTTGCTGGAAATCTGACAAAGGATCCTGTTTTTAGGCAAACTAATTCAGGCGGAACGCCTGTCGTTAATTTTTCAATAGCATGTAATCGAAGATTCCGGGATAGTAATCATCAATGGCAGGAAGATGTCTGCTATGTTGGTGTTGTAGCTTGGAACAAGCTTGCTGAAAGCTGCCGTGACAACTTGAAGAAAAGTTCTGCAGTCCTAGTTGATGGAGAATTACAGAGCCGTACATGGAAAGCACAGGACGGATCATCCAGGACCGTTGTTGAAATAAAAGCCAGAAGAATTCAGTTCCTCAACAAAAGAAAGAAGAATGGTGAGGATGATGAAGAAGGCTTTATCGAAGATGATTGTCACGATAATCATCATGAAGAAATACATGATGAGGATCCAGGTCATATTTACGAATACAAATACCTTTCCTCCGATTGAGAGGGCAGGGTAAGCTAAATTTTGTAATGAACTTATGAGACAAAAATTTACACAATCACAAGGCCACAAATCACAGGGCAACAAATCATTGAGCAACGCTTTGGCGTCCAAAAAGAAAGTGTCGAAAAATCAGGTCGTATTTTTCGATTATCGGGACGAGCGTAAGCTTAAAAGATTTATCAACGATCAGGGGAAAATTATTCCTCGTCGTATTACAGGACTATCTGCCAAAGAGCAGAACCTGCTTACTCATTCCATAAAATGGGCACGGTTTCTGGCAGTAATACCTTATGTTGTTGATGAATACAAATAACCAATTTTGCAATCTATTGAACGAGGAAGCTAAGCAGTGAAAGTCATTTTAAGAAAAGATGTGGCTACCCTTGGCGATGCAGGTGAAGTTGTTGCCGTAAAAAACGGCTATGCAAACAATTTCCTGATTCCGCAGGGTAAAGCTATCAGAGCTACTGAAGGAACGCTCAAAGCTCTTGAAACAGAGAAGAAACAGCAGGCCAAAAAGGTCGAACTCCAGCGCAAAAGCGCTCGTGAACATGCTCAGAAAATCGAGCAAATGTCTTTGAAGGTATATGCCAAAGCAGGAGAATCTGGGAAACTATTTGGAACAGTTACCTCGGCCGATATTGCAGATGCTCTTAAAGCTCAGGGAATCGATATTGACCGCAGGAAAATTACCATTGAGGCTCCGATAAAGTCACTCGGAAAATATGAGGCTGACGCAAAAATCTTTATGGACATCACCGTTAAGGTTCATTTCGAAGTCGAGGCCGAAGGCTCTGAAGCCTGAGAATTATTTTTATCGAGGCTTGCAATGCAACCATTGCGAGTTGTTCAGTATGACCTACAGCTCCGTAACATACACAGTTACGGAGCTTTTTTTATCCAAGAGGTTGTGTTATCTGCGAATCTGCACTCGAGCTCCTCTCAACTTTTTTGAATAATGTCCTCAGAGATTTTGCTAAGCAGACTTTTGTTTCAGCGTTATTTCTTTACATTTCATAAAGGCTGGCTATTATATTTTAGCACATAGTTAAAACACGTTGTTTAAAGGGATAATCAGATGCTAAATAAAGTTTTATTTCCCGGAAAGTATATCCAAGGTGTCGGAGCCCTCAAAGAATTGCCATCACTGATCAAACTGATAGGTAAACAGGGTCTGATACTTGCTTCGCCTACATCGCACAAAACAATTCTTCCTGATAGCGGAATCGATTTACATCAGCACTCTTTGCCAGTTGAAAGATTCGCAGGTGAATGTTGTGAAAAAGAACTCTCCCGGCTTGCTGATATTATTCGTAAGAAAAATATTGATGTTCTAGTTGGTATGGGTGGAGGAAAAACAATTGATACTGCAAAAATTGCCGCAGATCGCGCTAATATTCCCGTTATTATTGTTCCCACGATCGCTTCTACTGACGCACCCTGTAGCGGATGCGCGGTTTTGTATTCCGAACAGGGCGTTTTTGAATCGGTTTATTATCAAAAATCTAATCCTGCTGTTGTTCTTGTCGATACTGCAATTATTGCCAAGGCACCGGTCCGTTTTCTTGTGGCAGGCATGGGGGATGCTCTTTCAACATGGTTCGAAGCAAAGTCATGCAGCGACACCCAGTCTGAAAATGCTTGTGGGGGACTCAGCACCCTGACAGGTATCAACCTCGCCAGACTATGTTACGATGTCTTGCTAAAATATGGCCCAATCGCCAAAATTGCCGCCGAGCGTCATCTTATCACTCCAGCTCTGGAGCATATTGTTGAAGCAAATATTTTGCTCAGTGGTGTTGGCTTTGAAAGTGGTGGTTTGGCGAGCGCGCATTCCATTCATAACGGATTCACTGCATTGAAAGAAACTCATGCATTCTACCATGGCGAAAAAGTGGCTTTTGGTCTTTTAGCCGGACTTCAACTCACTGATGCTGATCCACTAGAATCAGATGTCGTATTCTCTTTCTGTGAACAAGTAGGCCTTCCTACCACCTTAGCAGACATTGGCCTTATAAATGTTGATAAAGAAAGGCTGCTGCCTGTTGCGGAAAAAGCCTGTGCTCCAAATGAATGCATTCACCACGAAGCAGGTAAGATAACTCCTGAAAAAGTTCTTCAAGCTATACTGGCGGCTGATGCCATAGGCGAATCCCGCAAAAATAAGGGAAGGTTATAGATCTTCTCACTTGTTCTTGAAGGGACCTGACAGAATTATTGTCGTTTTATCAATTAAAAATCATCACTCATTTAATTGGATCAATAACTGAACGTTCATCACATTGGGAAAAAACTGTTCATTTATGGAATAGAAATGAGCTTTATGTTGACCTTAATTTTCGCACTTCAGTTGCATCAAAAATCAGCCGGATTGCAGAAATCTTGTCGTCCAAAACCTGCAAGAACTCTGCTGTACGAATTACGCCAGCAGGAGTTATCGAGTCACAATCATAGAGTAACGCAGCTCCCTGGTTATCATAGAAGCTGTTAAGCATGGTAACACCTTGTAAAATCTGTTTAAATTCCTTCAGTGCAGCAATGAAATCATCTGCATTGGAAAATGTTTGAATACTGCCTCGAAAATCAAGATCATCCAATAGGCAGTTGCGTGCGGTCAAAAAATCACCATTTGTCCATGCATGGTGATACATTTCAATGAGTTGTTTTGTATTCATGGCAACTCCAATTCTCAAAGGTTATAAGAATCACGAGAAACAGTGAGTGTAAAAATTTATTTCTTTCTACCCATACCTCAAAGTATGAACAAATTAGACAGCAGAAAATAACTTCTCATATGATATGGTGCAATAAGAGTCGATTCCTTCAATAATAACAATCTGTGCTGTTATTATAAAGAAATGAGTTTATGATACATCCTTTTCTGGGTTGGTGTGCAGAATGAGTTGCAAGAGTTGCAGTGAAAAGGTCAGTTGCAAATTATGTATTTATGCAGGAAACTGGCGGAGCATACGGAGATCATTTTCAAATAATAGGCGGATGTCGTCGATTTTATAGCGTAAAAGGACAGTTCGATCTACTCCCATACCAAAAGCGTAGCCAGACCATGTTTCGGGGTCGATTCCGCAATTGCGCATGACGTTAGGATGAACCATACCACAACCCATTATTTCCAGCCATCCTGATTTTTTGCAGACACGGCAACCTTTGCCACCACAAAGGTAGCATGTAACATCAACTTCAGCAGAGGGTTCGGTAAACGGGAAAAAGCTTGGGCGGAACCGCAGTTTTACATCTGAGCCGAACATCTGTCGGGAAAATGAATAAATGGTAGCTTTGAGGTCGGCAAACGAAACATTTTTATCAATATAGAGACCTTCAAGCTGGTGAAATACGCAATAGCTGCGGGCGCTGATAGCTTCGTTTCGATATACCTTTCCTGGGCAGATGACTCGTATGGGTGGTTGCTGATCGAGCATGACCCTGACCTGCACCGGTGATGTATGTGTTCTAAGGAGTACATCGGAGTCAGCATTTCCGTTTGTAATGAAAAAAGTGTCCTGCATGTCGCGCGCTGGATGGGCGGGAGGAAAGTTGAGCATGTCGAAGTTGTAGTGGTTGAGTTCCAGTTCGGGACCTGTTGCAATTCCGAAGCCCATGTCGGAAAAAATCTTTTTCATTTCGCCCAGAACTTTCTGTACAGGGTGCTCACTGCCGGTAAAATAACGTCTTCCCGGCAGTGTGAGGTCAATCCCTTTGCTGCTCTCACTTGTGGTTGCGGCAAGCTTTTCCTCTGCATCAATAAGCCGATCATCAGCCGATTGCTTGAGCTCGTTGAGCAGTTGGCCAATCCGTGGTTTTTCGGCAGAATTAAATGATTTGAGCTGGCCGAAAAGGGTTGCTATGAGCCCTTTTCGAACCGTATACCTAAGGCGAAAGGTTTCAATATCTTCCGGAGTTTTAATCTCAAAATCAATGATCTCCTGCTGTAGACTGCGAATGGTGTTTTCCATTGATACAGGTATAATTCTTATTCGATAACGGCTTTGACAATCTGAGTGAACGCAGCAGGATCTTTTACAGCTATTTCAGCCAGAGCCTTGCGATCGATTTCCAGGCTCTTTTTCAGCATTGCATTTACAAGCTTAGAGTAGGTGGTTCCGTTCAAACGTGCAGCGGCATTGATACGCATGATCCATAGCGAGCGGAAAGTACGTTTTTTAACACGTCGATCACGGTAGGCGTACTGCTCTGCTTTATCGACGGCGTGCTTTACGACGGTCAAAATATTTCCGCGAGATCCCCAGAATCCTTTGGCCTTCTTTAAAATCCTTTTTCTCCGCGCTTTTGAGGCTACGGCATTATTTGCTTTAGGCATCGTTGTGTAGAGTTAATGTTAAAAATTTATGCAAGGATCATCCGCTTGATCTGCTTTGCCTTTGTTCCCTCAAGCAATGTAGCCTGATGAAGACGGCGTGAGCGTTTTCTGTTCTTTTTTTCCAGGTTGTGTGATCCGTTCATTCGTTCACGCTTGATTTTTCCGGAGGCAGTGGTTTTAAACCGTTTGCATGCTCCGCGGTGTGATTTCATTTTAGGCATGATCGTCCTTGATTGTTTTTGTAAAAATGTTCAAATATTCTTCGTTACTCTGCCGGTTCAACCAGGTCTGTCGGTTTAGCTGGTTTTGCTGCTTCAGCGGATGCAGGAGCGCTTGTTCTTGTTTTAATACGCTCGAAGGCATCTATCTTTTTTTTATCGGGCTCAAAATAGACGAAGAGTTTTTTCCCCTCGAATTTCGGATCTCCATCACGGTTACTGACTACGCTCAAGCGTTCGGTAAGACGTTCTGCAAGTTCAAGTCCTTTGTCCTTATAGATGATTGAACGACCTAAAAAGACAATAGTTGCCCTGACCCTGTTTCCCTTGCGCAGAAATTCTTCAAGATGTGCACTCTTGAAGTCGAAATCATGCTTGTCGGTATTCGGATGAAACCGTAGTTCTTTTAGGGTTGTTGTTTTCTGTTTTTTCTTGAGATCCTTGTCCCTTTTGTCCATTTTATAGAGCAGCCTGCCGAGGTTGTCAAACTTGCAAACCGGCGGTTCTGCGTTCGGCTGTACTTCGATAAGGTCTTGATTCCGCTCTTCGGCTACTCGCTTTGCATCAATGGTTTTCATCACCTCCTGTGTTCCGTCCGGAAAAATAATTCGTACTTCCGGAACACGGATCTGTTCATTGACCCGATAGGTAAGTTTGGGCTTTTGAGTCGTAACCTTCTGTTTCTTCATGCGTTCAGGTTTTTTTTAGATAATCAGGTTCTTCCGGTAATCTCTTTCAGTAGCTTTTCGATCAGTCCGGTTACGCTAAAGCGCCCTTCATCGCCGATGCGATGCCGGCGCAGCGAAACTTCGCCGCTTTCCTGCTCTTTCTGTCCTATAACGATCATACAGGGTACCTTGCTTACTTCGGCATCGCGTATTTTTTTTCCGATTTTTTCACTTCTGGTGTCAAGTTCAGCACGTATTCCTACGCCCTGAAGTGCCAGGTGAACGGTTTTAGCATAGTCGTGGACATCTTCGGCGATTGGTAGTACAACAGCCTGAACAGGTGCAAGCCACAGAGGGAAATTACCCGCAGTATGTTCAATGAGAACACCAATAAAACGTTCCATTGAGCCGAAGGGTGCGCGGTGAATTACAATAGGGCGATGTTTTTGTCCGTCGCTTCCGATATAGGTAAGATCAAACCGTTCAGGCATGACATAGTCAACCTGTACGGTTCCGAGCTGCCATTTCCGCCCAAGTGCATCACGTACGATAAAGTCAATTTTCGGGCCGTAGAAGCTCGCTTCACCGATACCGATAAAGTATTCGATACCCATACGGTCGGCGGCCTCGTTGACATCTTTTTCAGCTTGCTCCCAGACTTCTTCTGTTCCGCCGTATTTCGCTTTATTAGCCGGATCGTGCAAGGAGAGTCGCGTGTGAACATCTGAAAATCCAAGCGTTTTAAACACAAACTGTGTCAGATCGATTGCGTTGCAGATTTCGTCGACAAGCTGGTCGGGACGGCAGTAAATGTGGGAGTCATCCTGTGTGAAACCTCTTGCGCGTACAAGACCGTTAAGCTCTCCAGACTGCTCGTGCCGGTAGACTGTTCCAAACTCAGTCAAACGGATCGGCAGATCGCGGTAACTGCGCATTTTTGAGCTGTAGATGAGGTGGTGGTGCGGGCAGTTCATCGGTTTAAGTAGGTACTGCTCCTGCTTGCCGTCTTCATCGTGATAGGTCAGCGGTGGAAACTGTGAATCGCTGTAATACGGATAGTGGCCTGAACGTTTATAAAGTTCAATATTGCCGATATGCGGGGTATAAACAGGGAGGTAGCCGCGTTTGCGCTGCTCTTCTTTTAAAAAGGATTCGAGTTCATTGCGGATAATCGCGCCATTTGGCAGCCATATTGGAAGACCGCTTCCTACCTCCGGCGAGAGCATAAAGAGTTCCAGTTCAGAACCGAGTTTGCGGTGGTCTCTTCGTTTGGCCTCTTCGAGGCGTGTGACATATTCTTTAAGCAGCTTTTCCGATGGGAAGGTGATGCCGTAAATGCGCTGCATGTTTTCCCTTGACGAATCGCCACGCCAGTAGGACGAGGAGATATTGGTCAGGAGAACGGCCTTGAGTTTCGAGGTCGATGGCAGATGCGGGCCGATGCAAAGGTCGGTAAAGCCGTTTTGATGATAGAGTGAAACTGTATCGACATTTTTCAGGGTATCTTCAAGAATTTCAACTTTATAGGGGTCGTTTCTTGTGTTCTTGAAAAAGTCGATAGCAGCTGTACGGGTCATTTCTTCCCGTCTAATTTGTATATCACGCTTGCTGATTTCAAGCATTTTTGCTTCGATGGTGCGTAAATCCTCTTCTCGAAAGCGGTGGTCGGAAGCAACATCATAATAGAACCCCTGTTCTATTGAGGGGCCAGCGCCGAATTTACTGCCGGGAAAAAGTTCCTCAATGGCTTGGGCCATGATATGGCTTGAGCTGTGCCAGAAAATATCTTTGCCGTCAGTTGAATCAAACGTAATTATTTCAATTGCTGAGTCAACGGTGACCGGGGCATTGAGATCAACCGTTGATCCGTTAATTTTCAGTGCCAGTGCGTCCTGTGCAAGTTTGCGCCCAATTGAGAGAGCGATATCCAGGCCGGTTGTACCTGAAGGGAATGATTTAACTTTCCCGTCCGGCAGGGTAAGGGCTATCGAAGCCAGTTGTTCCTGATTTTCAGACATTCTGTTTCTTGTCGTTTCGCTCCATGCTTAGTTTGTTGCAATTGCAACTCTTTCGCAGGAAAAATCTCTACAGCCTCTTTACGTTAGTAATTCCGGGCCAGGAGGGCTGAAGCAAATAATAACTGCTATCCCCGGTTCCGGAAAGTGGACTTGGACTATACGCAAAAAATTAAAATATTCCAAATCAACTCACCAATTGCAAGACTTCCGGTGTGACATTATTTTTGCCCTGTTTCAAGACAAACTGTTCGGCTTTTCTTTTCAGTTCCCTTCCAAATGAGATCTGGCTTATGAAAGGTGCTTTTTTTACTATTTCGTTCAGCAGGGTATTGGCCTCATTGCTCCATGTTACTTTTCCAGCACTGTCTTCGCCGGAGGGACCACGACGGTTGAGTGGCAGAAAGTTGAAAAGCATGTCGTAGAGTGCGTTGACGATTTCCTGAAGAAGATAGACTGCTCCGCTATGACCCATGAAGGGTGTGCCGAGTGCTCTACGGACAATAGGGCCGGGAAATCCTGCTGGAATAAAGTGTGTTTTTGCATCAAGTTCAGCCAGATAGATTTTATCGACTATCCTGCCAAAAAGGAACTGAGGCTGTTTTTGCTGTATCTCATTTCTGATAAAGGTGTTGTCGGTTTCTGCCGAGTCGTGGCTGAAGAGGCAAAGCATACCCATTTCGCCAGCGAGAAAGGTATTTAATCCGAGGGCATAGGTTTTTGCTGCGGTTACTCCGAATCGTATTGTTGGAAACCATTCTGCCTGGGGTCCACGCCATAGATCCCAGATTGGCTTGAGTGTGGTGCGTTTTTCTTTTTCCAGAAATGCTTTAGCCTCTTCATGTTTATGTATCAGTCGTCCAAGTTCCAGAATAAAATTCTGTGTTTCATCAATCCCGAAGGGGGCTTGCAACGCTGGTCTTTCGAGTAATTCAGCCAGTGGTTGACCGAATTCATGGTACATAAGCACAATAACATCGGAGTTTTTAAGGTCGGCGATATCATTAAGAGAGCTTTCAAAGGGGTAAACGTGACGGATTATGCCTCCAACACCTTCAATCAAGCGCTTGAGTTCGGCTAGATCTGAAGCACTGTTGAAACAACCATACGTAGGTCCGATAATACTTACGGTACCGGGTTCTATGGTGACTGGCTTTTTATCATCGAATTGTTCATGGAGCCACTGCAGCGAACGGTTTCGCCCTTGCCATTCATTTTCACCGAGTGAGTTTGATGAAAAAAAAACGAACATCAGGGTATTTCATTTTGAGCATTCGTTCATGGTCGCTACCGATCATTTCACTTTCGGCACTCGATACCAGAATTAGCTGACGTCCTGAGGCCTGAAGCTTTTCAATGGTTTCTCTGACGATTTCAGAACTGCCTGATGAGGCTATCTCCTTTTCAGTAAGGCTTGTGGGTGTAAGGTTTTCAAGGTAAGGTACCGCATCAGTATAATCTATGACGGCTACACCGACAAGATTGTAGCAGCCGACTGGTGCATCAGCAATCACATGGACATCCATTAATGAGCAAAAGGTATTGACTGCTGCCCAGTAGGCGCTTGCTGTTGATTCGTCCCGAACGGTTTTTCCCATTTTAGAAAGCTGATGAGCGGTTTTGGATCAATTTATTATGTTCAGCGAGTATAACCCTGCAGTGAGATTGGTAGTATTCCATGGGGTTTAAGTTTCCCTTTCAATGCTTGCACAGCATATTCTTCAGTTACCTCGTTTGATGAATAAGCGCAGAGATAAGCTGTTATTTCAGGAAAATAGTTAATCAGGTAAGGTGTTCCGAGCGAAATAAAAATCAAAGGTTTTTCTTTTGGGAGCATATGGGCTAAGGAATGTACAAACTTTTGTTGCTTTTCCGTCAGCTTCAGGGTACCAGATCCAGAGAGCGCCTGAACATATGAGGTGACAATAACTGCCGGAGCTTTCATTGCCATTTCGGAAGCAATAGCATAACGAAGAGAATCTGTTCCGGGATCAATCCTGATATGGTCAGCTGTATAGTATTTGTCTATGTTTTTGATATAACCGCGTCCGACTTCTGGGTCGGTTTTATCTTGTAAAATTATATTGAGAAGGTTGCCTGATGATGCCACTTTTTTCAGTGGCATATAATGGTTGTCATCTTTAACCAGGGTGATTGATGCTGATGCAATTTCTTTCGCAAGATCGCGATGAGCGTCAGGGCTTGCATCTGTTTTGATGCGATTAAGATCGGTAAACTTGTGATGTTCAATATCGAGCCATTTTTTAGCAAGAAGGATTCTGCGAACAGATGTTTCAATCTGTTCTATGGGGATAATTCCTTTTTCAACGGCTTTTACGATGGATTGGTGGGCAAGTTCTGGATCTGGTGAAAAGAGTAAGAGGTCATTTCCAGCCAAAACAGCTTTCACAGCAATCTCAGGAACGTTTTGCCCATTGTAAAGCGCTTTCATGTTCAATGCATCGGTAATGATCAATCCCTTGAAGCCAAGTTCCTTTCGAAGCAGTTCAGTGACTATTGTTTTTGAAATTGAGGCAGGTACCATGGTTCCGGTTAGTTTCGGAACAGCTAGATGTCCGGTCATAATGCAGATGACCCCTTGTTCTATGGCAGCTCTAAAAGGTTTAAGTTCGTATTCATCCAATTGTTTTCGATCAGCCTTGAGAACAGGCAGAGAAACATGGCTGTCAACACTAACATCTCCGTGTCCAGGAAAGTGCTTTGCAGTAGCAATGATACCATTCGACTGGAGACCTTCGATAATTGCATGCGACAATTCAATGGTTAAGGGGACGTTATCGCCAAAAGAACGGGTGTTGATGATTGGGTTTAACGGATTGATGTTCAGGTCAAGGGTCGGGGAATAGTTGTGGTGAAGTCCAACAACTTTTGCTTCTATTGCGATAGCTTTAGCCATTTTGAAGGCAAGCTTAGGATCCTTTGCGGCAGCAATTCCCATGTTCGGCGCAAATTCAGTCGTTCCACTCAGCCTCATTGCCAGACCTCGTTCCATATCGGCACTCATCAGCAGAGGCCATGGTGCGAGAGACTGAAAATGGTTTGCAAGCATACCGGCACTGAATGCATCTCCTTTGAGAAACATTATCCCTCCAACTTTTCCTTCCTTTACCAGGCGATTGAGAAGCTTGTATGCTGTATCATCATATATGTTGTAATGGCCATCGGATTCTGCAATCAACATTTGACCAACTTTTTCCGAAAGGGTCATCTGATTCAGAATCTTTTCAACAAGTGGGTCTTTAATACTGAAAATATTCTGAGCAGCCCATTTTTCAGTGCCCAATTGTGATGGACCTGATCCGATTAAAGCGGACGGTATCAACAGCACAAGGATACAAAAGCCAGTAAAAAGGGGATAGTGCCTTTTTTTCATTCATTTATTGATTCTTTCCGGACATTCCGGACGCAGGTTGAATTAGTATGCGGATTATGCATGAAAAGTAAATAAAATCATGACAATCCATTATGTTGTATGCCACAGAACCATTTTTATTAGGAAAAGGTTTTGTTGACTACATTTTGTAGATCAAGCTCGATGTTAAGGTTTATGAGATTATTCTCAGAAAGGATTTTACGGTAGTTACCTTAACTCATATAAAGATAAGGCTTCCATTCTTCGGAAACCTTTGCCGTCAATTGCTGCATAAACATCAGGTTATTAGGTCTGATCGGCTGTTTTAAGGGGTGCATGCCTGCTTCGCGAGGGGTTCTGTTGCCTTTTTTCGAATTACAGGGTGGACAAGCTGTTATAAGGTTTTCCCATGAATACTCACCACCTCTGGAGCGCGGTACGATGTGGTCAATAGTTAAGGGGAGATCGTTTTTACCGCAATACTGGCATTGGAAATTATCGCGGAGGAGAATGTTTTTCCTGTTCAGAATGATTCTTTTATAGGGTACTCTGACAAAAAAGGTCAGTCGTACAATACTCGGCAGAGGATAGCTTCGGGATACCGTGCAGATGACCCGTTCAGGGTGGTGGGCGACCGGCACGGCTTTGCCTCCAAAGAGTAAAAGAACGGCTTTCTGAGCGTCACAAATACTTAAAGGTTCATAGCTGCTGTTGAGTACAAGAACTTTCGTGCGATGTAAAAGCATATCCTTGAGTTTTTATAGAGTATAACAACATGGATTTGTACTGCACAATAAGTTAGGTAAATGTTCAGTTAATTATTTTCATTGGCTATTACAGTGAGCAGCAAATGTTCAGTTGTCTTGAAGCAAGAGCTTCGTCGAGTCGTTTTACGGGAGTTGTTACCGGGGCAGAGAGTACCAGCGCCGGGTTTGTTTCGGCCTCATCGGCGATGCTGAGCAGGGCTTCAGCAAAAGTATCGAGCGTCTCTTTTGATTCGGTTTCTGTAGGTTCTATCATTATTGCTTCGCTGACTATGAGCGGGAAATAAATGGTTGGGGCATGAAACCCGTAGTCAAGCAGTCTTTTAGCAATATCGAGTGTTCTAACCCCGTGTGCTTTTTTCTGTCGATCTCCCGAAAGGCAGAACTCGTGCAAGACCGGTTTAGGGTAAGGCAAATCATAACGTTCGAGCAGGCGACTCAACAGGTAGTTTGCATTAATAATGGCATTTTCAGATACCCGGCGTAAACCATTGGGGCCAAGCATTCGGATATAGGTATATGCCCTGACGAGAACAGCAAAGTTTCCGTAGAAATTCATCATCCTTCCGATACTGTCGGGACGGTTATAGCTAAGTGAATACGTTGTTCCCTCAGTGGTCTCATTTTTTTCAATGATCGGTACTGGGAGAAAGGGGAGGAGCTTTTCGCTGACGCCGACCGGGCCGCTGCCTGGACCGCCCCCGCCGTGTGGAGTCGCAAACGTTTTGTGCAGGTTGTAATGAACCACATCGAAGCCCATATCGCCAGGACGGGTAATTCCGAGTAGTGCATTCATATTGGCGCCGTCCATATAAAGAAGACTGCCGTTATCATGCACCATCTGTGAGATACGTTGTATATCTTTTTCAAAAAGCCCTATAGTATTCGGATTCGTAAGCATCAGCGCAGCAACTTCCCCGTCAAGCTTCCTACGCAGATCATCCAGATCAGTGCGGCCATCAGTATTGCCGGCGACAGAAATGATTTCATATCCAGCGAGAGCTGCTGATGCAGGGTTTGTGCCATGCGCTGAGTCAACCACGAGCAGTTTGCTGCGTTTTGATCCTATTGATGCATGGTATTTTTTTATGAGCAGTATCCCGGTTAGTTCTCCATGGGCTCCCGCTGCAGGTTGCAGTGTCACTGCGGCCATACCGGCAATTTCTCGAAGCATCTCGGCAAGTTCATACATAAGCTGCAGAGCACCCTGCGTTGTTTCGACGGGTTGCAGTGGATGGAGTGAGCTATATCCCGGAAGGTTGCAGGTATAATCGTTTATTTTTGGATTGTATTTCATGGTGCAGCTCCCAAGAGGGTACATGTTTTTGTCAACATGGTAGTTCATTGTTGAAAGGCGCACAAAATGACGTATCACTTCGCTTTCGGAAACCTCTGGCAGTTTAGCGGGGGTTGAGCGCAAAAACTTTGAAGGCAGAATAGATATTAACGGGATTTCGGGAAGATCATGACTGGAAAGGCTATACCCTTTTCGTCCCCCGCGCGATAAATCAAAAATCAGTTTTTCTCTCATTGTGTTGCTGCTTCAAGAGTGGTCTTTGGCTTAAAATATACCTGTCTTTTAATATAGGAGAAGGCTAAGACAAGCTCAAGATAATCAGGAAAAAAGAAGGGGAAAAAGCAGTTATTTCAGCTCCAGTCAATATCCTCTTCGGAGAGCCTTTCCATGGCTTCTTTTGCTGCTAGTTGTTCCGCTTCCTTTTTTCTAAGCGCTGTCCCTTTCCCAAGGAACTGTTCGCAGCATGTTACTTCTATAGTAAAGGTTTTTTCATGCTCAGCGCCAGCTTCAGCGACAACAGAGTATACTGGAGGAGCCAGGTGGTGAGATTGAGTGTACTCGATAAGGCGGCTTTTGTAGTTATGTTCGGCGGCTACAATTGTATTGAAATCAACATGTTCAATGATATGCTGGCTTATAAAATCGGAAGCTTCCAGGATTCCCTTGTCGAGATACAGAGCTCCAATCATTGATTCAAAAGCGTCAGCAAGAGCAGATTCGCTGTTTCTGATTTTGTGATGATCAGCTGATTCTCCAATTAGAAGCTGTTCGCCCAGACCAATGCTTCGCGCAAACCCAGCGAGGGATTTGCGGTTGACGATTTTGGAGCGGTTGCTTGAAAGCTCACCTTCTGCACATTCAGGAAAACGGTTGAAAAGGTATTCGGAAATCAGCAGATCGAGTACCGAATCGCCAAGAAATTCAAGCCGTTGGTTGGATTCTATAATCGATGGTGTGGCTGGGTCATGAACTACTGAGCGATGAGTAAGGGCTGTCAGGTATATTGGCATGTTAATGCCGGGTACGCCAACAAGCCTTTGCAGATAGTCGATGGTTTTATCGGAAAGACCTGCTGCAATCAAGGGATGATCAGTCTCGATTTTGTATGGGATAGCACTTTCCTCTGTTCGGGGAGTTGCAAAGGATGTAAGTGTTTGCCAGAATCGCTCCATTGGCAGGAAAGTTTTTGTCAGAGCGATGAACCGTTCCTGAAAATCAGCGAAGCGTTATGGCCGCCAAACCCGAAACCATTATTAAGAACGTACTCTAAAGAGCGCTTTTTCGGTGTGTTTGGTGTTACATCGATATCAATCTGCTCGTCAAGATTATCGCAGTTGATTGTTGGAGGAACAGTCTGGTTTTTCATTGCAAGCAAACAGGCTATCGATTCAACTACTCCTGCAGCGCCAAGAAGGTGACCTGTCATAGACTTCGTGGAACTGACACTCAGTTTGTAAGCGTGTTCTCCAAAGACTGTTTTGATTGCCTTAATTTCCGCGATATCACCAAGTGGAGTTGATGTGCCGTGGGTATTGATATAATCTATTTTATCGGGAGTAATTCCTGCTAAAGCGAGAGCATTTTTCATAGCATTGACGGCACCAATGCCTTCAGGATGTGGTGCTGTCAAATGATAGGCATCAGCAGTGGCTCCGACTCCGACAATTTCGCCGTAAATCTTTGCACCACGTGCTTTTGCTGAATCAAGTGATTCGAGGATTAACGATCCACCTCCCTCACCCATGACAAAGCCATCACGATCGCGGTCATAAGGGCGTGACGCCTGTTGAGGGCGGTCATTAGCCGTCGAGAGTGCCTTAGCGGCATTGAAACCTCCTACACTTAACTGCGTGATAGGTGCTTCTGAACCACCACAAACCATGTAGTCAGCCATACCTGTCTGAATGAGCATATAGGAGTCAATAATGGCATGCAGCGAAGTAGCACAGGCCGAAGCTGTTGCGTAGTTTGGACCCATAAGGCCGTGGCGGATTGAAATCTGACCTGCTGCAATATCCGGGATAAGCATGGGAATAAAAAAGGGACTGATACGTCTCGGTCCTCTTTCAAGATAATTCCTGAATTGTTTATCGTATGTGGTCATACCTCCAATTCCAGAACCATGTACAACACCTATTCTAAGAGGGTCTATCTCCTTCAGATTGAGTCCTGAATCTGTCAGCGCCTGGGTAGCAGCGCTAACAGCATATTGACAGTAGGGATCCATGCGATCTGCGGACTTCCTGTCGATATAAGGTTCAGTCGAAAATCCCTTCAGTTCGCAGGCAAAAGTTGTTGCAAATTCAGTTGTGTCAAAATAGGTGATCGGTGCAGCACCACTTTTTCCTTGATACAGTGCGTCCCAGAAATCATCTTTGTTAAGACCTATAGGGGATAACACCCCTATTCCGGTAACGACTATTCTTTTAAGCTCCTGACCCATCTGTTTTGATTTAAACGTTTGCCTGCTAATAAATGGAAATGATGATTACTTTTTAACGATGTAATCGATAGCCTGCTGAACAGTGCCAATTTTCTCTGCATCTTCATCAGGAATCTGAACACTGAACTCGTTTTCAAGTTCCATGATCAGTTCAACGGTATCAAGTGAGTCTGCACCGAGATCATCGGAAAATTTTGATTCAGGCTTGATCTGATCTTTGTTAACGCCCATTTTGCTGACGATAATATCGTATACCTTATCTTTAATTTCTGCTTCGGTCATTGTTTTGTTCTCCAGATTAATAGTTAGTTACTGATAAAAAAAATTCAAAAAGTTCCACAATATACAAAGAAAATAGCCTTGCCCAAATCACATGACCATGCCACCACTGATGTTGATGACAACCCCTGTAATATAGGCTGACTGGTCTCCAGCAAGGAATGAGACGACGTTTGCCACATCTTCTGGCTGGCCGAAACGCGCAAGCGGAATAACGTCAAGCATTTTTCCTTTAACTTCGTCAGAAAGAGCATCGGTCATTTTGGATGCAATAAATCCAGGTGCTACAGCATTTACCCTTATGTTCCGGGATGCAAGCTCCTTGGCTATCGATTTGGTAAAGGCGATGACTCCGCCTTTTGATGCTGCATAGTTGGCTTGTCCAGCGTTTCCCATGATACCGATAACAGAGGCAATATTGACGATAGAGCCCGAACGCTGTTTCATCATGGTACGACTGACGGCTTTTGTACAGGCAAAGGTTCCTTTCAGGTTGACTGTAAGCACTGCATCCCAGTCTTCTTCGCTCATTCTCATTAGAAGGCCATCTCGTGTAATGCCTGCGTTGTTGACGAGGATATCAATTTTTCCGGTTTCAGCAGCAATGTCACTGAAGACATTTTGTACAGCTACGGTATTGGTGACGTCAAGCTCAAAACAATAGACTTTTCTGCCGAGCTTTTTTACTCCTTCTGCGGTTTCTGTAAGCCATTCAGCTTTGATGTCGCAAAGGACAATATCGGCTCCTTTCGAGGCTAGATTAAGTGCTATAGCTTGCCCGATGCCTCTGGCCGCTCCTGTTACAACAGCAATTTTTCCTTCAAACATAGTTTCAGTCGGTTGATGTTAATGACCTCTTAGTACAACTCTCAAACAAGCGGTTGAATGTCCTCAGCGGTGTCAAAACCTTTGGTAGTGACTGTTTTATTGATCCGTTTAATCAAGCCCTGCAAAACTTTTTGAGGTCCGATTTCAATAAATTCAGTAATTCCGCTCTGTGCCATCACCTCTATGGACTGAGACCATAATACAGAACTCGTTAACTGAAGGATCAGGTTTTTTCTTATTTCAGCAGCACTCGTCACCGGTTTGGCAATGGCGTTCATGCAAACAGGTATCTCAGCTGGGCGTATATCAATTTGTTCGAGTGCTGATGAAAGTTCCTGTTCAGCAGGTTTCATCAGTGGAGAGTGAAATGCTCCTGAAACTACTAACTCTTTTGCCATTCTGGCGCCTTTTGACGGCGCAAGTTCTATCGCTTTTTTTATGGCGGCAATGTCTCCGGAGAGGACAACTTGTCCGGGAGAATTGAAATTGGCGGCTTGAATAATGCCTTCTTTTCCTGCTTCTGCAAGTAGGTGTTCCAGAGAGTTGTCGGGCATTCCGATAATTGCAGCCATGCTTCCCGGGTTTTGCTGGCCGGCATTCTGCATAAGATCGCCCCGCTTGGCAACAATGCGTAGAGCATCTTCAAATTCGATAGAACCGGCATAGCATAGTGCAGTGTATTCTCCTAGGCTGTGCCCGGCAGTCATAGAAATATCCTTTCTGCCGAGAAGTTTTGCAATAGCTATACTGTGGAGAAATACGGCAGGTTGGGTATATTTTGTCTGGCGTAATTCCTCCTCATTGCCTGAAAACATGATATCAGTTATCGAGTAACCAAGGATTTCGTTTGCTCTTTCCATTATGGCTCTCGCAGCGGGGAATTTGTCAAAAATATCCCTGCCCATACCGCAGTACTGGGAGCCCTGACCCGGAAATACAAATGCTTTCATAAGTGTGATGGTTTTTACTAAGGGGTAATCCGATATTATTGCCATTTAATATAGATGCCGCCCCATGTATACCCTGCCCCGAAACTGACGAGTACGAGGTTGGAGCCGGAGTGGAGTTTTTGCTGTTCGTCTAGTTCAGCAAGGCAGATAGGTATGGTTCCTGCGGTTGTATTACCATAGCGAGCTACGTTTGAGACGACCTTTGCCTCATCAATACCCATCCGTTCTGCTGTGGCGTTGATGATTCTTTGATTTGCCTGGTGCGGAACAAGGTAGTCGATATCTTCAGCGCTAAGGTTGTTACGGCTCATGATTTCAGCTGCAACTTCTGCCATAGAGATAACAGCGGACTTGAAAACTTGTCGGCCATCCTGATAAATATAATGCATGCGCTTATCGACAGTTTCATGCGATGCTGGATTAAGGCTTCCTCCGCCAGTCATAAGAAGATGATTCTTACCGTTTTCCCCATCAGAATACATTCGAGTATCGAGAATGCCATAGCCTTCATCCTTTGCAGGTTCAAGTATGACACCACCAGCACCGTCCCCGAAAAGAATGGCAGTCGAACGATCGGTATAGTCAATAACTGATGACATCTTGTCGGCCCCAATGACCATGATTTTCTTATGGACACCACATTCAATAAAGCGTGAAGCGGTATTCAGTGCGAAGATAAAACCGGAACATGCCGCATTAAGGTCGAATGCCCATGCTTTGCCGGCACCAATTATGCTCTGGACAAGACATGCCGTGGATGGAAAGAGCATATCCGGGGTCATGGTGGCAACGATGATTAAATCAATCTCATCTGCCCCGATCTTCCTTTTTTCAAGAAGTAACCGTGCAACCTCGCCACACATATATGATGTTGCTTTTTCTTTATCCTTGAGTATCCTGCGTTCGCTTATGCCTGTTCTCGTTCGAATCCACTCATCATTGGTATCGAACAGGAGTTCGAGGTCATGATTACTTAGAATACAATCAGGTAAATATTTGGCTGTTGTCGTAATTGCAGCTTTCATACGTTGTTGGGCGTTATTTCATGCAGGATAAAAAAAACACAGCAGCTTGGTGCTGATGATTCAGCTGCAGTGGAGTGCGGATAGCACCGTATTACTTTTCTGAAAGAACATCAGCGATATGTTCGTTGACTCGCTTTTCAATCATATGTTCAGCCATGTAGATCATGTTTTTTATTGCTCTCGACGAAGATCGGCCATGGCCAACAATGGAAATACCATCAACACCAAGAAAAGGCACTCCGCCGAATTTTTCAACGTCAAACGGCTCAAACATCCCCTTGAACATATTGGTTGTCAGCTTTGCGGCAGACTGATCCATCTGGCCTGAGGCAATAAGTTTATCGAGTGACTGTTTGAATAGGGTTCCAAGAAACTCGGGAATACTTTCGCCGAATTTCAGGATGGTGTTGCCTACAAGGCCGTCGCAAACTACAATGCTTGCACGTCCTTTAAGAATATCATGCCCTTCAATGTTTCCAATAAAGGAAATTTTACCCTTGCTGTCAGCCTCTTTAAGTAATTTGAATGTCTGTTTGAGCATTTCAGAGCCCTTACCCTCTTCCTCTCCGATATTCAGCAGTCCAGTCAGTGGTTTTTCTATTCCTGCGCCATAGCACTGATAGATGGTAAGCATTTCTGCAAACTGGACAAGATTTTCCGGTTTACAGTCAACATTTGCCCCTACGTCGACAATATTGGTTAATCCGTCACCTAAACGCGGGAAATATGCATAAATGGTAGGGCGGAGTACACCTGGAAGCCGGCCCAGGACAAAGAGTGAAGCAGCCATCTGTGCGCCAGTATTGCCTGCGCTGACGAAGGCTTGTGCCTGTTTTGTTTTGCAAAGCTGCAGCCCTTTGACGAGTGATGATTCCTGTTTTGTTTTGACAGCAGTGGCAGGAATATCTTCCATAGTCACAACTTCAGGGGCGTGCTGAAAGCTCAGGTTGAGCGCACTGATATCATACGCCTCAAGCAGGGGTTCAACTTTTTCCGATTGGCCGATAAGCACGATCTCAAACCTGTTACTGCTTTCCTGCAAAGCTTGAATCGTTCCCTCTATCACACAGGCGGGAGCATTATCTCCGCCCATGGCGTCAACAACAATGGTCAACATGATGGGGTTTTTGTCTTGTTAGGGTTATCAGCTCTTTGCTAATTTATTGACAACACATCTTCCCCGGTAGTGACCGCAATGGCGGCAGGCACGGTGTGGAAGGGTTGGTTCGCCGCAGTTAGCACAGATGACCGTAGTCGCTGGTTTAGTCCGAGCATTGAATTGGGCGCGTCTTTTATCCCTTCTGGATTTAGACATTTTGGCTTTAGGATTGGCCATAGCGGTACTCTTTATTTATAGTCAGTTAACGATACTTGTTTTTCAGTTTTTCAAGAGACTCATGCCATATACTTTTATCCTCAGCTTGAGACTCGTCATTTGTTTCAACCCGTCCGTAAAGCTTGCAATCAGGATTATTGATACAAGTCACTTTCATTGGTAACGACAGCAACAAAACTTCGCAAACATCTTCAGTAATGTCAATGAATTCGGTATTGCTTTCGAGGCAACGGTACTCTTCATCCCCGCATTGATCCTCTTTACAAGATTCACCGAAAACATAATAGATATTGATCGATCCAGTAAGTGTTTTTGAAATCGGCTCAAGACAGATGTCACAGGTGAAATCAGCTATGGTCGACGTGTTGATAGTGAGGTTAACCTCGCTCTCACTTTTTTCAGCAACAACATTTACTTGTATAGCCTTTGTAAAACCGGCTTCAGCTAATTTTCGTCCAACGAAATCAGAAGCTTTACAGGTGAAAACAAACTCATGCACTCCCTGCATAAGATCCGATATACGGATCACTATCAGCGATTTTTCTTTCTGCATATATCCACTTTTCAGTAAAAGAACACCAATGTACAAAAATTATAATGGAAAATGAAAATGGTTGTCGGTACAACTTTCAGTAAAAATCATACAAAAAAAAACAGGTGATGGTTTGTATTTAAAAAAAACCGGATTATATTGTTTGCCCAATAGCAACAATCATGTTGCTGCACATTCCGCGATAGCTCAATGGTAGAGCATGCGACTGTTAATCGCAGGGTTGTAGGTTCGAGTCCTACTCGCGGAGCGGATGGGATAAAGGAAGCGTTTTGAAAAGAAATGCTTCCTTTTTTAATTTCATCCACCCTTTCCATCCCTGGCATGCGTTTAGCATATTCCCGTATAAATTTCATAGTTGCAAACATGCTCTAATGATAATTTTACCAATTCTGCCAGGTTTTATCTGCTCTATCATGACCAAGTGGCTGCTGTTATTATGCGAACAGATAGTGAACGATCTGATCCAAGAAGATCATATTTGTTGTTGAATAATTATTTTTCATTTTCTTTTTCTTATGTTTGGCAAGGTAAAGTCGCGCATATACCTTATTTTTTTACGAAAATGTGTGTTTTTGTGTTCGTATTTTTAACCAAGGCTCGATGCATAGGTGATTAGTGCATAAAATCCTTGTAACTATCTTTTTGATATACAATGGCAGTTAATAGCGCATATCGGCGGTTAAAAACATTTTTTATTGGGGGTGCTCGGGATTTTCGCGATCACAACATTTTTCATCAGTTAGCTCTTTCAGCGTTTCTTGCTTGGGTCGGGCTAGGCTCTGACGGCCTTTCATCTTCTTGTTATGGCCCCCCGGAAGCGTTTAAAGCACTTCAGGGTCATCCTACACTTGGTATTTTTGTTGCGATCGGCACGGGAATCACCATTCTTATTATTGCCTCAAGTTATTCTCATATTATAGAACTCTTTCCACATGGGGGCGGAGGTTATCTTGTTGCGAGCAAACTGCTTTCCCCACAGATGGGAGTTATTTCGGGTAGCGCACTCCTCATTGACTATATACTTACTATTACCATATCGATAGCCAGCGGAGCAGACGCAATCTTCAGCTTTTTACCCATTGGGTTGATCGGCTATAAACTGTCGTTTGCTGTTTTCGGAGTTTTAGCTTTGCTGTTATTGAATCTTCGGGGAATCAAGGAAGCTGTAATGCCACTGGTGCCTGTTTTTCTCCTGTTTGTTTTCACCCATGGAGTTGTCATTATCTATGCGGTGATTTCTCATATGGGGAATTTTGGTGCTATCTATCATGAAACCGGACAAGAGCTTACCCATTCATTCCATACTCTCGGGATTTTCGGTGTGCTCTTTCTTGTCTTGAAGGCCTATAGTCTTGGTGCGGGTACGTTTACCGGAATTGAGGCGGTCAGTAACGGCCTTCCCGTTTTGCGGGAGCCTAAAGTTGCTACTGCAAAAAAAACCATGAAGTATATGGCGATTTCACTTTCAGTAACTGTTATGGGGCTTATGTTAGCTTACATCCTTTTTGATGTTCGTGATACCCCCGGCAAGACACTGAACGCTATTTTATTTGAAAGTTTAACTGCTTCCTGGGGTGATTTTTACGGTGTTGGCTTTGTATGGATCACGTTGTTTTCTGAGGCGGTACTTCTTTTTATTGCAGCTCAGACCGGTTTCCTTGATGGTCCGAGAGTTCTAGCAAATATGGCGCTCGACAAATGGCTGCCGACTCGTTTTGCCATGCTGAGCGACAGGTTGGTGACCGAAAAGGGTATTCTTGTTATGGGCATCGCTTCGCTTGTTATGATGCTTGCATCAAATGGATCCGTTGATTTTCTGATAGTCCTTTACAGTATCAATGTGTTCATAACCTTTACACTCTCACAGCTTGGAATGGTTAAGCATTGGTGGGAGCAAAGAAATACGGAAAAGCAGTGGTTAAAAAAACTTATGATTAACGGAATAGGTCTGACGTTAACCACTTTTATTTTGATTTCGGTACTGGTTCTCAAGTTTAATGAGGGCGGATGGGTTACCATGGTGATAACCGGGGTATTGGTTCTTGGTGCTTTTTTTATCAAAAACCATTACAACAAGACCTACGCCACACTGAAGCGGCTCGATGTTATTGTTGAAGCAGCTGTGCTGACAGGTTCCGATGTGCATGACAAAGAACAAGACAGCTCTTGTCCTGTTCCGGTTTATGATCAGAAATCGAAAACCGCAGCTATTCTGGTTAACGGCTTTAACGGACTTGGGTTGCATACCTTGTTCAGCGTTTTCCGCCTCTTTGGGAACACCTATAAAAATTATGTATTCGTTGAAATTGGCTCAATAGATGCAGGAAACTTCAAAGGTGCTGATGAACTTGAGAATCTTGGCAGCTTTGTACGCAACGAAACGTCCAAGTATGTAGATTACATGAAGGAACATGGATACTATTCTGAGGCGTACTTTTCTTTAGGAACCGATGTTGTTGACGAGGTTAACAAGCTAGTGCCAGCCATTCGGGAAAAATTTCCAGACATTGTATTTTTTGGCGGACAATTGGTTTTTACTAAGGAATCCATGATGGATCGCTGGTTGCACAATTATACCGTTTTCGCCATACAACAGAACCTTTATGTCCATGGTATCCCGTTTGTTATTTTACCGGTCAAAGTTTAAGTTGTGATGTCGAAATATTTCCTGATCCATTTCAGTGAACTTCAGAGTATCAGAAAATGTACCAGCTTGTAATTGGATGGTTCAGCAATTTTTTTATTTTTATGAAGGGGATGATTGGATTAATCAGTTGAATTTTATCCAAGAAAATGAACGTAACGAATCAGAATAATCTTCTGTTAATCTGGGGCCTGCTATTCCAAAGCGTTAAGGCTCTAAGGGGAAGTGAGTTTTAGTTCGTTTGTTTCGATAGAGAGAACATTAGTTAAAGCCACCAGCCTCTTAGGGTTGGTGGCTTTTTTCTTTTTAAAGAATCCAAAAGAGGATGAAAAGCAATGAAAAAAATGAATTATCAAAAATACACAGCATATCCGGCGGTAGATATTTCAGCAAGGAGTTGGCCGGACAAAAAAATCATTAAAGCGCCTATATGGTGCAGTGTGGATCTTCGTGATGGTAATCAAGCGCTTCCGGTACCAATGAGTGTAGAGGAAAAGGTCGCCATGTTTCAGCTTCTGGTTTCTGTGGGCTTCAAGGAGATAGAAGTTGGATTTCCATCAGCCTCTGCCACAGAGTATGCGTTTGTCAGAAGGTTGATCCATGACAAGCTGATTCCTGACGATGTTACCATTCAGGTACTTACACAGTCTCGCGAGCACTTAATCCGCAAAACGTTTGATGCCATTAATGGTGCGAAACATGCTATAGTACATCTTTATAATTCGACTTCTCGGTTGCAGAGGGATGTGGTATTTCGTAAAAACAAGGATGAGATTAAGGATATTGCGGTCGAAGGAACTAAGCTAGTTCGCCGCCTGAGTGATGAATGTGCTAATGCAGGTATTCGTTTTGAGTATAGCCCTGAAAGTTTTACCGGAACGGAACTTGATTATGCGTTGGATGTTTGTCATGCTGTAATGGATACCTGGGGGGCCTCGGCGAATAAAAAAATAATTCTCAATTTACCGTCAACGGTTGAAATGTCCGTTCCAAACATTTATGCAGACAGGATTGAATGGTTCAGCAGCAACATCAAGGACCGGGATGCTGTCTTGATAAGTGTTCACGCCCATAATGACAGAGGTACCGCTGTGGCTACTGCTGAACTTGCATTGTTGGCTGGCGCTGATCGCATTGAGGGAGCCTTGTTTGGAAATGGGGAACGGTGCGGAAATATGGATATTGTCATCATGGCATTGAACTTGTTCAGTCAGGGTATTGATCCAGAACTTGATTTTTCTGATTTGCCACGAGTGCGTGAAGTATATCGCCGGTGTACTCGTATGGATATTCATCCTCGCCATCCTTATGCCGGCGATTTGGTCTATACAGCTTTTTCAGGCTCTCATCAGGATGCAATCAGTAAAGGAATGAAAGCCCGAGCATTGTCTCCGGACGGGTTATGGGCGGTTCCGTATTTACCGATTGATCCTGAGGATGTAGGCTGTAACTATGAGGCCATTGTGCGTATCAATAGCCAATCAGGCAAGGGTGGAATGGCATATGTGCTTGAGAAGGATTACGGTATCCAGATACCTAAATGGATGCAGCCAGATTTTGCTGAAGCCGTTCAGGCCATTGCCGACACTACTGGCGTTGAGCTTTCTCCGGATCAGATTCATGAGCTGTTTCATTTGGAGTATGTTAAACTCAGAGAGCCTGTTACCCTGAAAACGTGCAATATCAGCTGGGACGACGAGGATCCTTTGCGAAGTGATGAAGAAGCGACTTCAATCAGCTGTATTGTACAGACGAAGGAGAAGGAGCTTAGTTTTGAGGCAAAAGGAAACGGCCCTCTTGATGCATTTGTCAAAGGGTTTACCAAGGAGAGTGGTCTTGAATTCAGCATTGACGAGTTTGCGGAGCATGCTATAGGGCATAGTGCTCGAGCCCTTGCTGTAGCATATATTAAGATCGGTTGTGCCGATGGGCGGATTTCCTTTGGTGCGGGAATTGATTCAAATATCAGTCTTGCTTCAATCAAGGCAACAGTCAGTGCACTGAACCGACTTCCTTAATGTTTTTGGTTACAGCGGTAATGCTTTTTTTGTGTTATCGCTGCGCCGTTTTGCATTTTCCCTTGCGCGTTCATTGAGGCTAATCAGTGTTTTTTTGACGGTACAACAATAACCGGACATGAAGTACGACGGATTACCCCCTCTGAAACGCTGCCGATTAATAGATGAAAGAGTGCTCCGTGACCGTGGGATCCAAGCATGATCATGTCAACACCATTTTTATTACTTTCATCAATGATTGCGTTCACTTCATCGTTTTGTGTTACGATGACTGAAGTATCAATACCGTTCTCCTGCAGTTTTGAAGCAATGCGAATAAGTTTTGCAGACTCTGGTAGATCAAAGGGAGCTGGAAGGTTTTCTTTTTTATTGAGCTCCTCAGCTTGCAGAAGTGCTTCGACTTCAGGAGGTGTATCAATAATAGGTGAAGGTGGCGGTATTACATGAAGCAGAAAGACTTTCGCCTTGAGGTTTTTAGCAAGTTTTTCTGCTTCTTCAATAATGCTGTCAGCAAGATCCGAAAAATCGATGGCGACGAGGAGTTTCATAGAGCAGGGTATCCTTGATGCAGTTGTTTCAAAAAATTTTGTTTCTACTACTTTCAAGTATTGAGTATCCCTGCCTGTTCACCCTCACAAAATTTTTGTTCCTGTAATAGATTTACAAATAGTCGAGTCGATGGGCTATAATAATCGGTTTACGCTAAGAAACAGGGTTTCACGCTTTTGCCTGACATTTGTATTGTTCTTGGTATATCAGAAACAATGCAAAAACTACACCCGGTAACCAGCCAAGCAGGGTAAGTAGTCCGGTAAGCATTATTGTTCCTGCTTCCTTATTCATGACCGCTGCGGGTGGAAGAATAACTGCAAGAATTAATCTGCGAATATCCATAACAAGCTCCTTTTTTTATAAGATTAAATAAAATTTAATACTTTAACTGACAACAAGCAACGCAAAAACATAATCTTGACGTTCTTCTAAGGTTGGTGGTGGTATTGCTTGTATTTTGATTCAAAAATTGTAAATTACGTTCCCTTCAGAATAATCGTGAGTAAAAATACTCTTGATTTGTTCAACCTAAATTGAAACAAGTTGCACAATAAAGTTCATCCCGAAGTGGTTTTGGATGATGTAGATGAGGTCATTGACGAGCCGAATTTTAATAACCACAATACCTCTCCAGAGCCTCCCAGTCCGTATGCTGACCTTGAAAAAAAGTATCGCAAAAACCGGTTTAACAAAAGCAGAAGCAAAAATACTTCCGATTTTTTCAGCGTGAGCAGTACGAGAGTTAGCTCTGGTACAAAAAGTGCAGACGGAAATAAACTGCAGAAACGAAAACCGAAAAAAAAGCCATCCTCTAAGGTATATCGCTCCGCTCCCGGTAAACGAAACGCATAAGTAGTTACACTGAGAGGGCATCCATAATCCTTTTTCCTTCAATCTTCCAGAGGCAGGATTTGTGCGGTGTTTTTTGATTGTTTGAACTCTTCAAAGAAGATTCGTAGCTTAGATGTTGTAACCTCATCATTACAATCTTATTTACTATGCTGCTTATCAATCGATTTATTCGTCTCATTGAAGATCATGCGGAAACCCTTTCTATTCAGTGGGTACAGAATGTTCGCAACAATCCCCTTACAGCAGGATACAGCAAATTATCAAAAGAGACTCTTCATGATATTGTCTATAGCCGGTTCAGAAAACTTGGTCAGTGGATAGGCAAACAAGAGGGGCGAGATCGTGATATCGCTGAACAGTTCTGCGATATTGGTGTTCAAGGGGCGAAAATGGGCATTAAAGTTAGCGAAATGGTCTATTCGTTTATGCTCGAAAGAGATCTACTCTGGAGCTACATTCTGGATGAAGGTATTGTTACTGAAGGTATTGATTTAAATAGTGTCTGAACGAAAAGGCGCTATAATATTATATAATAATGCGTTATATTGGTATCTGAAGATCGAAAATATTTGAAAATCTTAGGTAATCCCTGAT
>Ga0194037_1000508_pt1 | contig 30260 bp, 26 predicted proteins | sample JunL306m_MetaG_FD_148653 | JGI IMG/M metagenome (GOLD analysis project Ga0194037, IMG submission 148653) | Anoxic zone freshwater microbial communities from boreal shield lake in IISD Experimental Lakes Area, Ontario, Canada - Jun2016-L304-6m | ecosystem: Environmental > Aquatic > Freshwater >...
CCGAGTCACAGAACATCGAGAACCCTGCTGCCCAGACTCAACCGACGCTTGATGCTGCTCGGGTGTTAACCATTCTTATAGTTGAAGATGATGAGGTAAGCAGCTTACTGCTTAAAAAGAATTTGAAGGGGGATAATATATCACTTCTTCTTGCCAACAACGGCTGGGAAGCTGTAAGGCTTGTTGAATACCATCCGGAGATTAATCTCGTGCTCATGGACATTAAAATGCCGGTGATGAATGGTTACGAAGCTACAATAAAAATCAAACAACTCCGTCCCGACCTTACGGTTATTGCTCAGTCGGCATTTACATCAAAAGTTGACATTGAAGAGGCAACAAAAGCAGGTTGTGATGCCTTTTTAACGAAACCTATCGATAAAACGAAGCTGCTTGAGGCGATGAAAGATGCTGAAATCTGTCCAGATTTTGACATTGTCGTGCCCGAATCACCGCAACCGGTGCAGGAAAGAAAATCATCACCCAATAAAAAGGCAGAGCCGTGGACCCTTGTACGCAATGAATGGTCGCTGTTTACTCCAGATGGCAAAAAAATTAAACTCACCGCTAAAGAATTTAATTTTGTCACCACCCTCTTGTCGAAACATAAACAGGTAGTAACCCGTCCGGAAATCATGCCCGACCTGGCCGTTCAGGATGATGAAACCCGTAGCGGCGCTCTGGAAGCGATGGTACACCGTCTGCGTCACAAAACAAAAACTGCCAACCATGACTCCCCTATTAAAACCACTCATGGTGTAGGGTACTCTTTTACAGCCGATATCAACATCATATAACTTCGGGAAAGCAGGTCATTGGCTGCGCCCGTCACTCTTCGTTTTCGTCTTCGGAAATATCTGGTTCAGCAAGTTCCGGCAGCAGCAGAGTTACCTCTGCTGCGTCCAGGGACTCAACGTTGCGGAGTTTGCGCTGGATGGCTTTTGTGCGTTTTCCCATGACGTCATCAAGCTGGTTAAGGCCTGTCTGGATATTTTTCTGAGCCTTCTGCATAAGGCCGCCAAAATTTTCGAACTCTGTTTTAACTGCACCGAGTACTCTCCACACTTCACTGCTGCGTTTTTGAATAGCGAGCGTTCTGAATCCAATATGAAGACTGTTTAATATTGCGGCCAGTGTTGTTGGGCCGGTTACCACTATTTTATAGTTCCGCTGTAGATCGTCTAACAAACTTGCCTTTCGAACCACTTCGGCGTAAATACCTTCGAAGGGCAGAAACATTATTGCGAAATCGGTGGTATGGGGTGGATCGAGATATTTGTCGCCGATGTCCCTGGCCATTTTCCGGATGGTTGCATCAAGATTTTTTTGAGCTGTCTCAATGCCTGCAAGGTCACCCAGGTCGTAAGCAGACTGAAGTTGCTCGTAAACATCTTTTGGAAATTTTGCATCTACCGGCAGCCAGACCTGGGAATTGTCTTCGTCTCGTCCTGGTAACTTGATGGCAAATTCAACGAGATCGTTGCTTCCGGGTTTGGTCTTTACATTGGCTTCGTACTGGTCGGGGGCCAACACCTGTTCGAGCAGCATAGATAGCTGTACCTCGCCGATTCCACCTCTCATTTTGACGTTGCTGAGCACTTTTTTAAGGCCTCCAACATCCTGAGCAAGGGTTTGCATTTCACCAAGCCCTTTCTGGACTTCAATCAACTGCTTCCCTACTGTCTCAAAGCTCTGACCAAGGCGGTCGCTCAGCGTTTTTTCGAGCTTTTCTTCGACCGTCATCCGGATACCTTCGAGCTTCTTTTCGGTATTCAGTACCAGCTCATCTTGCTTTTTGCCTAAATCTGCAAACTTTTCCCTCTGTAGATCGTTGAAGGATTTCACATTTCGCTCAAATGATTCCTGAAACGCCTGAAAAACCTGTGTCAGGGTCGTACGCGTTGCGCTGTTATCACTTTTAGCCTGATCATTCAGTTCCTTCTGCTCCTTTTTCAATTCCTGAAACCTGCTGTTCTGTTCAGTGGTGAAATCCTTGAGTGTTTTACTTAATTCGTCACGATTGTCTTTGGCGATGCTTGCGATTTCCTGTCGATTGATTCTAAAATCTTCTTTTAAATTAGCTTCAATAGAGGCGAGGTTTTTTTTCAAGTCGAGCATCATGTTTTCCAGCTGGGGCAGCCCATCAGCTGCTTTTCCTTTGAAAAAGAGTGCTTGAATGATTGCAATAACCTGCAATAAAACAATGGCAGCGAGCAGTACGATTTCCATGAACGTGTTATGTTAATAGTGCAATACGGGGAGTTCTTTTGTGTGATTACCTTTGTAATGTATAGCAATGGGGGGGACAAAAGCTGTCCTGGCTAAAAAATAAATTACAGTTTTTATCCTTTGTATTCCGGTACCGGCAAGTGATCGGCAACGGTGGCAAATGATCAATAGACCCAGGGTATGAATAGCTTAACCCGCCGGGCATATTCAGCATACTCCGGATGGCGCCGGGTAAGCCAATGCTCTTCAAGTGAGGCTTTGTAACTGAAGAACAGAAACCCTGCCACAGTTAAAAAAAGGTGGGAACAACTCACGGCAAAGATGCTCCAGCCCATAGCGGCAAAAAGTTGGCTGCTGTAAAGTGGGTGACGCACATAAGCGTAGATGCCTGTGGTAACAAGTTGGTTGTGCTCAACCGGATAGGGTAAAGGAGTAAGATATTTTTTAATATGGTAGAGACCGAGTACACCAGAAAAAAAGGCCGGTACCCATGTGGCAATAAGGATCGTCCATCTGAAAAAGGCCAACTTTCGAAAGGTTCCGGCATCAACAAGATCAGGGAAAACCGGCAGAAAGATAAACGTGAAAAACAGTATGAACTGGAAAACGACGAGGTGTTCTCCCCTTTTGCCCCAGGACAGTTTATCTTGTTGTGCCAATCCCTTCATAGTCAGCCATAGAGAGTACTTTCAGGAGCCTGCTGCTTGCATTACTACAGTCAATAGATGTATACTTGTCCCTGTCATCAGAGTATATGTATATTCAAAGATACTTTAAATGTTATAACCGCTCAATAGAACATGGTTTTTTCTATTTTTCCCTGTACAATGAGGCTCTGGATATTTCTTATATCCAGGCACTGATGTATCTTGCTATTGGAACCTTATTTGAGGGTTCCGGTGTTATGCTTACTGTTATTGACCATACTTGCACAAACAGATAATATTTACTGATATGTATTTTGATCCAATGTATTTTGTATTTGCCCTGCCGCCGATGGCTCTTGGTTTATGGGCTCAGTTCAAGGTTAAGTCCGCTTTTAAAAAATATTCACAGGTACGCACCCAGACCGGAATCAATGGGGCGCAGGCTGCAAAACGTATTCTTGAGCGTGGTGGCCTTGGCAATGTCACTATAGAAGCTGCCGAGGGCATGCTGTCGGATCACTACGATCCCCGCAGCAAGGCGTTGCGCCTGAGTGCAGATGTTTTCAACCTTCCCAGCATTGCTTCTGTCGGCGTTGCCGCTCATGAGGCGGGACATGCCCTTCAGGATAAATCAGGGTATATGCCGCTGCAATTACGTTCTATAATGGTACCGGCAGTCTCTATCGGCAGCAATCTGGGGCCTATTATCTTTATGGCTGGAATGTTCCTTGCCGGTACGCTTGGCACCACCCTTGCGTGGGCAGGTATCATGCTTTTTGGAGCTACTGCGCTGTTTGCTCTCGTGACGCTTCCTGTAGAATTCGATGCAAGTCGCCGTGCAAAAGAACTTCTTGTTTCACAGGGGATGGTGTCGAGTGTTGAAATGAAAGGAGTCAATGCGGTGCTTGATGCGGCTGCTCTGACCTATGTTGCCGCGGCTGCTCAGGCAATTACACAGTTGCTGTACTTCCTTACGGTGATGAACCGTCGAAATTCTTAACGTTATACTCAATTCGCAAAAAAAGGGCTCCGTAAGGCGCCCTTTTTTTGCATCGTTCCTGATGGTGAATGTGCTCGCCTATACAACTGCTGTTGGAGAAATACATTATATTGTTCAACGTTTTTGTTCAACGTTTCAAGTAATAAATCCCTCGCCCTTGAAAAACAGTTTCAGAAAAAAACCGCTTTCGCTCCTGCTGGAGGAAATGAAAAGCGAGCACAGATTGAACAGGGTTCTTGGACCTGTAGCTTTGACCAGCCTCGGAGTGGGTGCCATTATAGGTACTGGAATTTTTGTCCTTATCGGTGTTGCGGCTCATGACAAAGCCGGCCCTGCCGTAAGCCTTTCGTTTGCTCTTGCGGGTCTGGCCTGTATTTTTGCAGCTCTGTGCTATGCGGAGTTCGCTTCAATGGTGCCTGTCGCCGGCTCTGCTTATACCTATGCTTATGCTACCCTTGGAGAACTTTTTGCCTGGATTATTGGATGGGATCTGATTCTTGAATATGGAGTAGCTTCAGCTACGGTGGCACACGGATGGTCGCACTACTTTCAGGATTTCATAGGGATATTTGGACTCGGAGTTCCCCAGCTTCTTGCCAAAGCCCCGCTCGATTTTGATCCTAAAACCGGCATCATGAGCCTTACTGGAGCCTGGCTTGATCTTCCTGCCGTGCTGATCACGTTTGCTGTCACCGTTATTCTTGTCAAGGGTATCAAGGAGAGTGCCCGGTTCAATGCCGGTATGGTGATCGTTAAAGTTGCCATTGTTCTTCTGGTAATTGTGCTCGGTGCAATGTATGTGAAGCCTGCTAACTGGTTGCCTTTCGCTCCTTTCGGTTATTCAGGACTGAGTATTTTCGGCCATACCGTTCTGGGTGAGGCAAGTCCCAGTGGTGCGCCTGTAGGAGTACTTGCCGGAGCCGCTATGATATTTTTTGCCTATATCGGGTTTGACTCTATTTCAACCCATGCCGAGGAGGCAAGAAATCCTCAGAGAGACATCCCTATTGCTCTTATCAGCTCGCTTGTCGTCTGCACCATCCTTTATATCGCCGTTGCGATGGTGATTACCGGCATGGTTCCTTATAATCAGATCAATATTGACGCACCTGTTTCCAATGCTTTCAAGCAGGTCGGTATCGGCTGGGCTCAGTTTGTCATATCCCTGGGGGCAATTACTGGTATCACCTCTGTTTTGCTTGTTATGATGCTCAGCCAGCCGCGGATTTTTCTTGCGATGGCGCGGGACGGACTGCTCCCTAAATCTTTTTTCGGGGCGATACATCCAACATTCAGAACTCCCTGGAAATCAACCATCCTGACCGGCATTTTTGTTGCCATACTCGGCGCGTTGCTTCCACTGAGATTACTGGCGGAACTGGTGAATATTGGGACACTCTTTGCTTTTGTGGTTGTCTGCAGCGCAGTGCTTATTATGAGAAAAACACATCCTGAAGCTGAACGTCCCTTTAGAGCTCCTCTTGTGCCTTTTGTTCCTTTTGCAGGTATTTTCACCTGCCTCATTCTTATGCTTTCCCTGCCTGCTGAAAACTGGATACGGCTTGTCGGATGGCTTTTGATCGGTTTTGTCATTTACTTTTTCTATGGCCGCAAGCATAGTGCACTGAATAACAGTAACCGGATAACTGCAGACGAACCATGAACAGTAAAGTGTTTCTTATTACCGGAGCTTCAACAGGTATCGGCGAAGCTACTGCAAAACGTGCCGTTGAAGCAGGGTTCAGGGTTGTGCTTGCAGCACGTTCAACTGACAAACTTGAACGTCTTCAGCGTGAACTTGGTCTGGAGAAGTCACTTGTTGTGACCTGCGATGTTGCAAGCTGGACTTCGCAGCAGGAGATGGTTCAGAAAACCTTGAACCATTTCGGAAGAATTGATGCTGTGTTTGCCAACGCCGGTTTTTCGAAAGGGTCACCCTTTTACGGCGGTGAAGATAAACCTGATGAATGGGAGGAAATGGTCATGGTTAATGTTTTTGGTGCTGCTGCTACGGCTCGCTTAACCTTGCCTGAACTGGTCAAAACCGCTGGCCATTTCCTTATTACAGGTTCAGTGTTAGGACGGGTGACCTCTATGAGGAACCTTTACGCTTCAACTAAATGGGCTGTTACCGGTATGGCTCAGGCTATACGTAATGAAATGGCAGGCACAGGAGTTCGTGTAACACTTGTTGAACCCGGGATTGTTGATACTCCGTTCTGGGCTCATCTTCAGAAGCCTGATGCTGCGAAAGAGTTACAGGCTGACGATGTTGCCCGTGCTGTTTTGTTCGCAGTGGCCCAACCGCATCATGTCGATGTCAACGAAATTATTATGAGACCAACTGGACAGTTGCATTAAAACTTCCCTCCTCTCCTTATGCTATGCTTATAACATTTGAAGGTATTGATGGCGCTGGCAAGTCAACTCAGATAAAAAAGCTGGTTGCCAGTCTGACAACTGAAAACCGGGAGGTAGTAACCTTAAGGGAGCCGGGAGGTACAGAAATTGCTGAAAAAATCCGCAATATCCTTCTTGAAAGCCATCACGACATCAGCCCGATAGGTGAGCTGCTCCTGTTTTCGGCCAGCAGGGCCGAACTGGTTCAGCAGGTCATTATACCTGCACTTGATGCTGGCAAGACAGTCATTCTCGACCGTTTTTTTGACTCGACAACTGCTTACCAGGGGTATGGTCGAGGTATCAGCCTTCAATTACTGCAGTCGATCATTTCCATTTCAACCTGTGGTATTGTGCCGGACGTTACTTTCTATCTTGATATAGAACCGGAAGAAGCTCTGAACAGAAAATTCTCAATAACATCGATTCCTCTGGCGTTTGAAAACGATGAACTTGACCGCATGGAGCGCTCAGGAGTTGAATTTTACCGCAAAGTCCGAGGTGGGTATCTTGAACTGATCCGCCTCAATCAGGATCGTTTTGTCAGCATTAACGCCCTGCAGCCGGAATCGGTCATTCATCGACAGATTATAGACATTCTTAAGAAACGATTCCTTTCATAAGCGCTCTTTGGCATTGCTTAACTTACTACCAGCACCACCCTTCAACACAGCAATAATGCTTTGAAACTATTATTCCTGCCAAGCGGTTTTTTCTATAAAGTTTTCTACCGTTTTAGCTGAGATTTTGCTTAAATTAAATAACGCATTACTTCATCTTCACTCCCTTACCGGTCACGCATGCACGAGAGTATTCTTCAAGAACGTCAGCTGAGCACCTCCATCACGTCAATCACCTTACAGGACATCAGAACCCTGAAAGAACTTTACCAGCTGAAAGCAGAAACACGTGAACTGCGTGAACCTGTCGTAAGAAATATTATCAAGCAGAGAGTTGTCGGGCAGGCTTGTGTGGAGTCCCTTAAAAATGCGCTCTACTCTCTGGAAACCATTTATATTGATGACGATACAGGACAACGCCTCCTGCGGCTGGACGGATTGAAGCAGATCGAGGTTGATCTTACTTATGAAATAAGAGAACTTCAGAAAGACATTTATTATCTTGAGTACGGAGAGGATAAGTTCATTGATTACCTTGCAAAGTTTATTCCTGAATTCAGGGCCTACGTCAACAAGGGGGTAAGTTTACTCAGGGGAAAAAAATTCAGCGCATTTATAACCGACAGGGACGGAACAACGAATAACTACTGCGGACGGTACCGCTCCTCTGTACAACCAATCTATAATTCAGTATTCCTGACCAGGTTTGCAAAAAACTGCTGTCAGTATCCAATTATCATCACTTCAGCTCCGCTGAGAGATTTTGGAATCCTGAATGTCTCGATCAACCCGAGCAATACATTTGTTTACGCTGGATCCAAGGGAAGAGAGTTCATCGATCTCAACGGTGAATTCAACAGCTTTCCTATTGAAGACAAAAAGCAGAAACTGATCCGTCTCCTGAATGACCGGATGCTTGTACTGCTTCAGGATCCGAATTTTGAAAAATTTAATTTTATCGGCTCTGCCTTGCAGATAAAATTTGGTCAGACTACGGTTGCCCGTCAGGATATCAGTCACTCTATCAAAGAAGCTGAATCTGCGGCTTTTCTTGAAAAAGTAAAAAGTATTGTCCGTGAAATTGATCCTACTGGCAAAAATTTCAGAATTGAAGATACCGGGCTTGACATTGAGATTATTTTAACAATCGAAGGAGTTGCCGGAGAAGCTCCTATAAAGGATTTTGACAAGGGTGACGGACTTTCCTTCATCTGCAGCAAACTGGGTATGAATCCCTCAAAAAGCGCGACCCTTGTCTGTGGTGATACACCTTCTGATATTCCCATGCTGAAAAAGGCTGTGGAAATGTTTGATGATGTCTGGGCGGTTTTTGTAACGAGGGATGAACGGCTGAAAAAGCAGGTTGAGGAGATCTGCCCCAATAGCTATACAGTTCCCTATCCTGATATTCTGCTGACCATTCTTGGCCTGCTTTCTCTGTGATAACGATCTGATTTATGATAATCTTTTAAATACGAGTATGAGTAACATCTTCAAAGGGGCGATTTTCGATCTTGACGGAGTCATTACCGGGACGGCAAAAGTACACAGCCTTGCCTGGGAATCGATGTTTAACTACTTTCTGAAAAACTATGCAGAAATCAATGACGAACCTTATGTTCCTTTTGATCCTGCTCACGACTATCACCGATATGTAGACGGCAAGCCGCGCATGGAGGGAGTTAAAAGCTTTCTTGCATCACGCGATATTGAGCTTCCCTATGGTGAACTGGACGACATTCCTGAAAAAGAGACCGTATGCGGTCTTGGGAATCGTAAAAACATCCTGTTTACCGAAATCCTCATCAAGGAAGGTCCTGAGGTATACACCACTTCGGTGGATCTTATCCATGACCTCATAGCGAAAGGTATAAGAATCGGTATTGCTTCATCAAGCCGCAACTGTCAGCTTATTCTGCAGCTCGCCAAACTTGAGCATCTTTTTGAAACCCGTGTTGACGGAGAGGTTTCCATTGATCTGGGCCTGAAGGGTAAGCCTAATCCTGATATTTTTGTTCGTGCAGCCCAGAATCTTGGGCTTGAACCTCATGAATGTGTTGTTGTTGAGGATGCTATTTCGGGTGTTCAGGCGGGTTCGCGCGGAAACTTCGGTATGGTGCTTGGTATAGCACGCGACATCGAAGGATCGAAACTGAGGGAACAGGGTGCTGATATTGTGGTGAGAGATCTGGGCGAAATTACCATTGCTGATATCGAACACTGGTTCAGTGCGGGCCTTGAATTTGAGGGCTGGAATCTTACCTATACCGATTTTTCTGCCAAAGATGAAAAACTCCGCGAAACCCTTTCATCCACTGGAAACGGATACATGGGTGTAAGAGGAGCCTATGAGGGTTCTTCAATTTCTCACTACCACTACCCGGGAACCTATATCGCCGGAGTATTCAATAGAGTACCTTCTGAAGTGCATGGGCAGACAATTTTCAATAATGATTTTGTCAATACCCCTAATTGGCTGCCGATAGAGTTCAGGATAAATGGTGGTGAATTTATTGAGCCTTTTGAACAGAAAATACTCAGCTACCAGCAGAACCTGAACTTTCGCCATGGGTTGATGGAGCGTCACATTGTTATCCAGGACAACCTCGGAAGAATATCGAGTATCAACACCCGCAGGTTTACCAGCATGGACAATCAGCACCGCTGTGCACTGACCTTTACCTTTAAACCGGTCAATTACAGTGCTGAAGTTGAGTTCCGCTCGGCTATTGACGGACGGGTGCAAAACAAAAATGTTGCGCGTTACGGCGGCCTGACCAATGACCACCTTGAACATCGTGAGAGCATCCGTGATAATGAGATGATGCTGCTTCATGTGCGCACCAATGTATCGCATTACGGTATTGTGACTGCAGCGAAAACAAAGGTTTTCAGCCATGGAAAGCCATTGACCATCGAACGGGTGGCTGTAAATGATAATCGATATATCGGGGAGCTGTTTAAAGTATCGCTGAATCCGAACAAAAGCTGTACCATTGAAAAACTGGTTTCTATTCATACTACTCTGGATCATGAAAATGCTGATCCGGTAAGGGCGGCAAAAATTTCTCTTGAAAGCAAAGACTCTTTTGATTCGCTCTTTCAGGCTCATACAAGCGCCTGGGATAAAATATGGGCTAAGGCGGACATTGTCATTCAAGGCGACAGGTTCAGCCAGAAATTACTGAGACTGCACACTTACCACATGATGTGCACGGCATCGCCGCATAATCCATCCATTGATGCCGGTATGCCTGCCCGTGGCCTTAATGGTGAGGCTTACCGTGGTCATATATTCTGGGATGAAATTTTTATTCTGCCATTCTTTAATCGTCATTTCCCGGATATCTCAAAGGCACTCCTGATGTACCGTTATCGTCGTCTGAACGCGGCGAGAGAGTATGCGCGCGAGCACGGGTATAAAGGTGCAATGTTTCCCTGGCAGACTGCTGATGACGGACGCGAGGATACACAGATAATCCATTTCAATCCAAAAAGCGGTAAATGGGGGCCTGACCACAGCTCTCTTCAGCGGCATGTCTCTATTGCGGTTTTCTATAATACGTGGCGATACATTTACGATACCGATGACACAAAGTTCCTTAATGAGTATGGCGCGGAGCTGATGTTTGAAATAGCCAGGTTCTGGGCGTCAATTGCAACGTTTGCGCCTGACACGCAGAAATACCATATCGAAGGTGTTATGGGGCCTGATGAATTTCATGAGACTCTGCCTGGCAGTGGCAAGGATGGGCTGAAGGATAATTCATACACCAATATCATGGCTGTCTGGCTTTTTGAAAAAGCTGCAGAAATCGGTGAGAAAATTGATCCTACTGTACTCAGGCACCTGATTTCGAAAATCCATCTCGGGTTTGATGAACTCAAGCACTGGCAGGATATCAGCAGTAATATGAATATTCTGGTCGATAGCGATGGTATTCTGGAACAGTTCGATGGATACAATAGCCTCAAAGAGCTTGACTGGACTCACTATCGCACCCGTTATGGCAATATCCACCGTATGGACAGAATCCTTAAAGCTGAGGGAGATACCCCTGATCTTTACAAGGTTGCCAAGCAGCCTGATGTGTTGATGACCTTTTATACTCTTTCACCTGGTGAGGTTGCTGAACTGCTTGAAAAAATCGGGTATAACATTCCTGATGACATGACCCTGGTCAGAAACAACTATGCTTACTACGAGCCAAGGACAAGTCATGGCTCAACATTGAGCAAAGTAGTTCACAGCATCATTTCGAGCTATCTGCACGATGGTCGTGAAATGGCGTGGAAATGGTTCTCTGAGGCGTTGAAAAGCGATATTCAGGACACTCAGGGCGGAACAACCCAGGAAGGCATCCATTGCGGTGTCATGGCGGGAACCCTTGATACTGTTATCCGTTATTTCGCGGGTATTTCCTTCTACAATGAAAAGCTTAATGTACACCCGAACAGGCCTGAACATTGGAAAAAGCTTACCTTGAGCGTTTGTTTCAGAAAAAACCGTTATTCCATAACTATTGCAGAAAATGACATTATTGTCACGCTGATTGATGCCGAGGGAGATGAAGCCCTGGCATGTATTGCAGGAATCCATCTCACGCTGACAAAGGGAGTGCCTTATCACTCAGCTTCGGTCTGATCACCAATGGAGGCTGCAGTCAAAGCAGCCTTCATTTTTTTTGTATTTTTAGCGGTAAACCGTATTATATTTTTTACTTATTTTTTTTGTTTATCTATTGCAAGAGTCTCATATGCGCCTGTCTAATTTTCGATATACCCTGCCAAAAAGCAAAATTGCTGATGAACCATCTGTCCCCAGGGACCAGTGTAAAATGATGGTGCTGAACCGGCGAAAAAAAGATATCGAACATAAAGTATTCCAAGATATTGCCTCGTATTTAAAAAAGGGTGACCTGCTTGTTTTGAACAACAGCAGGGTTTTTCCTGCTAAAATATTTGGGCAAAAGGAAAAAACAGATGCGAAGATTGAGGTGTTTCTGCTTAGAGTTCTTAACAAAGAAGCTGGATTGTGGGATGTGCTGGTCGATCCGGCTCGAAAAGTAAGGGTAGGCAATAAAATATATTTTGAAGAAGATGTGGTTGCTGAAGTAGTGGATAATACCACTTCGCGAGGGAGAACCATACGATTCCTTAATCCCGACATTGATGTGTTCAGCCTGGTTGAAAGAATCGGCAGTATTCCGCTTCCGCCATATTTCACTCGTCCATCCATTTCGTCGGACAAGGAGAACTACCAGACCGTTTACGCCAGCCAGACTGGTGCCGTTGTTGCGCCTATGGCAGGATTGCATTTCACTATGCCTCTCCTTCAGAAAATTCAGAAACTTGGTGTAAAAATCCTTCCGATAACCCTTCATCCGAGCCTGAGTACGTTTAATGCGATTGAAGTTGAGGACGTCTCCAAACATAAAATGGATTCGGAATATTTCAATATTCCCTATCAGACGGCAATGGAGATCAATGAAACAAAGGTCAACAAAACTGGCCGGGTAATTGCCGTCGGAACAACAACATGCCGCGTCCTTGAAGCCAATGCTACTGTTGATGGAAAAATAAAATTCGGAAGAGGATGGACTGACAAGTTCATTTACCCTCCGTATCAGTTCAAGGTAACTGATGCTCTCATAACGAATTTTCAGTTGCCTGAAACCACTCTGCTTATGGCCGTAAGTGCCTTTGCTGAACACAGGTTGCTTATGGAAGCCTATAAAATGGCATTGAAGGAAGATTACAGGTTTCTGGCATACGGTGATGCCATGTTTATTTATTAATCCTGGGGCGATTATCCCTCATACTATGAATGCCATTGCCATTATTGCTGCCAGCGGTATAGGAAAACGGATGCAGCTCAAGGACGGTCAGAGCAAACAGATGCTTGAAATTGCCGGATTTCCCGTTATCCATCATACTCTTAAGGCTTTTCAGGAAGCCTCATCAATCAGCGGCATCTATATTGCTACAAAACATGAAAGCATTGCAACACTCCAGGGTCTGGCAGCTGAGGCCGGCTTCAGCAAGCTGAAGGCTGTTATTGAAGGCGGTAAGGAACGTCAGGATTCCGTAAACAACTGTATCAAAGCCATTGAGCACGAGATACACTCTACCGGTAATGCGCCTGATACTATTCTGGTCCATGATGGTGCAAGACCGTTTATACAGCCTGAAGAAATCGATGAAATCTCGCGTCTTTCGATGGAGTACGGAGCTTGTGTGCCGGCAACAAGACCAAAGGACACCATCAAGTATATTGGATCCAATCCCGACTTTTTTGGTGAAACACTTGATCGAAGCAGCCTTCTTCAGGTACAGACACCTCAGGGATTTACATGCCGGTTGCTCATTCAGGCTCATGAACAGGCAGAACTGGAGCACTGGTATGCTACGGATGACGCAGCTCTTGTAGAGCGGTTTTTCCCTGAACAGTCCATCAAGATTTTTGAAATGGGGTATCACAATATAAAAATCACGACGCCGGAAGATATTCCTGTAGCTGAAGCAATATTCGGGCAGAGAGGATAGGGGTTGTCCTGGTCGGCCCCCTAAAAAGAACAAATAAAACCTTCTTGCGGCTTGTTTATTCATTTATGCTGTGGTATATTTTCAACCCTGAAAATGGTGAGGTAGCTCAGTTGGTTAGAGCACAGGATTCATAACCCTGAGGTCGAGGGTTCAACTCCCTCTCTCACCACTATGGAAAAGCGGGTGTAACTCAGTTGGTAGAGTGTTTGCTTCCCAAGCAAAATGTCGCGAGTTCGAATCTCGTCACCCGCTCCATTCGGGATTTAACTCTTTCTTGCTTCTCAATTACCTCTCATGACTCAATCCTCTATTTTTTTTACCTCGATCACTGTTGAGGAAATCAACAGCACCCAGATTATTGAAGGTCAGATGGCCCGTTACCTGGGCATTGAAATGACCGAGATCGGATCAGATTTCATGACGGCAAAAATGCCTGTCGATCACCGAACAATCCAGCGTATAGGAATTCTGCACGGCGGTGCTTCACTGGCTCTTGCTGAAACCGTGGGAAGTATTGCTGCATCGTACTGTGTTGACCGTAGTTTGTTTTACATTGTAGGGCAGGAGATAAATGCCAACCATATCCGCCCTGTAAAGTCAGGATTTGTTTATGCTACAGCTACGCCTCTGCATCTTGGAAAAACTTCCCATGTGTGGGATATCAAAGTGAAGAATGAAGAAGGCAAATTGACTTGTGTGAGCCGCTTTACCGTCGCTGTCCTGAAAAAAGACCCGGCTCCCCTATAAACCACAGGGAGCTTTATGTTTTTTCAAAATCGCTGGTCGGTTTAAAAAAACTTTTCCTACCTTGTTTCTTTCGTTGTAACGTTTATTACACTTATTGCAGATTTCAGGGTATGCAGACTTCACCATCGGACACTCTCATAACACCGCTTGACCCAGTCTCGGATTCCGCAGAGATTCTTCTTCATCAGCTTGCTGCTCAGCAGAAATCACGCAAAAAATGGCTCCTGATCCAGCCGGTCAGCAACACCAGCATGATGGTGGATTCCGGCACAGTCAGTATGCCGTTAAACCTGATCATGGTCGCCACCCTGGTCGGAAAACTGTTTGATGTCACTTTTATTGATGAACGACTTGGCAATAAGGTTCCTGATGATTTCTCAGGCTTTGATGTCGTTGCCATTACTTCACGGACACTTAATGCGTCTCAGGCTTACAGAATCGGTGATGCTGCGCTCGCTCAGAAGAAAACTGTTATCCTTGGCGGGGTTCATCCCACCATGCTTCATGATGAGGCCTCCGGGCACTGCACCAGCGTGGTCTACGGCGAAATAGAGTCGATATGGACGGAACTGGCCACTGATGTGCTTAAAGGAAAGATGCAGCGGGTTTACAGGGCTAAGGAGCTTAAGCCGATGAGTACTATGGTACACCCGGATTTCAGTTATGCCCTTTCATCAAAAAATGCTAAAAAATACAGTTCCCGTATCCCGCTTCTTGCAACGAAGGGGTGCCCGGTTGGATGCAACTTTTGCACAACTCCTACCGTCTATGGAAAAAGCTACCGATACCGCGAGCTTGATCTTGTGCTGGATGAAATGCGTTACCATCAGCAAAGGGTCGGCAAAAAGAAGGTCAATTTTTCGTTCATGGACGACAATATCAGTTTTCGTCCAAAGTATTTCATGACGCTGCTTGAAGAGATGGCTAAACTCGGCGTGCATTGGAATGCCAATATATCGATGAACTTTCTTGATAAACCTGAGGTGGCTGAGCTGGCAGGTCGGTCAGGATGTGATCTTTTGAGCATTGGCTTTGAATCGCTCAATCCTGAGACTATCAAAAGTGTCCAGAAGGGTTCAAACCGGCTTGGCAGTTATGAAACGGTGGTGAACAATCTGCATAAGAATGGTATTGCCATTCAGGGATACTTCATGTTCGGCTTTGATAATGATACGGAGGAAAGCTTTCAGCTGACTTACGATTTTATTATGAAGAACAGGATTGAGTTCCCTGTTTTCTCATTAGTCACCCCGTTCCCCGGGACTCCGTATTTCGATGAGATGAAGGGGCGCATCCGTCATTTAGACTGGGACAAGTACGACACCTACCATTATATGTTTGAGCCGAATAAAATGAGCGGTGACAAGCTGTTGGAGAACTTTGTCAAGCTTCAGCAGGAGGTCTATAAGGGTCGTGCCATTATGCAGCGGATGAAGGGTAAACCGCTGAACTGGATATGGCTGGCTAATTATATGATGCACCGATTTACCAACAAGCTGTCGCCAGATTATTTTTACTGATAACCTTCGGAATAACAAAAGAGGCTGACATTGTCAGCCTCTTTTGCTTAGGTTTATTTCTTCTCTTCTTCCTTTTTAGGCAAATCAACCTTGAGATGGAGCTCCCGAAGCTGAAGAGGTGTTACTTCAGAAGGGGACGACATCATGAGATCTTGTGCCTGCTGGTTCATAGGGAAGGCTATGACTTCACGGATATTCTGTTCGTCACGTAAAATCATGACAAGACGATCAAGACCAGGAGCAATTCCTCCGTGGGGTGGGGCACCAAGTTTGAATGCTTCGATCATATGTCCAAACCGCTCGTCAACCTCTTCTTTTGCATAACCGGCAATACCGAATGCCTTGTACATGATATCCGGTCGGTGGTTGCGGATAGCGCCGCTTGACAGTTCAATGCCATTGCAGACAATATCGTACTGATAAGCGAGAATATCGAGAGGCTGCATTGTTTCGAGCGCATCCATTTCGCCCTGGGGCATGGAGAATGGATTATGTGAGAAATCTATCTTTTTTGCTTCTTCGTTGTATTCGTACATCGGGAAGTCAACGATCCAGCAGAAAGAAAGTTCGTCTTTGTCAAGAGTAAAGAGGTCGCCAAAATAGGTTCTCATCCCGCCCATAATCTTACAGGTCGAGCCCCATTTGCCGGCACCGAAAAAGACGACATCACCAGTTTCAAGACCGAGCTGCTCTTTGAGATGAGAAAGATCTTCTTCTGAAAGGAACTTCACAACAGGGCCTTTCGGACCTTCTTCCCTGAACTGGATATAAGCAAGACCGGCTGAACCGAGCTCCTTTGCCCTTTTTTCGGCCTTGTCGAAAAACAGCCTTGATTCATTAGCTCGACCTTTAAGAACAAGTGCTTTTACGCAGGATCCCTCTTTGGTATTGTTGGCAAACACATTGAACCCTGAATTCACGAAGAGAGAAGTAACATCGCTGATTTCAAGAGGAATTCTCAGATCGGGTTTATCTGTCCCGAACCGGTTCATGACCTCCTTGTAGCTGATTCTGGGAAATGGGAACTGCGGGATGCGTTTGTGCGACATGGTACGGGTCAGGTGCTCGATCATACCTTCAAGAATGGCAAAAAGATCATCCTGTTCAATAAACGCCATCTCCATGTCCAGCTGATAAAACTCGCCTGGACTGCGGTCGGCACGGGCATCTTCGTCCCTGAAACATGGTGCTATCTGAAAATAGCGTGGAAAACCTGATACCATAAGCAGTTGTTTGAACTGCTGTGGTGCCTGCGGCAACGCATAAAATTTTCCTGGATGAAGACGGCTGGGCACGAGAAAGTCCCTTGCTCCTTCGGGCGAACTGGAGGTAAGAATCGGTGTCTGTATTTCAATAAATTCTTTCTCTTCAAGGTAGCGTCGGATAGCTGCAGTCAGGCGGCTGCGAAAAATAATGTTTTCATGAATTTTTTCACGGCGCAGATCAATGAATCGATATTTCAGACGGAGTTCCTCCGAGGTTGGCACTTCGTCAGCAACCGGAAAAGGTAATGGGTGCGCATTACTTTCAATGGTGATATGACTGACAACAACTTCTATCTCACCTGATGCCAGACGGGGATTAATGGCCCCAGGACTGCGCAGGACAACGGTACCCTCTATACTGATGACCGATTCCACATGCAGTTGTTCGGCTTTTGCAAACAGCTCATGCTGTTCAGGCTGGATGACAAGCTGACTTATCCCGGTATGATCCCTCAGGTCAATAAAAATCAACCCGCCATGATCCCTTTTTCTATGAACCCATCCTGCAAGCCTGACCGTGGTATGCTCAAGCACAGGTGTTAATAACCCACAATAATCAGAACGAAACCGATTTTTTAGAGTCTGCGTGTTCCATGCAGCTTTACTCATATTGTTCTATAGTCCTTTGATATTGAATAATTAAACCCGCCTGGAAAAACTGAATATGAAGAATTTTTAATAATTTATAAAACCTCTTGCGTCACTCTAATAAACCAGTTCAACTCCGAACTCTTTGATGAGAAACCTTATTACCTGATTGTTTTCTGAGAGTTCCTGAAAAAGTGTAAAGATAGTCTTCTCTTTGGTGCATGCATCTTTTTCGGCGTCATAAAGAATGCGGAGCGTAAGCGGCAGTGCATAAAACTCCGAAACTTCCTTCTGAAGCACAGCTGCATCCTGCTGAAGCTCTTCATAGGAAAACTTTCTGCAGCAGACGATGTCGAGTACTCCGGCTGGACTGCATGCGGCAAGTTCACACGACTGAAGATGTGTTGCCATGAAGTTCTGAGTTTTCCTTGAAATATGATCAAGAAACTGGCGCCATTCGACTTTCAGTGATTCAAGATCGGCAACCCTTTCGAGCCCGTCACTATCAAGCATTGTTTCAGAGGTCGCGGTCAGGCGTAGGGGTGGCGGTACTGGATTTGAGGCAAAACCTGAAAGCTTTTGCTGCCATGAATCAAGATCAAGACTGGCTGATCCTGAACGTTTTTTGGCTGGTAATGGCGCTGAGGGTGCAGGTGCAGGTGCAAGTGCAGGTGCAGGTACTGATGCCTGTTCGGTTTTCAGAGGCTTGTCAGGTGCTTTTTTTTTTGAGGCTGTTTTTCCTGCTGCGGCACCGCAGCGGGTAGAGCATGGACAATATCAATAAGCTTCAAAAGCGCAAGCTCAAAACGAAATTGGTATTCAAACTGGAACTTGAGTTCTTTCTGGGTAAGCAGAAGAAAATCAACCATCTGCATGACGGATTGAGGTGAAATATTTGCTGCGTCATGCAGATATCGATCACGAATCGCATCTGGACGCTCAACAAGACGAGCTGAAGAAAGATTCTGCACAACAAGCAGATTCCTCAGGTGTTCTATCAACTTTTCAAGAAAATCCTGTTCGTCATAACCGTTTCTGATGACAAACTGTGCTACTTCAAGCATCTTTGCAGGATTGCGTTCCGTAACGGCATCAGTCACTGCAAACATCTGGTCGTCGTCAATGTAGTTCAGCAGCTCGGCAACACCTTTGTAACTGATGGAACCACCATGATCATTCTCCGCCGAAAAGGCAATGACCTGGTCAAGAATACTCTGTGCATCACGCATTGACCCCTGAGCCTTGCGTCCTATAAGCTGAAGGGCATCCCCTTCAACTGTTATTTTTTCGGCATCACATATCAGCTGAAGCTGCTGCTGGATATCCTCAAGAGGAATCCGTTTAAAGTTGAAACGCTGGCAACGGGAAGCAATTGTTGCAGGAATCTTGTGCAGTTCTGTAGTGGCAAAAATAAAAATAGCGTGTGGAGGAGGTTCCTCCAGGGTTTTCAGAAATGCATTGAAAGCCGCAATGGAAAGCATGTGCACTTCATCGATAATATAGACCCGGTACTTCCCTTTCTGAGGTCCATACCGGACATTCTCCCGGAGCGTCCTGATATCGTCGACACTGTTATTGGATGCGGCATCAAATTCCGCGATATTCAAACTGGTGCCAGAGTCGAAGTCCCTGCAGCTTTCACACTCACCGCAAGGTTCGGTAACCTGCTGCAGATAGTCGGCATCTTCCATCATTTTCTGACAGTTCACTGCTTTGGCAAACACTCTTGCAGCTGTTGTCTTGCCTACTCCTCGTAATCCTGAAAAAATATACCCATGCCCAAGTCTGCCCATGCGCAGTGAGTTCTGAATTGTGCGGGTGACGTGCTCCTGTGCGGTAATATCAGCAAACTTTGCAGGCCTGTACTTTCGGGCTATAACCTGATAACTCATAACTGCTCTTTATTAAAATCCTCTAATAGGGTCGCAATGGACATATCCATCCTGATTTTAAGGCATTCCGATACTCCCCTGCTGATTGTTTTCAAATGTACGCTATTGCTGTCAGAAACGAGCAGACCGTTTTCATCTCCTGGAAACTCTGGCGGAATGATTGTGTAAAGATCATAAAGTGTTAGCGCATAAAGATCTTTACTTACAGCAAGATCACCGTTAGCTGTTACATGTACAACTTCGTTCCGAAGCAGTATATCAACAATTTTTCTTAACAAGGACGGATTTACTGAATGAACGGTTTTCAAAATCCTTTTCATATTCATCGAACGCCCATTTTTCTGCGCACTCCATATATGATCAAGGACTTTAAGAATCAATGGAACACCCCGTAATGGATTGAATGGCTCGGTGACACCGTTCATGGGCTTCAGAGCTCCCAGACAAAAAACAAATTCCGCACCAGTGAGCACCACTACCCAGCCAAGATAGATCCAGAAAAAAAGCATGGGAATGACCGATAATCCGCCGTAAATGTGTTCAAAGGTTGAAATATGGGTGACATAAAAAACAAACCATATCTTTGAAAGCTCAAACAGAACCGCTGACAGAAATGCGCCGGACAGGGCATGAACAAACCTGACTCGACGATTAGGAACGAGCATGTACAGAAGAAAAAATGCAAACACTGAATTGCTGAATGGAAGATAGGAGAGTATACGGGTTTTCACTTCGAGTAATGGCCCCTCGGTAAAGACCGTATACCAGACATAAGAGCTTGCTGCGAGACTGCTTCCTATGAGCACTGGGCCTAGGGTCAGTACCGTCCAGTAAAGCGTAAACCCCTGGAGTGCTTTGCGGGGTGAATGAACCTCCCATATTTCATTCAGCGTATGATCGACAGTCGAAATGAGAAACAGTGCAATAATAAATAAAAACACTCCGCCAAGAAGTGGCACACTGGCTGTCTTTCCAATAAAATCAGTAAGGTAGTGATTGAGTACAGAACCTGCCCCAGGCATAAAATTCTGTACGAGAAAATCTTCTAATGAACGTTTAAAGGGCTCAAATACTGAAAAAACACTCAATATGGAGAGGATGATGGCAAGTACCGGCACAATAGACAATAACGTCTGAAAAGCAAGAGAACCTGCTCCGAGAAAAATTCTGTCATGTATAAAATTTTTCCAGAAAAAAGGGACAAAGGCTCGAATATACTGCAACACGTCGGAGGGATCGTGCAATTCAGGCTTTTCAATGTTATGTTCTGCCATTATTCACTGGTTTATTCACTGTTCAAGGCAGTACTGGCTTTCTACAGATCTGACTCTGGTCATAAGTAACAAGCCAATAGTGAAAAACATCAAGAGCGAGGCAAGTGCAGCTTTCTGACTGCCCGCATGTGCTGACACAAGGCCGAACATGAGTGGACCGGCAATGGCGGAAGCCTTGCCGAAAGTTCCATCATAAAAGCCGAAAAACTCTGTAACGTGTTCACGAGGCGTCAACCTGGCCATCATCGATCGGGATGCTGCCTGAGATGAGCCCATTGACATGCCGGCAAGCATGCCTGTATAAAAAAACAATTCCTTACTGTCAGCAAAAATCGCAGCCAGGACAACAACAAACCATATCAGGAGAGTAATGACAATAGTTCTTTTCGGCCCTATTCTATCAGTAACAAAACCGAAAATAATTGAACCGGCAATAGCTGTAGTCTGAACCAGCATAAAAAAGACAATGAGTTCACCTGTAGTAAAGCCAAGGGTATTCTGGGCGTAAATCGATGAAAACGTGATAACGGTTAAAATAGCGTCATTATAGAAAAAATAAGCAATGAGAAAGCGAACAAGATCGGGATAGCTCATGATATGCTGAACCGTATACTTGACCTCTTTTATCGAACTGCCAATTGATGCAAAAGAAATTGCTGGTTTTTCATCTTTCTGTTTATCCTTGAGCACAATGAAAATCGGTGCTGCAAAAAGTGCAAAAAATATCGCTGCGACCAAAAAACTCAACTGCACATTAGGGGCATTTGAAAGGACTATTCCTTTACTCAGTAATGGTTTCACCAGCAGAAGAATGGCTAAAGCACCAAGATACCCCATTGCAAAACCATACCCGGAGACCCTGCCGATGCTTTTGTCTGAGGCAATTTCTTTGAGGTAGGCGTCATAAAACACAAGACCGCCTTCGAAGCCTATGTTGGCAAAAATAAAAAGAGCTACAGCCGTTACAGCCATTCCTGGCCCTGAAAAAGAAAGAAACGCTGTAGCAAGGACTGAAATCAGGGTAAACGCGAAAAGAAATCGTTTGCGTTTTCCGGAATAATCGGCTGCCGCTCCAAGGACTGGTGATATAAGAGCAACGAGAAGCATTGACAAGCTTATACTGAAGCCCCATAATGCATCACCCGACGGTTCGCCTTTACAGATAACGTTTTTAAAGTAAAGCGGAAAAACGAAGGTTACCATGATAACGCTGAAAGAAGTGTTTGCAAAATCAAAGAGCAACCATGAAAACACTTTCTTTTTCTGCGTAAAACTCATAACTCACGTATTAAAAGGTATACAGGTATTTGCTTTTTTGCGTTAACGTCCTGAATCGGTAGAAAAAGCAACATTTCTGATAAAAAAAAGCCTCCCGATGACAAGTCGAGAGGCAACGAGGAGCGTAAAATGACAGCACGTCTACCATCACCAACCACATTGTTATAAAGTAACACTTTAATGAGTCATTCCAAATCGTTTCCACCAGACCCTCTTTCCAGAATATAAGACCTTCACCGCTATCGATACTCCAGTCGAATCCCTGATCTATGCCTTGAGATCATTGTCGGTTTTTCTGCATTGCATCGTCTGTGGTTCCGTTTCCGAACTTTCGTATCGGAATTACTTATCACTTAACGCAGTGGTGGGCTTACGGTGAAAGCAAACCTTTTTTCATCAAAAAGCCGTACACATGCATCCACTACAGCTGGATCGTAAAGAGTACCACGACCTTGCTTAATTTCTGCCAATGCAGCATCAATCCCAAGCTCACTGCGATAAGGGCGGCGCGACGCCATAGCTTCAATGACATCTGCCACTGCAATAATTCTCGATCCGGGCAGAATCTCTTCGTTCTTCAGTCCTTGCGGGTAACCGCTTCCATCCATCCTCTCATGATGCTGCAAGATGAGAAGACCGATTGGCCACGGAAATTTAATGTTTTTGATAATGTCATAACCAGCCTCGACATGGGTTTGAATCAACAGATATTCGACCTTGCTGAGTTTTGCCGGTTTGATCAAAATTTCAACCGGTATAGAAATCTTTCCAACATCATGAATAGTTGAGGCTAACTCAATACCATGTATAATGTCTTCCGATAGACCAAGTTCCCTTGCAATCGCTGGCGCCAGTTGCCCCACACGCCGCATGTGGCCGGCTGTATATTCATCGCGGGATTCAACAGTATTGGCTATCGATTTGATTGACTCTTCCAGGCTCTGCCGCAGTTCATCAGATGCTTGTAACGCTGCCAATGCCATTTTTTTAGCCGCTACGATCTCCTCGATCTGCTTTACTTCGGTAAGGTCGGTAGCTAGCAGACAAAAAATATCAGCCTCTTGACTAACCCTTACTTTAGCAATCGAGATATTAATAGGGACCCGATCTCCATCGTTGGCGACTAAAATCAATTCACCACGATGCTTTTCAGTAGAATCTACGGTCAACAGTGATTCAAGAATATGTCGATGCTCAGGATCCACCCAGGTTTGAATGGTACCGCCAATCACCTTGTTCAAGGGAGATTTAACCATCTCAGCAAACCGCTTATTGGAGAATAAAATAAGGCCATCATGCGTCACCGTCAGAGCACCTTCACTCATCTCCTCAAGCAATATCCGATAGGGTTGATCAGCATTGATCAATGAAAAAATCTGCTCACCCGATGTGCCAGATACCACCAAAGCATCAACCGTTCCTTCGCGAATGGCGTCCAGGGCTTCACAGGCTTCCTTCAATTTCTGCTGCAAGGCATCGACTTGTTGAGAGAGCTCTGCTTGAGATTTCAATACTGTTTTCATAGTTATAACGGTTTCAAATCCAAACCTACAAGTGCCTTCTCGGTATCTGACAGGTCGCCAATAATACGGCGAAGGGGAGGAGGCAGCTCTTTAATAAGTGTGGGGATGGCAATGATCTGATGCCCGGCAGCCAGTTGGGGCTGCTGATATAAATCAATTACCTCTAATACGTACCGACCATCCAGTTTTTCTTCGCAAATCTTTTTGATATTTGCAATCGCCGTCATCGAATGTCTCGTAGATCCGGCTACATACAACCGCAACATCCATTTTTCAGATGAATCCTCAGCATGTTCTGTTTTTTTATGAACTCGTAAATCAATCGGTTTATCAGTCATCTGTCACCCCTTGGTGTTACGTCGATTATAGAACCGTTCATTTTGATTTCCTTTTTGCTTTTAAAGGCGTATGATGTTCATCAACGGTTCGTGCCTTCCCCATTGCCGTTTGATCTGCGCTGAGTTGCGTTTGACGGTTTTTTTCCTGTGCAATCATTTTAAGATTTCCGGCTTCCTGGGCTGCGAATTCAGCTCGCATGGCAGCAATTTTAGAGTCTAACACATTACGTTTGTTTTCAAGATCAAACTGCCGAAGCTCAATCTCTTCCTGCAGTTTGAGACTTAATGCTTTTTCCTGAGCCAGCATGTTCAAGCGTGCTCCGCCTGTTGTGACCCCGCCAGTTCCAGTATAAACATCGCAAATATCAACGCCGTGATCTGAAATCAAAAATTCCCGCACCTGATTAGAGTGGCGCATGCCGCGTGACTTGAGAATATAGAGACCACGATTTCGCTCCCCGTTACTCTCCATATCCCTCAATAATATCCATGAATCAATGATTGATGAAATATTCACTGCGGAAACCTCTGCTGGCAATTCACTCGGCGTCAAACTACCGAACATGGTAGTGACACCAAGAGATTTCATATGGTCAACAAACTTCATTAATATTCTTTTTACATCACTGGAGTTTGCAATATCACTAAAGCTGGTAACAGGATCCATTATGACAATTTTAGGGTCGTGCTCGGCAATCAGCTTTTGAGCCAGGACGAGATGCATATCCAAGCCGCACTGGGTGGGGCGTCTGGATTCCATGACGAGAAGACCTTGTTTTATCCACTTGTCGAGGGTTAACCCAACGGAACTCATATTTCTTATGATTTGATCAGGTGACTCCTCGAAGGAAATATAGACAGCGCGCTCATTGCGACGACATGCTGCATCAGCAAAATGTGACATAAAGGTGGTCTTACCCGTACCGGACGGACCAGAAACCATAATCACACTGCCTTCGAAGAACCCTCGGCCCCCAAGCATCGTATCCAACCTTGGAATTCCGCTGGAAACTTTCGCATTTGAGATTTTATACTCCAACTTTGAAGAAGTAATAGGGATGAGAGAAAATCCCTTTCCATCAATGACGAAAGGATACTCATTAGTACCGTGAGATGAACCACGGTACTTCATGATACGTAATCTGCGTGAGGCAACCCGATCCTCAATGCTGATAGTTAAATTAATCACACAGTCAGAAATGAACTCTTCTAAGCCGTGACGAGTAAGGGCATCTGTGCCGCCTTCTCCGGTAATTACCGCCGTAACACCCTTCTCCTTGAGCCAACGAAACAGACGGCGCAATTCTGCGCGCAAAACGGCTGGATTGGGTAGACTGCTGAAGAGTGATTCAATCGTATCCAGGACTACTCGTTTTGCTCCTATAGCATCAATGGCTGTACCCAACCGAATAAACAGGGCATCCAGGTTGTACTCACCTGCTTCAACTATTTGCTCATGATCGATACAAACAAAATCAACAACCACTTTTTCCGCTGTAATCAATCCTTTCAGGTCAAAGCCAATAGAAGCTACATTGGCGATTAAATCGTTAGTCGATTCTTCAAAAGCCATGAAGACGCCAGGCTCATTAAACTGCGTGGCACCTCTGAGTAAAAATTCCATAGCGAGCAATGTTTTTCCGGTACCCGTTCCTCCGCAAATGAGTGTGGTTCGAGCCTTCGGCAACCCGCCCATTGTAATGTCGTCTAATCCCTCAATCCCCGTTAACGATTTAGGAAGTTGATGGTTATCTTCTGGAATCGTCTTTGGTTTTGGATTTGCTTTTGCTTTTGACATGATGTCTTCACGTTCATGATTTCAATTGAGAAAGATACGATAACCTTAACGTACAGACTTGAAAGTCTCGGGTTCAAATACCATTACCTTGTTCCTTCCTTGATGTTTTGCACTGTACATGGCCTCGTCGGCATGTTTCATCAGCGTCAGCTCGTTTTCACCATGATCTGGAAAAACCGCGATACCGATACTGCATGAAATATCGATGATGTGGCCTTCGATAGTGATTGGATGTTTTATTGTTTGCCGGATTTTTTCTGCTATGGCAACAGCATTCGATGTGGCATCTATTTGCGGAAGGAGAATAACAAACTCATCACCACCAAGGCGCGCAATTGAGTCTCCTGTGCGTTGCAGGGTTGCCAGCGAACTTGCTGCCACTTGCTGTAACAGGGTATCGCCGATTGCATGACCAAGGTTGTCGTTGACCGTTTTGAAATTATCCAGATCAAAGATCATCAAGGCTGCCATGGTTTTGTTCCTGCGGCATTGGGCGAGCGTGAGCGATATCCTTTCGGAGAGTAGCCGACGGTTTGGCAGGCCGGTCAGAGAGTCGTGCAGGGCAAGTTGTTCAATGAGCATGCTCTGCCTCTGTTCATACTCCCGCAGCTTTTTCTGGGCTGTAATATCACGAATGTTGCACTGGATCGCTTTTTCATTGCCGACATTATAGACGTAGCTGAGAAACTCAACTGCAATTACCTTGCCGGTCTTGTGTTGCAGGGGTATATCGGAATAACGGATATAATTTTTTGATTGAAGTTGCAGATAAGCTTTTCGTGCCAGCTCTTTATCCTGAATAAACCCGATCTCCCAAAGCTCTTTGCCTACAATTGCACCCTTGGAGAAGCCAAGAAGATGCGATATAAAAGGATTGGCATCAACGACTTTGCCGCTGGTGTAGTCGAGTATCAAAATTCCTTCCTGTGCGGCTTCATACAAACACCTGTATTGTGCTTCTTTACTTTTCAGAGCGTCTACAGCCCGCCGGGCTTCGCTGATATCGGTAAGTGAAATGCGGCACTCCTGCATGTTGTCGCTAATAATGGCGTCAAGCTGAAACGTGCGCGGGAGATAGGCTGGTTCTTCTGCGGTGCCGATGTTCCCAATCCTGATCTCACAATGTTCCACTGTTTTGTTTTGGAACACCTTTTGTATCATGCTGTTAAAAACAGGAAGATCTACCCGGGTAATAAAGCTGCCGAAGCGGGCTCCTTTAAGACGAGAACGCTCAATAGAGAGGATTTTAGTTACGGTAAGATTTGCCTCCAATATAGTGCTGTCGGGAGCAAGCGTCAGATAGCCGACCGGGGCAAAATCGTAGAGATCGCAGTAGCGATTATGTTCCTGCTGGATTTCGTCGTATGAATGCTGAAGCTGTTCATTCTGCATCTCAAGTTCAATCTGGTGAACGGAGAGTTCATGTAGCAGGCGATGCAAATCTGCTGAAGGACTTGATAAATCAGGAATAAGCCCCTTGTTTCTTAACCGCTCCTCAGCTCTCCGCCGCAACTCTGAGCGATTTAATGGATGAGAATCGTCTTTTTTCATGGTGCTGCGCTTTTGGAAGCGTTAGTTGCGCTTTGGCACCTTGCCTGTAGAAAAAAGTACGGCAGAGCATGCATATTTATGCTGGTCGTACTTACTGACAAGCAGGTATGAAGTGTAATATATAGTTAATTTAGCACTATTGTCCGGTTATATGTCGAATAGTGCTGAGGTCTGCACCGAAGCTTTTTTTGGCAGGTATGGACATAGCATAAAAATTCTTTTTCAAATCAATTACGCTCCGGCAATATGCGTGAAAAGCGATTCAAAAAGAGGCCTTCCGTCAAGAGATCCCAGCAGTTTTTCACTTGCTCGTTCTGGATGCGGCATGAGACCAAGAACATTTCCCTGTCGGTTGATAATACCTGCTATATTGTTCAGTGAACCATTCGGGTTGGCTTCATCAGTTATCTGGCCCAATGCATCGGTATATTTAAAAACAATCTGGTCGTGTTCCTCAAGGCTTTCTATAACTTCCGGAGGAGCAAAGTAATTACCTTCGCCATGTGCAATGGGAATACTGAGCACTTCATCCTTGTTATATTTGCTGGTATAAAGCGTAGAGCAGTTTAAAGGAGTGATGTTGGTCTGGCAACAGAGAAACTTTTTATCCCTGTTACGGGAAAGGGCTCCTTCAAGGAGTCCGCTTTCCAGTAAAACCTGAAATCCATTGCAGATCCCAAGCACTGGAAATCCCTTGCGGGCAAACTCTATAACCTCCTGCATGATGGGTGAAAAACGTGCAATTGATCCGGCGCGCAGATAGTCGCCATAGGAAAAGCCTCCGGGAAGAATAATTGCTTTTGCGCCCTGAAGATTGTGATCGTTATGCCAGAGCATAACCGGTTTCACACCTTCAAAAGAAGCAACGGCATGTTCTGTATCATGATCACAGTTTGAACCCGGAAATACAACGACTCCTACAATTACATCAGCCATAGTTGAGTGCTATTTAATTTACTTGCTCCAGTTCAAAGGAATAATTCTCCATGACTGGATTTGATAACAGTTTCTGACTGATCTCGTTAGCGATGCGTTCTGCTTGCAGGAGTTCCTGTTCATTGATTGTTACCTCAATATATTTACCGATTCTGGCCGACTCCACAGTGCCGTATCCAAGATTTTTCAATGCATGTTCTACAGCTTTTCCCTGGACATCAAGAATAGATTGTCGAAGGGTAACCTTTATTTTTGCAGTATATGGCATTATCTCACGTAAGTTGAATGGAAAAAATCAAAGTTGCCACTGACGGTATAAAACCGTAAAGGACCTTACAATACCGAGCAGAATATACAACAACATGGCAAGAAAAAAAGCCTTGGCATGAAAGAGAAGAACACAGAACATGGCTACAATGTAAAGCGACATCTGAAAAGGCTTCTGTCGGAACGATTCGGCTGTGGGTTTGGGAAGAGCATCATAATTTACCTTGCTGACCATAAGTATGGCGAGGCCTGTTGACAGCCATGCGAGAATAATCTGCATGAACTTTGCCGGAAAGACCGGGTCTACGCTCATCCAGAGTATAAAACCGGCAATAGTTAAAGCCTGTGCAGGAGTCGGGAGGCCGGAAAAGGACTCTTTTTGATATCCTATCATACTGATATTAAATCGGGCAAGCCTCAATCCGCTGCCAATCATAATTAGGGAGCTGACACAAATACCTGTAATTCCGGGTAAGCCTTCAAACCCGAACTTGTAGACAAGATATGCCGGGGCTGCGCCGAATGAGACAAGATCTGAAAGGGAGTCGAGTTCAAAACCAAAATCAGATATACCGTTTGTCATTCTGGCAACGAAACCGTCTAACGTATCAAAAAACGCTGCAAGAATAATAAACCAGCATGCGGCGACAAAGCTTCCTTCTCCCGCCATGACGATAGCGATGTAGCCGGAAACCATGTTCATTACAGTAAAAACGGAGGGAACAAACGAACGCGATACAAACGAAAAGAGTTGAGGGCGATCCTGTACACTGTTTTTCAGGAAGGGAGGATATCGTTTTTGAGCCCTTTTGTTACCAGTATCATCCATATATAGTGACATCCATCATAGAAAGAAGTTATCCGCGCAGGCCCAAAAAGACCTATGAGGAGTGTGTCTTTTAAAAGTACAATCTTTCAGTAAGTTAATAAACAGAAAAGAGCGGAGAAGTGATATCAGTAACTTTCATCTGTCGACGGAAAATCCTTGTTACGAACATCATGAACATACTGGCTGACGGCTTGCTCTATAACATTGTCTAAATCAGCATACCTGCGGACAAAGCGGGGATGAAACTCACGATTTAAACCAAGAATGTCGTTGATAACAAGTACCTGTCCGTCACATTCAACTCCGGCACCAATGCCGATAGTGGGAATAGTGAGTGAGCGGGTAACTTCGGCTGCCAGTGCTGAAGGAATTTTTTCGAGCACTACGGCAAATGCGCCGGACTGTTCAAGAATATTTGCGTCTTCAAGAAGCTGTTGGGCTTCCATACCTTGCTGGGCCCTTACCTTGTAACTGCCGTATTTGTAAATCGACTGGGGCATGAGACCAAGGTGACCCATAACGGGAATACCAACATCAGTAATTCTTTTGACGGTGTCAGCAATTACCCGGCCCCCCTCCAGCTTTACGGCGTCACATTCATTCTCTTTCATAATTTTTCCAGCATTACGCAATGCTTCTTCGCTTGATAACTGGTAACTCATGAAGGGCATGTCTATGACCACCATTGCCCTGTTACTCTCTTCCTGGACTCCCCTGACGACAGCTTTTGCATGATAGATCATCTCATCTATCGTAATGGGAAGTGTCGTACTGTGACCGGCGAATACATTGCTTGCGGAATCACCTACCAGGATAATATCAATGCCTGCACGGTCAAGTATCCTTGCCATCGTATAGTCGTAGGCTGTCAGTACTGAAATTTTTTCTCCGGCCTGCTTCATGTCGAGCAGCCTTCTTGTGGTGACGTGTGCAGATTTCTGCTGAGCGCTTCTGTTCATATTAGCTAGCTTACCACTTAATGGAATAAATGTTCATGACCCCCAAATATTTC
>Ga0194037_1000511_pt1 | contig 30163 bp, 23 predicted proteins | sample JunL306m_MetaG_FD_148653 | JGI IMG/M metagenome (GOLD analysis project Ga0194037, IMG submission 148653) | Anoxic zone freshwater microbial communities from boreal shield lake in IISD Experimental Lakes Area, Ontario, Canada - Jun2016-L304-6m | ecosystem: Environmental > Aquatic > Freshwater >...
CGCCGCCCGGCCGGGGGAGCCAATGTCACCCTGCCGTTCAAGGAAGAGGCCTTTCGCCTCGCCACGCGGCGCACGCCGCGCGCTGAAGCGGCGGGCGCCGTGAACACGCTGAGCTTCGAGGCCGACGCGATCAGCGGCGACAACACCGACGGCGCCGGACTGGTGCAGGACCTCAAGAACAATCTCGGCTGCGACCCGGCCGGGCGGCGCATCCTGCTGCTGGGCGCAGGGGGCGCGGCGCGCGGCGTGATCCTGCCGCTGCTGCTGGAAAATCCCGCCGAACTGGTGATCGCCAATCGCAGCGAAGAAGCTGCCGCCCGCCTCGCCCTCGAATTCTCCCGCCTGCCCGGCTGCGCGGTCGCGGTCAAGCCCGATGCCAGCAGTTTCCCCGGCCTCGCCGGGCGGGCGTTCGATCTCGTCATCAACGCCACCTCGGCAGGCCTCAGCGGCGCCGTGCTGCCCCTGCCGGACTCGATATTCGCGCCAGGCTGCGTCGCCTATGAGATGGTTTATGGTCGCCAAACACCCTTCATGGATCAGGCTCATGCCGCCGGCGCACGCGTTGGCGACGGCCTCGGCATGCTGGTGGAACAGGCGGCCGAGGCCTTCTTCGTCTGGCGCGGCGTGCGTCCGCAGACGGCGCCCGTGCTGGCGGCGCTCAAGGAATGAGGCCGGCACCGCACTGGCTGAAAAACGGACTGGCGGCAGCCGCCATCCTGGTGCTGCTTTGGCAGGGTTGGTATCTGGGCTGGGTGCTGTGGTGGAAATGGGTCAATCCGGCGACCACCAGCTTCCAGAGCCAGCGCCTCGACGAGGCGCGCCTGAAGAATCCGAAAGCCGAGCTCAAACAGCAGTGGGTAGCCTACGAAAAAATCTCGGTGCATCTCAAGCGCGCCGTTGTCGCCGCCGAGGATGACAAGTTCGTCGATCACGAGGGCTTCGACTGGGAAGGCATTCAGAAGGCCATCGAGAAGAATCAGAAGCAGGGCAAGGTGGTGGCCGGCGGCTCGACGATCTCCCAGCAACTGGCGAAGAACCTGCTGCTGTCGCCTTCGAAGACGACCCTGCGCAAGGCCGAAGAAGCCATCATCACGCTCTGGCTGGAACTGCTGTGGGACAAGCGGCGCATCCTCGAGGTCTATCTCAACGTCGTCGAATGGGGCGACGGCGTATTCGGCGCCGAGGCGGCGGCACGCCGCTATTTCGGCATCGCGGCGGCGCAACTCGGTGCCGAACAGGCGGCGCGCCTTGCCGTCATGCTGCCGGCCCCGCGCCGTTATGAACGCAATCCCTACTCGGCCTACATGAACGGCCGCACGCAACTCATTCTCGGCCGCATGGCCGGCGCGGAACTGCCGTAGAAGAATAGAATATGGCGGCCATGTCCGAGTTCCTGAACCCACCTGCCGAAGATGATGCCGAGGCGCGTCAGCGCGCCGAGGAACAGGAGACCCTGCGCGAGGTCGAGGATCTGGTGCGTCGCCAGGACTGGGCCGCCCTGCGCACCCGGCTCGAGCCGCTGGCCCCCGAGTCAGTGGCGCGCATCCTCGATGCACTGCCGCCTGACGAGAGCGTCCAGGTCTGGGAACTGCTGGACAAGGAACAGGGCGAGGACGTGCTCGACGAGATGTCGGAGGCCCTGCAGGAATCGCTCGACGAGGAACCCGACGAAAATCCGGCGGCCGGCAGCGGCGACCTGCAGGGCACGCAGCAGGCCAGCGAAGCCGCGCGCAAGCCGGTGACGGTGAATGCCTTCGAACTGCAGAACGGCCGCCTGCGCCAGATCCAGATCGACAGCAAGGAAGACCTGGCCGCCATCGCACCGATCTGGGTGGACCTGCTGGCTCCCTCCAAGGCAGAACGGCAGTGGGTGGAGGACGTCTTCGGCCTTGAACTGCCGGACGCCGACGATCTGACCGACATCGAGGAATCGGCGCGCTTCTACATCGAGGACAACGGCGACGTCCATATGCATTCGGACTTCCTGCTGGACAAGGAGGACGAATCGCGCAACGTGCCGGTGGCCTTCGTCCTGCACAACAACATCCTGTTCTCGATGCGCGACGAGGAACTGCCGGTGTTCCGCCTGCAGAGGCTGCGCGCACGCATCCAGCCGGGCTACGTCACCGACGGCAAGGACGTCCTGCTCGACCTGTACGACGCCGACGTCGAGTATTCCGCCGATGCGCTGGAGGACGTCTACGCCGAATTGGAAAAGGTCAGCCGCACCGTGCTGACGCCGCAGGTCACCGATGACGAGGCCGCCGAAATCCTCTCCGACATTGCCAAGGAAGAGGACCTCAACGGCCGCATCCGCCGCAATGTGCTCGATACCCGCCGCGCGCTGTCCTTCCTGATCCGCAGCCGGCTGATGTCGACCGACCAGCACAACGATGCCCGCCAGATCCTGCGCGACATCGATTCGCTGGACGGCCACACCTCCTTCCTGTTCGGCAAGATCAACTTCCTGATGGACGCCACGGTCGGCTTCATCAACATCAACCAGAACAAGCGCGTGTCCAAGCTGACCACCATCAGCGTGGTGTTCATGCCGATCAACATCATCGCCGGCATCGGCGGCATGTCGGAGTTCTCGATGATGACCCAGGGAATTTCCTGGCCGCTGGCTTACGGCGCCTTCATGGTCGGCATGGGACTGATCGGCTGGGGCTCCTACGTCTCGCTGCGCTACATAGAGACGCGCAAGGCGAAGAAGCTGCTCGCCGCCCGGAGAGCCGGGCGCGAGACCTGAGCTTGATTTAGTCAGCCGGCAGCGAAAATCGCGTCGGCCGCCGCCACCGTGGCGGCAATGTCGGCGTCGGTATGCGCGGCAGACACGAAACCCGCCTCGAAGGCCGAGGGCGCCAGATAAAAGCCCGCATCGAGCATGGCATGGAAGAAGCGGTTGAAGGCCTCCTTGTCGGCAGCCATGATTTCGGCATAGGACGTCGGCGGCGTGGCGGCGAAGTAGACGCCGAACATGCCCCCCACCGACTGCGCCGAAAACTTTACGCCGCGCTTCTTCGCCGCCGCGGAAAGCCCGTCGACCAGCGCCCGAGTCTTTGCCGTCAAGGCTTCGTAGAAACCCGGCGCGGCAATCTTCTTCAGCGTCACCAGCCCCGCCGCGACCGACAAGGGATTGCCCGACAGCGTGCCGGCCTGATACACCGGCCCCAGCGGCGCGATCTTTTGCATGATGTCGCGGCGGCCGCCGAATGCACCCAGCGGCATGCCGCCGCCGACCACCTTGCCGAAGGTCGACAGGTCGGGCGTGATGCCGTAGAGGCCTTGCGCCGAGCCCGGGCCGACGCGGAAACCGGTCATCACCTCATCGAAGATCAGCACGGCGCCGTGCTGCGTGCACAGTTCGCGCATCGCGGCGAGGAACTCGGGCTTGGGCGCGATCAGGTTCATGTTGCCGGCCACCGGCTCGACGATGACGCAGGCGATGGTCTGGCCATGTTTGGCGAAGGCGTCGCGCAAACCCTGCGCATCGTTGTAGTCGAGCACCAGGGTGTGTTGGGCCAGATCGGCGGGTACGCCGGCGGATGAGGGATTGCCGAATGTCAGCAGTCCCGAGCCGGCCTTGACCAGCAGGCTGTCGCCGTGTCCGTGATAGCAGCCCTCGAACTTGACGATGGCATCGCGCCCGGTAAAGCCCCGGGCGAGGCGGATGGCGCTCATGGTGGCCTCGGTGCCCGACGACACCAGTCGCACCATGTCCATGCTCGGCACGCGCTGCACCAGCAGTTCCGCCAGTTCGATTTCGCCTTCGGTCGGCGCACCGAAGGAAAGCCCCTTCGCCGCAGCCTCCTGCACCGCGCGCACAGTATCGGCGTCGGCATGACCGAGAATCAGCGGCCCCCAGGAGCCGACGTAGTCGATGTAGCACTTGCCATCGGCATCCCACACCCGGGCGCCCTGGCCGCGTGCGAAAAAGCGCGGCGCGCCGCCAACGGAACGGAAAGCGCGCACGGGCGAATTGACGCCGCCGGGAATGGTGTTCTGGGCGCGGGAGAAAAGTTCTTCGTTACGGGTCATGACCGGGTCCCGGGGTTCGGAGGGTTGAAAAGTGCCTGGTAGGCTTGCGCCCGCGCCTTGATGTCCATGGCGTCAAACAGATCGCTGACTACCGCGAGCATATCCGCACCGGCAGCAATCACCTGCGGCGCGTTGTCGAGCGTGATGCCGCCTATCGCGGCCAGCGGCAGGCCGAAACGCCGGCGCGCTTCGCCCAGCAGTTCCAGCGGCGCAGGCACTGCAGCGGGTTTGGTGCGCGAGGGGAATACGCTGCCGAAGGCAAGATAGTCGGCGCCCGCGGCAGCGGCCTCTTCGCCGCGGGCGAGCTCGTCATAGCAGGAGACGCCGAGGATGCGCTTCGAGCCGAGGGCATCACGTGCGGCAGCCAGCGAGCCGCCCGGCGCATCGTCGCGACCGAGATGGGCGCCGTCGGCGCCGATCTCCACCGCCAGCCAGACATCGTCATTGATGATCAGCTTTGCCCCCGAAGCGCGGCAGATGCGCAGCATCTCGGCCGCCTGGGCACGGCGCAGGGCGCGCGAAGCCATCTTGTTGCGGTATTGAACGAAGGGCGTTCCGCCATCGAGGGCCGCCTTTACCAGCGCCGAAAGCCGCGGCAGCAGGGGGTCGTCTAGGGTAACGGCGCACAGACCCCTGAGCTTCATGCCCGGGCACCCGGCGAACACTGCAGGAAGTCAGGCTTCATCCGCTTCATCCTCGTCCTCCCGCGACCAGAACAGGCGGTCTGGAATGAATTGTCCCATGCCCGGACGAAAACCTGCCGCCAGTGTGCGCCAGGTGTATTCCTGGGCGCCCATGACGGCTTCGGCGACATTCACGCCGCTGGCAAAGTGGGCCGCAATTGCCGAGGCCAGCGTGCAGCCCGAGCCGTGATAGCTGCCGGGCAGGCGGTCCCAGCGATCGGTACGCACCTTGCCGTGGCTGCCATACAGGGTGTTGATCACCTGCGGCGTGCCCTCATGGGTTCCCGTTACCAGCACATATTCGCAGCCGGCATTGATCAGGCGGTGGGCGCATTCGGCCAGGTCCAGCCCGAGGCGCGCGTCTTCGCCGGCCGCGCCGATCTCCTGCGCCAGGCGCCGGACTTCGAGGCTGTTGGGCGTCAGCAGCGTGGTCTGCGGCAACAGCAGGCCGATCATGGCCTCGATCATTTCCTCGTCGGCAAACTGGTCGCCGCGCCCCGAAGCCAGCACCGGATCGAGGATCACCGGGATATCGGGGTAGTCGGAGATCACTTCGGCGATCGCTGCGATGACCTCGACGCTGCCCATCATGCCCAGCTTGAAGGCCGCCACCGGCATATCCTCAAGCAGGGCGCGGGCCTGGTCGGCAACCCACTCGGCATCTATCGGCAATACGCCCTCGACGCCGGCCGTGTCCTGCACGGTGATCGCCGTGACCACCGACAGCGGATGGCAGCCGAGGCTGGCCAGCGTCAGGATGTCGGCCTGCAATCCGGCTCCGCCGGTGGGGTCGGACGCGGCAAAGGTCAGCACGATGGGCGGCGGCTGGTTGGCGGGGGGGGCAGCGGTCATAAAATATCTTGGTCCGGCCCGGGCATATCGGGCGATGAGGAGCGCGGTGCGGTTTCCTGCAATTCTATCCGAAGGGATGCCGGGCCCGACGCCAGCGTGTGGCGGCACGAACGGCCGCCGGGCGCAGGGAAGGGATACTTCCGCGCGCATCCTGGCGGAATGCGATGCGCTCAAGAAAGACGTCGAAACGGTGAAAATCTAAGTATGATTGCGTATGAAAACATTGGCTCCGACAGCAGGGAAGCAACGCGGCGGAGGCGGACGTCGAAAGCGTTCGTGAAATGAGAGGCCGCCATGGCTGTTTTCTGTTACAGCCGTGGTCGCCATGATTGAAGTATCGATCCGGCATGGAGTAACGTGAGCGAAATACCTCAGCTTTCCGGCATCAAGGTAATGGTGATCGACGACTCGAACACCATCCGCAAGACCGCGGAAATTTTTCTGTTGCAGGCCGGCGCTCAGGTAGTGCTGGCCGAAGACGGCTTTGATGCACTGGCAAAGATCAACGATCACCAGCCGGACGTGGTTTTCTGCGACATCCTGATGCCGCGTCTGGATGGCTATCAGACCTGCGCGCTGATCAAGAAGAACCCGAAATTCGCGGCGACGCCGGTGGTCATGCTGTCGTCCAAGGACGGCCTGTTTGACCGCGCCCGCGGGCGCATGGTCGGATCCGACGAATATCTGACCAAGCCATTCACCAAGGACGCTCTTCTCAGGACCGTGGCAGCGCACGCTGCGCGCTCCTGACCGATATTTTGCCTCTTAGCGAGCTAGCCACCATGCCCATCAAGACTGTTTTGGTCATCGACGACTCCCAAACCGAACGTTACATTCTGAGCCAGCTGCTGCTCGGCGGTGGTTACGAGGTAAGTACCGCCGCAAGCGGCGAAGAAGGCATCGAGCGCGCCAGGCAGATCAAGCCCGACCTGATCCTGATGGACGTGGTGATGCCCGGCACCAACGGCTTTCAGGCGACCCGGGCGCTGTCGAAAGACGAGGCGACCAAGGACATACCGGTAATCATCTGCACCACCAAGAACCAGGAGACGGACAGGGTCTGGGGCCTGCGCCAGGGCGCCCAGGACTACGTTACCAAGCCGGTGGACGGCCCAACCCTGTTGGCGAAAATCGCCGCACTGGGGTAGGAACCATGGCCAAGCGCATCAGTTTGCGCGACTTCCAGCGCGGCCTCTCGGAGCGGCTGTTGTCGGCCCGGCGCGGCCAGGGCGGACAGACCCTGCTCGGCGTCGAATCCGGCGCTGAACACCTTGCCGGCGGCAATCACTGGCTGGTAGACCTTGCCGACTCGGGCGAGGTCGTGCCATTGACCCGCCTGACTCCCGCACCCCTGACCAAATCGTGGTTCGCCGGCATCGCCAACATTCGCGGCGTGCTCTACAGCGTCGTCGATTTCTCGGCCTGGCGCGGCGGTGCGCCGACGCCGCACAACGCGCAGTCGCGCCTGCTGTTGATCGGCGCGCGGCACGGCATCAGCAGCGCCTTGCTGGTCAATCGCGCGCTGGGACTGCGTACGCGGCTGCAACTGCGGGCCGCCGGCGACGACGCCGGCCGCACCGCAGGGAGCCTCCCGGCGAACCTGCCGGGCGCGGCGTCCTGGCTGGGCGGCAGATTTACGGATGAGCAAGACCTGACCTGGACCCAGCTGCGCATCCCGGCACTTCTGGCCGACCCCAACTACCTCGACATCGCTCTCTGAGCGTTGCGGAAAGGACTACCCATGGCCTTCAAGCTGCCCTTCAAGTTGCCGACTTTCGACCGCCGCGACGGGGCCTCGTCCAAGGCCGCAACGCAGGCGGGGGGGGCGGCGACGTCCGGGGAGAACCGCCGCCGCCGGGGCAGCCTGCCCTTGATCGGTCATTTCGGGATCGAGATCCAGTTCCGCATCCTCGGCATCGTTTTTCTGATCAGCCTGCTGATCGCCATCGCCGCGATCTTCGTCCAGGTTCAGACGGCGGCCCGCGGCACCTTGTTCCTCTCGGTCGCCAGCCAGATCGCGCCGCTGACGCAGCAAATCCCCAAGGCCGCGCTAAACGCCCTGCAAGGACAGCCGGAGGGTTTCACCGAACTGCGCGAAGCCCGTGATCGCTTTGGCAAGCTCCTCGAAAGCCTGGTCGAAGGAGGCGAAGTCAAAAGCATAAAGCTCGGCGCCGGCGGCCCCGAAGCGCGGCCGGCACTCGACGCCTTGCGCGAAGCCTGGGTCAGGCAGAACGAAATGCTGGTGCAGATAGTGGCGCAGGAGAATCGCTTGACGGCGATCGGCCGCCTCGCCCGGCAATCGGTGCAGCAGGGTCAGGCGATGACGGCGGCGGCTGATGCGGCCGGCGGCAAGCTGCCCTACCTGACCGAACGCATCCTGCGCGCATCTACTCAACTGGCATGGGCACCGGGCTTCGACGAAGCGCTGGTGGCACAACTGACCAGGGATGTCGCCGCCGCGCTGGGAATGGTCCCCGCCGAGGCGCCGCTGGCCGCAGGCCTGAAGGCCATGCAGCCGGCCCTGGCCAGCCTGTCGGGTGATCTCAAGCCGCTGACGCGCGTGCGCGGCAGCGCCACCAGCCTCATCGCCGGTTGCCGTGCGCTGGCGGTCAACACCGAGACCCTGGTCAAGGCCTATGAAAGAGAGGTCGCCGAACAGAATGTCTCTGCCATGGTAGCGGCTACGTTCGGCTCGCTGGCCCTGTTGATGCTGGTACTCATGGTCAAGGCCTTCAATGACGAAGGCCATCGCCGCGGCGACGAAGCGGATTACCAGCTGCGCATGGCGGAAGCGGCGAAGGATGCGACACAAGGCGCCATTCTCCGTCTCATGAACGAAATGGGCGACCTGGCCGACGGCGACCTGACGATCCGCGCCACCGTATCCGAAGACATCACCGGCGCCATCGCCGATTCGGTGAACTACACCGTCGAAGAACTCGCCGTGCTGGTACGCCGCATCAACGATGCCGCCGACCGCGTGACGCGCGCCTCGAATGCGGCGCAGAACACTTCCAACGACCTGCTCTCCGCCACCAAGGTGCAGTCGGCCGAAATCCAGAACGCCAACGCCGCGGTTCTTGAAATGGCCGGTTCGATGAAAACGGTATCGTCCTCGGCCATGGAATCGGCACGTGTCGCGCATGCCTCGCTGGAGGCGGCGCAGAAAGGCTCGCTGGCGGTGTCGAACTCGATTTCAGGCATGAACGAAATCCGCAGCCAGATCCAGGAAACCTCCAAGCGCATCAAGCGGCTCGGCGAATCCTCGCAGGAGATCGGTGAAATCGTCGAACTGATTTCCGACATTACCGAACAGACCAACGTGCTGGCCCTCAACGCCGCCATCCAGGCCGCATCGGCCGGCGAAGCGGGGCGCGGCTTCTCGGTGGTGGCGGAAGAAGTGCAACGCCTGGCCGAGCGCTCCGGCGAAGCGACGAAGCAGATCGCCGCCATCGTCAAGACGATTCAGACCGACACCCACGACGCCGTAGCCGCCATGGAATATTCGACGCAAGGCGTGGTGGAAGGTGCCAAGCTGTCGGATGCCGCCGGTCAGGCGCTGAGCGAAATCTCCAGCGTGTCACAGGATCTCGCCCGGCTGATCGAAGCGATCTCCAGCGATACTCAAGCCCAGGCTGACATCGCCACCAAGGTGGCCGACTCGATGCAGGACATTCTCCGGATTACCGGCCAGACCACCAACAGCACGCAGGAGACCGCGGTATCGATCGGCGAGCTTACCGAACTCGCTGTCGAACTGAAGGGTTCTGTCTCGGGCTTCAAGGTCTGACAAAACACATGGGCCACGGCATGGTGAATAGCAGTTCATGAGCACCGATCTCGACATCGGTCCGCTGTCCTGGGTCAGGGGCGAAATCGACCTTGCGCTGGAACGCGCCTCGCTTGGTCTGGCCGCCCATGCGGCGGATGCCGCCGGCGACGGCCTGACCAAGGCGCGCGCCGCCATGCACCAGGCCCACGGTGCGCTGGCCATCGTCGGCCTCCCCGGCATCACCCACTTCGCCGCCGCGATAGAGCAGTTGCTGGCGGCGCTGGCCGATGCCGCAACGCCGGAAGTGACCGCCGCCATCGACGCGGCGCAAAGCGGATTCGCCGCACTGCGCGGCTATCTCGCCGACCTGGTGGCAGGACAGCCCGACCAGCCGCTGAAACTGTTTGCCCCCTACCGGGCGATGGCCATGGCGCGCGGCCAGGCCGCGCCGGCGCCGGCCGAACTTTTTTTCCCGGACCTTGGCCAGCGCCCGCCGAAACGCGAGAAAGAGCCGCCGGTCCTCGCGCCCGAGTCGCTCCAGGCGCGCCTCAAGGCGGCACGCCTGGGATTTGAACGCGGCCTCCTGAAGTGGATCAAGAACGATCCGCGCGGCATTGCCGAGATGAAGATCTCGGTGGCAATGATCGAGACGACACGCGCCACGCCGGCTGCCCGCGCCTACTGGTGGGTCGCGCTGGGCGTACTCGACGCACTTGCCGCCGGCGGCCTGCCCGACGCCACGGAAGCAAAGCGGTTTGCCATGCGCCTCGGCGCACAGATCAAGAAACTCGTCGAAAGCCAGGCCGAAGCAAACGAACAGTCATTGCGCGAGGCGCTCTACCAGGCCGCCTGCGCCACCGCCGGCGGCGAAGCACTGACCATTGTGCGCGCCGCCTACCGACTGACCGGCGTGATGCCGGCGGCGGCGTCCGAAACCGACAGGTTGCGGCCCCATCTGAGCCGTTTGCGTGAATTGCTGGCGGCCGCCAAGGATGACTGGAACCGCCTTTGCGCCGGCACCGCTGCCGCACTGCCGCCTTTCCACGAACGCACGGCGGAAATCGCCGAAGAGGGAACCGCTACCGGACAACCCGACTTTGCCCGGCTGACCGCGGTCATTCTCGAACAAACCGACTGGTTGCGCCGGGATCCGGCACGACACAATGAAGTGATGGGGCTGGAGATGGCCACGGCACTGCTGCTGGCGGAGTCCGCACTGGAGAACTTCCAGTCGCTGGATGCCGACTTTGCGCGCTCTGCCGATGCCGTGGTCAGGCGCCTCGCCGCACTGAGGGGCGGCGAGGAACTCGACATGCTGGAGATGCCGCATCTCGATTCGATGTCGCGCCGTACCCAGGAACGGCATCTGCTGGAATCGGTGGCGCGTGAAATCCGCACCAATCTCGGCGTCATAGAACAGACGCTGGACGACTTCTTCCGCGACACGTCGCGCCAGGCAACTCTGGCTGCGCTCCAACAACCGATTCGCCAGATTCAGGGCGCGCTGCTGGTGCTCGGTCATGACCGTGCCAATGCCGTACTTGGCGAATGCGCACAGGCTATCGAGAATTTTGCCGACCCCGGCTTCACGCCGCAAAGCGGCGACTTCGAAGATGTGGCGCAAAAACTCTCGGCACTGGGATTTTTCGTCGCCCAGTTGCAAAGCGGTACAGCCGACATAGACGACTTCCTGGACCCGCAGCCTGCAGCAGACGAGGCGGCTGAGCCGGCTGAGCCGGCGTTGGTCGCGGCAGCACCGGCAGCCGGGGAAGAAGAAGCCGTCGCCGCGACCCCTGAGCCGGAACCGGCGCCGCAGGAAGAACCCGCGGCGGTCGATCTGATGCCGGACCTGGAACTGGAAGCGCCTGCCACCCCTCCTGCGTCCCTGCCCGCACCGGAGCTGATGCCGGACGAGGTCCCGCCGGCAGAAGACTCGCCCCTGGCGGATGCCGCCGGGGAAAGTGTCGACGCGGAACTGCTCGCCATTTTTCTCGAGGAAGCAAGAGAGGTCCTGGCCAACATCGACAAGCACCTGCCTCTGGTGCATGCCACGCCCGCAGAACAGGACTCGCTCGCCAACATACGTCGCGGCTTCCATACCCTGAAGGGCAGCGGCCGCATGGTCGGCCTGACGGATCTGGGCGAAGCCGCCTGGGCGGTAGAGCAGGTTCTGCACGAGGCATGTGACGTGACGCCGGCCCTGCTCGACATGCTTGATCTCGCCGCAGGCATCTTCAAGCCCTGGATCGCTCAACTCGAAGCGGGCGGAAGCAGCCATTTTGATGCGGCCGAACTTGTCCGCCGCTGCCAGGTCCTGGGCGGGCAAGCGGAGGAGGCCGAGGCCGCCATCAGTTCGCCTGCCATCGACGCGACGCCGGCGCCGGCTATCGAGGAAGCCGAAGAAGTCGAACCCGAGCAAATCGAAGCGGAGCAAGCTGCAGCAGAAGAAGTTGACCTGGAGCCGGTCGAAGCGGTGGAAATCGAAGCAGAGCAAGCCGCCGCGGAAGAAGTCGACCTGGAGCAAGTCGAACCGGAACAAGCCGCCGCGGAAGCAGTCGAAGCGGAGGAAGCGGCGGCAGTGCCGCAGGCTTCGGCCGATGTCGTCTCCTTCCCGACGCCGCCGCCGGTCCGTGTCGGCGACGTGGAAGTGGCCCCCACGCTCTACAACCTTTACCTCGACGAAACCCGCGAGCACATCGCGACACTGCAAGCCAGGCTCGGTCTCGAAGATGTGCCGGGGAACGAGGTCATCCGCGCCGCACATACCACCGCCAGCATTTCTGCCGCTACCCGCTTCATGCCGATTTCAGGGCTCGCCCGCGCCCTGGAAAACGCTCTGGTGCGCCTTTCCCTCGTCGAAGCAACCCCGTCCGAAACCCAGCGCTTTACTTTCGCGCGCTGCGCCGGCGCCCTCGAAGGAATGCTGGGTGCGGTCGCAGAGCGCCGCATGCCGGGCGAGGAAGCCGCTCTCGCCGCCGAGCTCAATGCGATGATGCCGGAGGTGGTAGCGCCGCCCGAACAGGATATCGAACCGTTGCCGTCCGAACCGGCTACTGAACCGTTGTCGCCCGAACAGGACATCGAACTGCTGCCGTCCGCGCCGTACATCGGGCAGGCTACGGAACCACCGCCCGTTGCGCCGGCCATACCCGAAATAACCATGACCGCAGCCGAGCGCCGGGCTGCGCGCATCGAAGACGAAATCGATCCGCAAGTGTTGCCGCTGTTCCTCGAAGAAAGCGTCGACCTCATGCGCGAGATCGGCGAGTTGCTGCGCCAATGGCGTGCTGCGCCGGCCGACGGCGAAATCGCGCGCACCCTCCAGCGCGCCCTGCATACGCTCAAGGGCAGTGCAAGAATGGCCGGCGCCATGGGTTGCGGCGAACTGCTGCACTCGATGGAAGACCGCGTCGATCAGGCTGTTGCCATGAAATCGGGGCAGCCGGCCACCATCGACGGGCTGGAAACCTCATACGACCGCACGGCGATGCTGATCGAGCATCTGCGCGACCCCGACGCGGCGCTGCCGGAACGGGAAGCGGCCGGGGCCCATCCTGCAGGCATTGATGTCTCCGTCGAAACAGAGACGGATGAAGCGTCACCGGTCGAACACGATCTGCCCGAACGCGGGAGTACCGCCGCGGCACCGCGCACTGCGGCAACGGCACAAACACCGCCCGCCGTGATTTTCGTTCCGGCGGCGCACGTCCATCTGCGCGTGCGCGCCGATCTGGTGGATCAGCTGGTCAACGAAGCGGGCGAAGTCGCCATCGCCCGCGGCCGGATAGAGGGCGAAATGCTGGCCCTCAAGGGATCGCTGCTCGATCTCACCGAGAACGTGATCCGCCTGCGCAACCAGTTGCGCGAAGTGGAAATCCAGGCTGAGTCGCAAATGCAGTCGCAGCAGGCCCTGGCCACCGAACGCTCGCAGGAATTCGATCCCCTCGAATTCGACCGCTTCACGCGCTTCCAGGAAGTGACGCGGATGATGGCCGAGAGCGTGAATGACGTCGCCACGGTGCAGCAGATCCTGCTGAGCAACCTCGATCATGCCAATGCCGCTCTGGCGGCCCAGGCGCGACTGAGCCGCGAACTGTCGCAACGCCTGATGGGGGTGCGCATGGTGCCCTTCGAAAGTCTGGCCGAGCGACTGCACCGGGTAGTGCGGCAGGCGGCCAAGGATTCCGGAAAGCGCGCCAACCTGGACATCCGTCACGGCCAGACCGAGCTTGACCGCTCGGTACTGGACAAGATGGCCGGCCCGCTCGAGCACCTGCTGCGCAACTGCGTCGGGCACGGCCTCGAAGACAGCAGCACGCGCACCGCAGCCGGCAAGCAGGCGATCGGCCAGATTACCGTCTCGCTGGCGCAGGAGGGCAATGAAATCGTGGTGGCCATCGCCGACGACGGCGCCGGCCTCGATTTCGAGCGCATTCGCCACCACGCCGTCGGACGCGGCCTGATCGCCGCGGATGCGGCAGCCGACGAAGCAATGCTGACGCAAATGATCTTTCAGCCGGGGTTCTCCACCGCCGAGGAGCTCACCGCGCTTTCCGGCCGGGGCGTCGGCATGGATGTCGTGAAGAGCGAAACAAGCCGCCTCGGCGGCCGCATTGAAGTCACAACAGCCGCCGGACGCGGCACCACCTTCCGCATCTACCTGCCGCTTACCCTGGCTGTGGCGCAGGCTGTGCTGGTGACCTCCGGCAGCCGCACTTACGCCATTCCGTCCTCGATGATCGAGCAGGCCACGGAACACAAGGCCGACTCTGCGGCGCAGGTGCGCAGTTCGGGCGGCACCGAGTGGATGGGCAACCGCTATCCTTACCACTACCTCCCGCAATTGCTCGGCGACAAGGACGCCACTCCGCCACCCGCGCGGCGACACTGGATCCTGCTGATCAAGGGCGGCACCGAACGCCTCGCGCTGGAAGTCGACAGTCTGACCGGCAACCAGGAAGTCGTGGTCAAGGCGGTGGGGCCGCAACTGGCTCGCGTCGCCGGGCTGGCGGGGGCCACGGTGCTGGGCAACGGCGATGTCGCCTTGATCATCAACCCTGTTGCTCTGGCGGCCCGCGCCATTGAACGCAGCGGCAATCCGCTCGCGATGGAAATCGACCCGGCCGCGATTCATGCCGCCGATGCAGGTGCGGCTGCACCCGCCGCCGCTACCGTCATGGTGGTGGATGATTCGCTGACGGTGCGCAAGATCAGCGGTCGCCTGCTGGCGCGCCATGGTTATCATGTACTGACGGCCAAGGATGGCGTTGATGCGCTGGAGCAGTTGAGCGAGGAGATCCCGGACGTCATGCTGCTGGACATCGAAATGCCGCGCATGGACGGCTTCGGTCTGGCCCGCAACATTCGCGCCGACGAGCGCCTCAGGCATATCCCGATCATCATGATCACGTCACGCACGGCCGAGAAGCACCGCCAGCACGCCGCGGAAATCGGCATCGACCATTATCTCGGCAAGCCCTACGATGAGGAAGAACTGCTGGCGCGCATCAGCGAATGCCTCGGCAACGCGCGCAGCCAGGGCAGCACCATTCCCGACAACCGGATTGAGCCATGAACCCGCACCCGAACCCGCGCCCCTTCAAGGTACTCGGCATTCAGCAGATCGCCATCGGCGGCCCCTCCAAGGATCGTCTGAAAAAACTCTGGGTCGAGATGTTCGGCCTTACCGTGACGGGCAACTACGTCAGCGAGCGCGAAAACGTGGACGAGGACATCACCGCCATGGGCAGCGGCCCGTTCAAGGTCGAAGTCGATCTGATGCAGCCGCTCGATCCGGCGAAAAAACCGGCGGTGAATGAACCGCCGCTCAACCACGTCGGGCTCTGGATCGATGACCTGCCGGCCGCCGTGGCATGGCTCACCGGGCAAGGTGTGCGGTTCGCTCCGGGAGGCATCCGCAAGGGCGCCGCCGGCTTCGACATCACCTTCCTCCACCCGAAGGCCAACGAGCAGTTCCCGATTGCCGGCGAGGGCGTACTGATCGAACTGGTGCAGGCCCCGGCGGAGATAATCGAAGCGTTCGCCCGGCTTGCCTGACCGCAAAGCTAAGCCGAGAACACCCGGTAGCAGTTGCCTCCGGCATCCTTCGCCGCGTACATCACCTGCTCTGCCCGACGCTGCAGTTCGGCGGATGACAGGTCTCCGCCGGTAAACAGTGCGACGCCGACACTGACCCCGATTTCCAGAGGCAAGCCGAGTACGCGCATCGGTTCGCCGAGGTTGGCAACCAGTTTCTCCGCCATGTGCTCGGCATCCGCAGCGCTGCCGAGACCGCTCAGCACGATCGCGAATTCATCGCCGTCGATCCGCGCCACCGTATCAACCTCGCGCACCGTCGCGCGGAAGCGCTCGCCGGCGCCGCGCAGCACCTCGTCGCCGATGGCGCGGCCATAGCCGTCGTTGATCGCCTTGAAGTGATCGAGATCGACCAGCAGCAACGCCATCTGTCCGTGGCTGCGCCGCGCCAGCTGCATCGACTGCTGCAAACGGGCGTCGAACAGCAGCCGGTTGGCCAGGCCCGTCAGCGTATCGGCGTGGGCCAGCGCCTGCAACTGGCGTTCGTTTTCGCGCAGACGGGCATTGGCCCCTTCCAGTTCCTGAGTGCGCTCGGCGACGCGGCGCTCGAGACTCGACTCGGATCGCTGCAAGGCCGCCACCAGTTGCTGCCTGGTGGCCATCGCCTCGCTCCGGGCCGCCTCCTTCTCGCGCCGCAGGCCGTTGATGCGGTCGGCCAGAGCAAAGGAAAGCAGCAGCATTTCCAGCGCCGACCCCATCTGCATGGCATAAAAGCTGAAAAAGGTGGTCGGCAGCAAGCCCAGGTTGCGCAGGCCGACGATGGCGACGCCGAGCAGCAGCACCGTCCACGCCAGGAGAAAGATCCGCGCCCCGTGCTCGCCATTGCGCCAGCAGCGGATGCCGGCAAACACGGCCAGCAGGGAGAAGGTGACGCCCGTCAGCGAAGTGAGAATGGCCGCCAGGCGATAGGGCGCAAACAGTGACATCAGCATGCACAGCGCGAACAGTGCAGCGAGGCCGGTCAGGGCGCCATCGAGACGCGGCAGGTTGCGCCGGGTTGAAAGAAAGGCGCGGGTAAACAATGCGCCGAACAGGCCGGTCGCCGCAAACCCGAACGGAAAGGCGATATTGCCCCATGCCGGCGAGGCGGACCAGAAAAACTGGTTACCCAATCCGTTGAGGGAAAGCTGGCCCACGGCCATGCTGGCAGCGAACAGGACATAGGTCAGATAGACGCCCTCGCGCAGCGAAATCCAAAGCATCAGGTTGTAGAGCGCAAGCGCCAGCAACATGCCGAAATAGACCGAAAGCACCGCATAACCGCTTTGCGACTGCTGCCAAAAGGCTTCGCTTTGCCACAGGTGCAGCGGCACGGTGAGCGTGCCTTCGGACGCGACGCGCAGCCAGACCTGGCCTGTGCCGGTCGCGTTCAGATGCACCGGAAACACGAAGTTGCGATGCGCCAGCGGCCTTGCGGCGAAAGGCTGGCGGTCACCTGTGCTCAGGTGCTCGCCGCCGGGACCGAAATAGTCCACGCTGTCCAGCGTCGGGAAAGCCACCTCCAGCAGCCAGTCACGGGGCGCCGCGGGCTCTGCTTCAAGGTCCAGACGCAGCCACCAGGCCGAGGAGGAATAGCCGAAGTTGATCTCTGTCCCGTCTTGCCGCGGCGCCGGGCGGAAATCAGCGCCGCGGCGCTGAACGTCGGCGAGTTCCATGCGGCCGCTGACGTCTTCCAGCACGACCACTTCAGTGGCAAGAAAAAGCAAACTGGCGCCCGGCGTCAGGCGCACGGCGGCGGCAGTCGCACCGGCGAGGCAAAACCAGCAGCACAGCAGGATCAGGAAACGAAACATGGCGGAGTTTCAGCGAAGGGCAATGCCTGCAGCGGGGGCGTCATGCCGCAACCGGGAGCAGGAATGCGTGGCCCGACAGCCGGCGTTTGCATGGTCCGGCAAATTCTATCCGAATGCATCCCGGCCCGCCTCGGAGCGCTTGAGTAGAATCGACGTTTCGCTCATTTTCAAGAGACTCCCATGCTCTTCGATTCCTTCGCCACTTCAGCCCTCCGCTTTGCCAACCGCATCGCCATGGCGCCCATGACGCGCTGCCGCGCCGATCATCGGGATGCCGTGCCCAACGACCTCATCCTGGAGTATTACCGTCAGCGTGCAAGCGCCGGCCTGATCATATCGGAGGGCGTACCGGTCTCCGATCGCGGCCGCGGCTACCTCAACACGCCGGCGCTGTGGAACGAGGCGCAGGCAGCGGGCTGGAAACCGGTAACCGACGCGGTGCATGCCGCCGGCGGCAAGATGTTCGCCCAGCTCTGGCATTGCGGCCGCATCGCCCATGCCGCGCTGCATGCCGACGGCAGCGCCCCGGCGGCGCCATCGATCAAGGCGGCGGCGACACCGGTCATGATTCCTGCCGATGATGGCAAAGTCATATCAACCGCCTGCGGCCAGCCACAAGCGCTGAGCATTCAGGAAATCCGCGGTGTAATCGCCGAATTCGCGCACGCCGCGAAACTTGCCATGCAGGCCGGTTTCGATGGTGTCGAAATCCACGGTGCCAACGGCTATCTGCTGGATCAATTCCGTTGTCCGGCATTGAATAACCGCAGCGATGCCTACGGCGGCCCGCTGGCCAACCGCTACCGCCTGCTGCTGGAAGTAGTCGATGCCGCGGCGGCGGAAATCGGGCCGCAGCGCATTGTCGTGCGCCAGTCGCCCTGGGGCCTGAACAACGACATGGTCGCCGATCCCGAACCGATGGCGACCTACCCGTGGCTGGCGCGCGAACTGAACCGGCGCGACATCGGCTTTCTGCACATCTACTGCCAGACCAACGACTGGATTCACGACGCCGCGCACTCGATGATGCCGGCATTGCGCGACGCCTTCCATGGCGCCATCATCGCCTGCGGCGGCTTCAAGACGGCGGCCGCCTGCGAAGCGATTCTGGCGCGCGGCCAGGCCGATCTGATCGCCATCGGCAAGCCCTTCATCTCCAACCCGGACCTGGTCGAGCGCCTGCGCCGCGATGCGCCGCTGAACAAATGGGACAGCGCCAGCTTCTACGCCGGCGGTGAAAAAGGCTACACGGACTACCCGACGCTCTGAACCTGAAAGACTCGGCTAAACCACAGAGACACAGAGAACACAGAGGAAAAGCAAGGCGCTGCGCAAGCCTTGGATTTGTTGTTCTTCTCTGCGCCTCTGTGTCTCTGTGGTGAGGTTCTCGGGCTAATGAAGTCGGCGCTGACGCTGCGGTGGGCAGCGCCTACCTGAAGGCGATGATGGCCTGATCCACCGCCAGGCTTTCGCCCGGCGTCGCCAGCAACGTGTCGACCACGCAATCGCGCTCGGCCTTGAGCACATTCTCCATTTTCATGGCTTCGATCTTGGCCAGGATTTCGCCGGCCTTGACCTCCTGCCCCGCCGTCACGGCGATCTGCGTCAAAAGGCCGGGCATGGGCGACAGCAGGAACTTCGACATGTCGGGCGCCGCCTTGACCGGCATCAGCGCCTTCAACTCGGCGGTGCGCGCCGACATCACCTGCATGTCGGCCTGCACGCCCCAGTGGAACAGCCGATACACCAGGCCGCGGCGTTCGACCTGCATGCATATCGACTGGCCGTTGAGGCTAGCCACATACAGCGGGTCGCCGAACTGCCAGGTCGATCGCAGTTCATAGCGCTCGCCGGCGAAGCTGACGTCCCATCCGCCTGCCGCTGCGAGTACCTTGACCTGGTACGGGCTGCTCCCCAGCAAGACGACAAAATCTTCGCCGGGGGTGAACTCATGCCCCGGCATCTGGCCGGAAATGGTCGCGTTGCGCGCCAGATACTGGCGATGAATCGCGGCAGCGACGGCCACCAGCATCGCCGGATCATCATGCGGCACGTCGGCGGCGTTGAAACCCTTGGGATACTGCTCGGCGATCAGGCCGGTATTGAAGTCGCCTGACAGAAAGCGCGGGTTCTGCATCAGCGCCGCCTGGAAAGCGATGTTGGAGGCCACGCCGCGGATCACGAACTGGTTGAGGGCGTCGCGCATGCGGGCGATGGCCTGGTCGCGGGTCGCCGCATGGACGACCAGCTTGGCGATCATCGAGTCGTAGAACATCGAGATTTCGCCGCCTTCATACACGCCGGTATCGACCCGCACGCCATGCACCTCGGGCGGCGGCATGTACTTCACCAGGCGGCCGGTGGAGGGCAGGAAACCGCGGAAGGGATCTTCAGCGTTGATGCGGCATTCCATGGCCCAGCCGTCGAGCTTGACCTGGTTCTGGGTGAAGGGCAGCTTCTCCCCCGCCGCCACCCGGATCATCAACTCCACCAGGTCCAGCCCGGTGATCAATTCGGTCACCGGATGCTCGACCTGCAGGCGCGTGTTCATTTCCAGGAAGTAGAAGCTCTTGTCCTTGCCGACGACGAACTCGACGGTACCCGCGCTCTCGTAGTTCACCGCCTTGGCCAGGGCCACGGCCTGCTCGCCCATGGCCTTGCGCGTCACCGGGTCGATGAAGGAGGACGGCGCCTCCTCGATGACCTTCTGGTGGCGGCGCTGCAGAGAGCACTCGCGCTCCCACAGGTAAATGGTATTGCCGTGGGCATCGCCGATCAGCTGGATCTCGATGTGGCGCGGCTCCTCGACGAACTTCTCGACGAAGATGCGGTCGTCGCCGAAGGCATTCTTGGCCTCGGTCTTGCAGGCGATGAAGCCTTCATGCGCCTGCTTGTCGTCATAGGCGACGCGCAGGCCCTTGCCGCCGCCGCCGGCGGAAGCCTTGATCATCACCGGGTAGCCGATGCCGCGGGCGATCTCGACCGCCTCCTCGGGCGTGTCGATCGCGGCGTTGTGGCCGGGGATGGTGTTGACTTTGGCGTCCAGCGCCAACTTCTTCGAGGCGATCTTGTCGCCCATGGCGGCCATCGAGTAGTGCTTGGGACCGATGAAGATGATGCCGTTCTCTTCCAGCCGGCGCGAGAACTCCGGATTCTCCGAGAGGAAGCCGTAGCCCGGATGCACGGCCTCGGCGCCGGTCTCCTTGCAGGCGGCAATGATCTTGTCGATAGACAGGTAGGATTCCTTCGACGGCGGCGGTCCGATGCAGACGCCCTCGTCGGCCATGCCGACATGACGCGCGTCGCGGTCGGCCTCGGAATACACCGCGACGGTGGCAATGCCCATCTTGCGTGCGGTCTTGATGACGCGGCAGGCGATTTCGCCGCGGTTCGCAATAAGAATTTTCTTGAACATAAAATCTCCTTCAGCCACAGAGGACACAGAGATCACAGAGCAAGAGCACCGGACTGTTCTCTGTGCCCTCTGTGATCTCTGTGGCTAATTGTCTTGCCTTAAAGCGGAATATTCCCGTGCTTGCGCCACGGATTCTCGATCTTCTTGCCGCGCAGCATGGCCAAACTGCGGCAGATGCGCTTGCGGGTTTCGTTGGGCATGATCACGTCATCGATGAAGCCGCGCGCCCCGGCGACGAAGGGATTGGCGAACTTGGCCTTGTACTCGGCTTCCTTCGCCGACAGTTTCGCCGGATCGCCCTTGTCCTCGCGGAAGATGATTTCCACCGCGCCTTTCGGCCCCATCACCGCAATCTCCGCCGAAGGCCAGGCGAAGTTCACGTCGCCGCGCAGGTGTTTCGAGGCCATCACGTCGTAGGCCCCGCCGTAGGCCTTGCGCGTGATCAGCGTCACCTTGGGCACGGTGCATTCGGCGTAGGCATACAGCAGCTTGGCGCCGTGCTTGATGATGCCGCCATACTCCTGTGCCGTGCCGGGCATGAAGCCGGGCACGTCGACCAGGGTGATGATGGGGATATTGAAGGCGTCGCAAAAGCGCACGAAGCGCCCGGCCTTGATCGCCGACTTGATGTCGAGGCAGCCGGCCAGCACCATCGGCTGGTTGGCGACGATGCCCACGGTCTGGCCTTCCATGCGGGCGAAGCCGATCAGGATGTTCCTGGCATGATCCGGCTGCACCTCGAAGAAGTCGGTGTCATCGACCATCTTCAGGATCAGTTCCTTCATGTCATAGGCCTTGTTGGCGTTGTCCGGCACAAGGGTATCGAGCGAGAAATCGAGGCGGTCCGCCGGGTCGCTGGTCTCCCGCACCGGCGGCTTCTCCTTGTTGTTGAGCGGCAGGTAATTGAAGAAGCGGCGCAGCATCTGCAGGGCATCGACGTCGTTCTCGAAGGCCAGGTCGGCAACACCGGATTTGCTCGAGTGCGTCACGGCACCGCCGAGTTCTTCGGCGGTGACTTCCTCATGCGTCACCGTCTTCACCACCTCGGGGCCGGTGACGAACATGTAGGAAGAATCCTTCACCATGAAGATGAAGTCGGTCATCGCCGGGCTGTACACCGCGCCGCCGGCGCAGGGTCCCATGATCATGGAGATTTGCGGAATCACCCCGGACGCCATGACGTTGCGCTGGAACACGTCGGCATAGCCGCCGAGTGCGGCGACGCCTTCCTGGATGCGGGCGCCGCCGGAATCGTTCAAGCCGATCACCGGGCAACCCACCTTCAGCGCGTGGTCCATGATCTTGCAGATCTTCTCGGCGTGCGCTTCCGACAGCGCGCCGCCGAACACCGTGAAGTCCTGCGAGAAGACAAACACCATGCGGCCGTTGATGGTGCCGTAACCGGTCACCACGCCGTCACCGGGAATGTGGCTTTCGCCCATGCCGAAATCGACGCAGCGATGCTCCTTGAACATGTCCCACTCTTCGAAGGTGCCGTCGTCGAGCAACATCTCTATCCGCTCGCGTGCGGTCAGCTTGCCCTTGCTGTGCTGGGCCTCGATGCGCTTCTGGCCGCCGCCCAGCGCGGCCCTGCTGCGCTTTTCGTCCAACTGGTTGATGATGTCGTGCATGCAGATCCCCTCCGGTCAAAAACTAGAAATTGCGGCTGACCAGCCCGAGCAGGCGCTGTGCCGCCGCCGCCGGCGTGGTGGTGCCGGCTTCAACGGAAACTGATAACCCGGCCAATGCGGCCTTGACTCCCGGATCTTCGCGAAAACGGCAGCGCAGGCCCGAATCGATTTGCTGCCACATCCATGCCAGCGCCTGGTGCCGCCGCCGCGCCGCAAATTCGCCGCTGGCCGTCAGCGTACTCCTGAATTTCTCGATCACCTGCCAGAAACCAACCAGACCGTCCTTCCTGATGGCCGACAGCGTCAGCACCGGCGGGTGCCAGTTGGCGGAAGCCGGATGCAGCATCGACAGCGCCGAGCGCATCTGGGCTGCGGCAAGCTGCGCCGCCGCCGGATCGATGTCGGCCTTGTTGAACACCACCAGGTCGGCGAGCTCCATGATGCCCTTCTTGATCGCCTGCAGGTCGTCGCCGGCATTCGGCAACTGAAGCAGAACGAACGCATCGGTCATGCCCGCCACCGCGGTTTCGGACTGGCCGACGCCGACCGTCTCGACTATGATGATGTCGTAACCGGCCGCTTCGCACAGCAGCACGGCTTCACGCGTATGCTCGGCGACGCCGCCGAGACTGCCGGATGAAGGCGACGGCCGGATGAATGCCTCGGTGCGTTGCGCCAGCAGTTCCATGCGCGTCTTGTCGCCGAGGATGGAGCCGCCATGGACGCTCGATGAAGGATCGACGGCAAGCACCGCGAGGCGATGACCGCCCTCGATCAGGTACATGCCCAGGGCTTCGATGAAGGTCGACTTGCCGACACCCGGCACGCCGGAGATACCGATGCGCATGGAACGTCCGGTATGCGGCAGCAGCGCGTCGAGCAGTTCCTGCGCCCGCTGCCGGTGCTCGGGGCGGGTCGACTCCACCAGGGTGATGGCCTTGGCCAGCGCACGGCGGTTGCCCGACAACAGGCCATCGATCAGCGCAGTGTCGCCGGCATCCATTTTGACCTGGCCCAGTTCGGGCATGGGTTGCATCCGGCGGATCAGGCGCTGCCCGGCAGGTGCGCGGCTCTGATAGCGCGCAGCACTTCGCGGGCGCACTGCGGAATCGGCGTACCCGGGCCGAAGATGCCCGCGGCGCCGGCCTTGTAGAGCTCGTCGTAGTCCTGTGCCGGAATCACGCCGCCGACGAAAATGACGATGTCGTCGCCGCCCTGGGCCCGCAGTTCCTTGACCAGGGCCGGCACCAGGGTCTTGTGGCCGGCGGCCAGCGTCGATACGCCGATGGCATGAACGTCGTTTTCGATGGCCTGGCGCGCAGCTTCTTCCGGCGTCTGGAACAGCGGCCCGACGTCGACATCGAAGCCGAGATCGGCGAAGGCCGTGGCCACTACCTTGGCGCCGCGGTCATGGCCGTCCTGGCCCAGCTTGGCAATCATGATGCGCGGCCGGCGGCCCTCGGCGGCGGCAAAGTTGTCGATCAGGTCGCGGATTTCCTGCATGGTGCCGTCCTCGCCGAAAGCCGCACTATAGACGCCCGACACGGTCTGCGTGGTGGCGCGATGGCGACCCCACACCGCTTCCAGCGCATCCGAGATTTCGCCGACCGTGGCGCGCAGGCGGCTGGCCTTGATCGCCAGGTCGAGCAGGTTGCCGCTGCCGTCCCGCGCCGCATCGGTCAGCGCCGTCAGGGCCGCTTGCACGGCACGGGCGTCGCGGGTCTCGCGGATTTTCTTCAGGCGCACGATCTGGCCGTCGCGCACCGCATGGTTGTCGACGTCGAGGGTGTCGATCGGCGCCTGTTCCTTCAGCTTGTACTTGTTCACGCCGACGATGACGTCCTTGCCGGAATCGATGCGCGCCTGTTTCTCTGCGGCGCACTTCTCGATCTGCAGCTTGGCCCAGCCGCTTTGCACCGCCTGCGTCATGCCGCCCATCTGGCCTACGTCCTCGATGATGCGCCAGGCTTCGTCGGCGATGTCCTGGGTCAGCTTTTCCATCATGTAGCTGCCGGCCCAGGGATCGATGACGCTGGTGATGTGCGTCTCTTCCTGGATGATGAGTTGGGTGTTGCGTGCAATGCGCGATGAGAACTCGGTCGGCAGCGCAATGGCTTCGTCCAGCGAATTGGTGTGCAGCGATTGCGTGCCGCCGAATACCGCGGCCATGGCTTCGATGGTGGTGCGTACCACGTTGTTGTAGGGGTCCTGCTCGGTCAGCGTCCAGCCCGAGGTCTGGCAGTGGGTGCGCAGCATCATGGACTTCGGGTTGTTCGGCTTGAACTCGCTCATGATGCGCCACCACAAGAGGCGTGCGGCGCGCATCTTGGCGATTTCGAGATAGAAGTTCATGCCTATCGCCCAGAAGAAAGACAGGCGTCCGGCGAAGGCATCGACGTCCATGCCCGAGGCCAGCGCCGTCTTCACATACTCGCGGCCGTCGGCCAGAGTGAAGGCCAGTTCCAGCGCCTGCGTCGCCCCGGCTTCCTGGATGTGGTAGCCGGAGATCGAGATCGAGTTGAACTTCGGCATGTTCTGCGCCGTGTAGCCGATGATGTCGGCGATGATGCGCATCGACGGCTCGGGCGGATAGATGTAGGTGTTGCGGACCATGAACTCCTTGAGGATGTCGTTCTGGATGGTTCCCGTCAGTTGCGCCTGCGCCACGCCCTGCTCCTCGGCCGCCACCACGTAGCCGGCGAGGATGGGCAGCACGGCGCCGTTCATGGTCATCGACACCGAGACCTTGTCTAGCGGAATGCCGTCGAACAGGATCTTCATGTCCTCCACCGAATCGATCGCCACGCCGGCCTTGCCGACGTCGCCGGTAACGCGCGGGTGATCGGAGTCGTAGCCGCGATGGGTGGCGAGGTCGAAAGCCACTGACACGCCCTGCCCGCCGGCGGCCAGCGCCTGGCGGTAGAACGCGTTGGAAGCCTCGGCGGTGGAGAATCCGGCGTACTGGCGGATGGTCCATGGCCGCACCGCGTACATGGTGGCCTGCGGTCCGCGCAGGAAGGGCGCAAAGCCCGGCAGCGTATCGGCATAGGGCAGGTCGGCGACATCGGCCCGGGTGTACAGCGGCTTGACGGTCAGGCCTTCCGGCGTCACCCAGTCGAGGCGCGAAACATCGCCTTCCGGCGCCGACTTGGCGGCCGCCTTGGCCCAGGCCTCAAGCGAGGGAATAGTGACTTCCGGTGCCTTGCTCATGTTCTTGCCCTTTCAGACGCATCCTCTGCAGTACCGTGAGAATAGCGTGTTGACTTCCGTGAAGGAAGGCATGATACTGCATTCATAATTATGAATGCAAGGCCATCTTCGCATATTGTCACGGCGCCCGCCCTTTACGAACAGGTGGCCGAACGCTTGCGTACCCGGATTTTCGCCCACGAACTGCCGCCCGGCGGCTGGATCGACGAGCAGGCGCTGGTCAGGGAATACGGTATCAGCCGCACGCCGCTGCGCGAAGCGCTGAAAGTGCTGGCCGCCGAAGGTCTGGTGGTGCTCAAGCCGCGCCGCGGCTGCTACGTCACCGAACTGTCGGAACAGGACATCGACGAAGTATTTCCCGTCATGGCGATGCTCGAAGGCCGCGTCGCGGCAGAGGCCGCCGGCCGTGCCAGCGGCGCCGACCTGGCGCGCCTCGAGGCCATCCACAAGGAACTGGAACGCTACGCGGCGGGCAACGACGCCGACCGCTTCTTCGAGGCCAACCAGCGCTTCCATGCGGTGCTGCAGGAAATCGCCGGCAACCGCTATCTGGCGCAACTGATCGACGATGCGCGCAAGGTCATCAAGCTCACCCGGCGCGATTCCCTGCGGCTGGAAGGTCGCCTCAAGCAATCCCTGGCCGAACACCGCGGCGTCCTCGATGCGCTGCAACGGAAAGATTCCGCGCTGGCCGGGCAACGCATGCACGACCACCTGCTGTCCGGCCGCGCCGCGCTGGCCAAGTTGGCGACTACTACCCCGGGCTGATCACACGCCGTTCTGTCGCAGCCACTCCAGCATGCGCTTCCAGCCGTCCTCGGCCGCCTCCTTGCGATAGCTCGAGCGGTAATCCGCATGGAAAGCATGCGGCGCATCCGGATAGACATGGATTTGCGATTTGCTGCCGGCCTTGGCCAGTCCGCTGCGCATGTCCTCGACCTGATCCGCGGTGATGCCCTGATCCTTGCCGGCATACAAACCCAGCACCGGCGGCTTGATCTGGCCGGCGACATCGATCGGATATTTGGGCTGACGCGCCGTCGGCGCGCCGTCCAGAGTCCCGTACCAGGCCACCGCCGCCTTCACCTTGGGATTGTGGGCGGCATACAGCCAGGTGGTGCGTCCGCCGCGGCAGAAACCGGTGACCCCCAGCCGCTGCGGATCGCCGCCGTTTTTCGCCGCCCAGGCGGCGCAGGCGTCGAGATCCGCCAGGTGCTCGGCATCCGACGAGGCCGCCACCGGACCGGCCATGATGTCCATCACGCTGCTCATTTTCGCGGTTTCGCCATGACGTATGTACATATCCACCGCCAGCGCCAGATAGCCGGCCTTGGCCAGCCGGCGGCAGACATCGCGGATGTACTCATGCACGCCGAATATCTCGTGCACCACCAGGACCACAGGCAGGTTGGCGCCGCCGGCGGGCATGGCACGATAGCCCGGCAGTTCCCTGTCGGCGGCGGGCACCATGACCTCGCCGGCCAGCAGACCCTCGCTATCGGTCTTGATCACCGTCTGCGCCGCGATCGGCTGCGTCGCCAGGGCAAAGCCGGCGCCGACCGCCGTGGCGATGAAGGCGCGACGGTTGAAGGACTCTGCCGGCAGCAGGCTGTCGAAGTGGGCCTGGTCGTCGGCGGTCAGCGGGGCCTTCTGTGGGGACGTATTTTTCATGCGAGTCTCCTTGTGTCGGGGAGCCCTAAAATACGCCGAGACAAAAACTATTTCAACGAGGACATGATGACCACGCCACCGATCAGTCGCTACCCCGTGCCGGAACTCAAAGACCTGCCCGAAGACATCCGCGCCCGCATCCTCGAGGTGCAGGAAAAATCCGGCTTCGTCCCCAACGTATTCCTGGTACTGGCGCATCGCCCCGCCGAATGGCGCGCCTTTTTCGCCTTCCACGACGCGCTGATGGAAAAGGAAAGCGGGCTGACCAAGGCCGAACGCGAAATGATCGTGGTCGCCACCTCCAACGCCAACGCCTGCCAGTACTGCGTCGTGGCCCACGGCGCCATCCTGCGCATCCGGGCGAAGAACGCACTGGTCGCCGACCAGGTCGCCATCAACCACCGCAAGGCCGACATCACGCCGCGGCAGAAGGCCATGCTCGACTTCGCCATGAAGGTCGCGCTCGATTCCGGCGCCATCAACGACGAAGATTTCGCCGGCCTCCGGCAGCACAGCTTCAATGACGAGGACATCTGGGACATCGGCGCCGTGGCGGCGTTCTTCGGACTATCCAACCGCATGGCGAACATGACCGGCATGCGGCCGAATGACGAGTTCTACCTGATGGGACGGTTGCCGAAGCAGAAATAGAAACGCTGCCGGGGGTTGCCCGACAAGACGTCACGGACAGGCATTTCTGTGTTCCAGCGCGGTTTCATTCCGGCTGATCGTGGTCTGCGCACAAGCGCTCGATACGGGACTTGATCCGCGCCGCACGGCCCGGGTCATCCTCGGGATTGGGGACCTTGGTCGCAAGGACCAGCAATCGGTCCTTGTCGACCATGCGATGCTCGAGCATGACCCTGATGAACTCAATATCCTTGTCGCGCCAGGCAGCCGCTTTGGAGATGAACAGATCATGCGGATCAAGACACAATCCAGTCACCCCCTTGGTACCCGGGGAGGACAGATTGACCAAGCGTGACTTCCAGTCCTTGGGCAAGACTGCCGTTCGGCTATCGACCGGGTCGACATAGTAGCCGTAGGTTTCGTAAAAACGCGATGCCTCGCCAATGGCCTCGAGCATTCGGGTGCTGTCCGGCTTGTTCTTCGCGATAAAGTCGGCCTCGCGTGATCGCAGCAGTTCTTCCGGTGCTTCGGGGAACTTGCCGAGAATCGATTGCGAACCGATCACGATGAATTGCCGCTCGCCGATAATCTCTCCAGCGGCACGAAGCAGATGCTCCAGTTCGCTACGTTCCACGCGGACGCTCCGGTTCTGTCCGCTCCAGCAAACCCACATAGGGCGCCGATTGCCGCTGGCGGTTGGCGTTCTCGTCGAGACCGGTCATCGCAGCGACCACGTCCGCATCGCTGCCGGTGGTCATGAGTGTTTCCCACTCGGCAAAGGCGCTGCACCAGGACCCGATGGCCCGCCAACGGTGGAGATTCGCCAGACTGTGGCGGCGCAAGGTGTCCATGTCCGCCGCCGCCAACACGGCATGGGCCATCTCCAGTTTGAGCGCATCGAGCCGCGATTGCGCATTTTGGTGATCCGACTTGACGCCCAACTGGATGGTGGTATCGCCGAATGTCACCAGGCGGTTGACGCGCTTTCCGAGTCGGGCTTTTACGGCCGACACCAGTTGATCGATCGTCACTGGCGGCGTAGATCGCGTATAGACGCCGTATCCGGCCCGTACCAGGATTTGCTCGTGCTCCAGTTCAGTCAAGGCCCGCGATACCTGCCGCGAATGGCCGAGACCTGCAAAATCGGCGCGCAAGAACACCGGAGCCTTCGAGGTTCGCAACTTGGCTTTCAGCTTGTCTTTGACGGAATAGTGCATGAGGTGTTGTGCAAACACTAGACATGAATGTCCAATGTTTGCACTTCCAGCGCATCAAGTCAATCGTCGAAGAAAGCTCCCGCTGGACGGGGGCGGGCGCTTTGCGGACCTGGGACGCAGCTTCGCTGCCAGGCGCTTTGCGAGCCCGGGATTCCCCTTTATGTCCCGAAGGGACGGTATCCCCTTGTGGGACGGGGGCCGGCGCTTTGCGGACCTGGGACTCCCCTTCGGGGGCCGGTCACATCTTGCACTCGGTATCGTCGGTTTTGCCGATACCTTTGCCGCCGCCCTTGTTCTGCGCGATCGAACTCGGCATCGTTACCTGGATGCCTTGTTGCGGCGGCACCGCCACCGGTCGCACGTCGGAGCCGGCGGCGTAGCCGAACTGCCCGGCATTGAGCTGCACCGTGCCGGCCTTGTTGGTCATGATGATGGCGCCGCTGGCGACATCCACATGCAGCCCGTTCGGCGGCGGCCGGCCACTCGTGGTCCCTACCCCGCTGCAGTCGTTCTGGCACAGCAGTGCGCCGAAGTGCGTGCCGCGGATGCCGATGGTCGCGGTCTCGGTCTGGAAGCTGACCTTCTCCCGGTTGCGCTTGCCGATCAGGCCCGTCACCGCCCGCAGGCCGCCCTTGAACATGCTGAGGACGATGTTGTCGCTTTCCGGCTTGGCGGCGTCGTAGCTGTAGTTGTTGATCTTGAGCTGGGTTCCCGGCCGCATCACGACTTCGCCGCCGTCGTTGAACTTGATCCGGGCGTAGGTTTCGCTCTCGGTGGTGAGCGTGTCGCCTTCGACCACCTCGGACTTGATGGACAGCAGCTTGCTGGTGCCGTCGACCCGCTTCGCCGACAGCGTCCCCGACAGGTGCGTGACCTGCCCTGCCGCCGTCGCCGCGCCGGCGGCCGCCGGCAGCCAGACGAGGACCGCGGCCAGGGCGGTGAGGAACAGCCGCTTCATGCCGGCCTCCGGCTTAGCTGCTGCATTGGGCAACTGTTTTCTTGGCGGCTGGCTTGTCATCTTTCTTCCCGTCATTGGCTGCGTCCGATTTCTTCTCGTCCTTCTTTTCGTCTTTCTTGTCTTCGTCCTTCTTGCTGCCCGATGTGCTGTCGGTGGCTGCAGTCTTTGTGTCGCTGCTGGTGGTGCTGCTGGTG
>Ga0194037_1000512_pt1 | contig 30119 bp, 24 predicted proteins | sample JunL306m_MetaG_FD_148653 | JGI IMG/M metagenome (GOLD analysis project Ga0194037, IMG submission 148653) | Anoxic zone freshwater microbial communities from boreal shield lake in IISD Experimental Lakes Area, Ontario, Canada - Jun2016-L304-6m | ecosystem: Environmental > Aquatic > Freshwater >...
GTTCTTGTAACGCTTTTTTAGAAGGGTGTATATTTTTGTCTACTCCTTTTCTTTTATCGGCTAACAGAAAAAAATAAATCGCCTGCAATTTGTATCTACTATTAATTTCATCCAGAAAATCAAATTGATCGTAGGGGTCTTTATGATAACCAGAATACACATTCCCTCGTTCTACAAAGCTTTCAAATTTTGCTGTCAACAAATCTCTATAAAATCCAAACAGGTTTTTTAAAAATGGTTGATGTAAATAACAAAAAGCAATGTCCACATCATAAGTAGGCACAAAAGAAAATTTTTGTTTTGGTAATCGATAGTCTGGATACTGTTCACGAATTTTTATTTCAAATTCCAATAACCATAACTGAACCAGTGGTAAGTGTAGGAAATTGTTTTTATACGCCAGGCTATTAGTATGTGCATAACGGCCATATTGATCTGGTGAAAAAGGCTGCCATTCTTCATAGCGAGAAATCAAATAGAATGCTGCAGAAAAAAGATCAAAGGGTATTGTTCCAGATTCGGTTTTGTAAAAACTTGTCAGCCCATTCCATTCAAAGCAACTAATATTTTGCTCTTGAATATTTTTCTGAAACAATAAACCTGCGGGTGTGATTCTAAAATCATTGTCTGATAATTTTTCTTCCGAATAATTAATCCTGGCAGAGCCATGATTAAGATAGGATAACTTATCAGTTGTTATAGATACTTCTTTATCAAAAAGAGTAGCGCAAATATATTCCAGTCTTGAACTGGAGATGGAACTGTAAATTAATAACACGAATAGTATTGATTAAGTTAAGCTTGCTTTTTACTGGCTTTCTGATCTTCCCACATTTCACTGAAAGTTTTAGCGCTGAAATCTAATTCAGAACGATGTGTGGTCCATCCCTTGAATATTTTATTCACCATCCAATTCTTTAATTTTCCATTTCCCATATTCATCATAGTTCTATTCAAACTAGCTGTTCTCCAGGCTTTCCAGGCAATTCGTTCAGCAATAGTGCTACTTCCACCAACTACTGCCTCATGTCTATTCTCTAATAAAAGTTCGTGAAGATTAATTCTAACCGGACAAACTTCTGTACAATTACCACAAAGAGAAGAAGCATAACTCAAGTGCTTATACTCATTCATACCTTGTAAATGTGGCGTAATTACTTTTCCAATTGGGCCACTATAAGTTGTTTCATAAGCGTGCCCGCCAATATTTTTATAAACCGGACAAGCATTTAAACAAGCGCCGCAGCGGATGCAGTATAGTGCTTCTCTGGAAATAGGGTTTGCTAATAAATTAGTGCGCCCATTATCTAAGAGTATCACATACATTTCTTCGGGACCATCCAATTCTCCAGCTTGCCTGGGGCCTGTGATGATACTATTATAAACAGTAACCCGCTGACCAGTACCATAAGTAGATAGTAATGGCCAAAACAGAGGAAGATCGTGAATCGAAGGCAGCATTTTTTCAATACCTACTACCACAATATGCGTTTTGGGGAAGGCACAACTTAAACGAGCATTCCCTTCATTTTCGGTTACCGCAATGGCTCCAATATCAGCCAATATAAAATTTGCGCCTGTAACACCAACTTCAGCTTGCACATATTTTTCGCGCAGTTTTACTCTGGCAACAAGTGTTAATTCTTCTGGTGAAAGTCCACCTGGAGTACCCAATTTATCTGCAAATAGTTTTGCTACATCCTCTTTGCTTTTGTGCATAGCAGGAGTAACAATATGATAAGGGGGTTCACCATCTAATTGTTGGATATATTCTCCCAGGTCTGTCTCAACACTTTCAATGCCGATTGTTTCGAGATAATGATTCAGATGAATTTCTTCTGTAACCATACTCTTGCTTTTCACAAGGGTTTTACAGTTTTTTGCTTTACATATTTTTCCGATTTCCTCTAAAGCTTCCTCAGCATTTTCAGCCCAGATTACTTTTGCGCCACGTGCAGAAATTCTCTTTTCAAAGTTTTCGAGATAAGTGTCCAAATGTTCTATTGCATCCCATTTTTTATTTTTTGCTATTTCTCTGGCAAGCATGTTATCAGAAAACTGTTGTTTGCCAATTGGTACAACCGCATTGTATTTGCTAATATTAAAATTGATCTTTCTACGATGATCCAGATCAGCAGCTTTAATAGTGCTTTTTGCAATAAATGATGCGGCGTTATCTTTCATGACTCTAACTATTTCTTTTTATTCATTTCTTTTGCAGTGGCTTCCAGTGCTTCATAGAATTCGGGGCCATATTTTCTGGTAATGGATTCTTTTAAGAATACATATACTGGCATTTTTAATTTTTTCCCGAAACTACATGCAGCTGCACAGATATCTTCTCTTGGCTCGTAGTTTACATATTCGATCTCAGGGTCGCGTTTACTTTTCTTAATTCTGATGGGAAACAAATGACAACTAATTGGTTTTTTCCAATCTAGTTTTCCATCATTATAAGCGTCTTCAATACTACATTTTATAATATCATATTTATCACGATATCCATAAGCACAGATGGTTCCTTCAATGGTAGGTGTTACCCATCCAAATTCCTGATCGTATAAATATTTCCCCTGCTTCTCAATTTCCTTGATTCCTTGTGCCGTCATATAAGGTTTGATCACCTCATAATATTCATTCAATTTTTCGAGTTCCCATTTTTCCATTGGAGCGCCAGCATCTCCATCTTCGCAGCAGCCTCCTTTGCACTTACTCAAGTCGCACACAAACTGTTCTTCTATAATTTCTTCACTTACCAAAACATTATCAATCGCTATCATAACTACTTTATTCAGTATTCTTTTACAAATTCAAAGCTACTATCAATTAATCAATTCCTCCATTTGAATGTGTTGATTAAATGCTTCATATCTTCTAACAAAAATTGATTCACAATTCTTAAGGAATCTGCATTTGGAGTTGCATCAAAATACAACGCCCCTCTCAGGAAATGCTTTGTTGAATCGGTTAAATAAAATTGATTGGAAGTGGCAACATCACCACCTACAGAAAAAAACATACCATGTACCCGGTTCGGTGAATTAATCAAGGAATCGTCAATCGAATAAGCTTTTGAGCTATGCTTTCCTGTAAGGATGTATGCATGTTTAATAAGTGTATCAAAATTATTTTTCCCGATCTCTTTATAGCTCACATAAATTCTACCGGAAAATTCAGGAAAGTCGATATTGATCCACCAGGGGTTTTCTGTGGTGCCGCCAAAGAATGTGCTATCCTTTAAAACTTTTGCATAAACAGGATATTCAAAAGTATAAGGATACCCGGGCTGATTAAACTGCTGGTATTCGTGTTTAGGAAAATCGATTGAAAAATAACCCTGGGGTTTAGCAGTAAAATTACTATTGCAGGAAGCAGTCAAAAACAGAATAGCCATTCCATAAAATACAAAAAGGCACTTATTGAAAATATCTTTTTTAAAACGAATCGAGAACTGCGTCATTGTTACTGGGTCTAGTCTGTAAGCTGTGGCTTAATGGTAATTTTCACTTTGTTAATTCGATGCTTTTCAACTTCCAAAACAGTAAATTGAAAGACGCCCGATTGCACCATTTGTGATACCAGAGGAATTTCTCCTGCAAGTTCAAGTACTAATCCGGCGAGTGAATCGCTTTCACCCTTCACTTGATCGAAAGTGTCTCCCTGTAGATCCATGATTCTGCAAACATCATTCAGCATGGTTCTGCCCTCGAATACATAGTTGTTATCATCTAATTTTTTATAGCCTGTTTCCTCTTCATCAAATTCGTCTTTGATGTCTCCAATAATTTCTTCTAAAATATCTTCCAAAGTTACGATTCCACTTGTTCCACCAAATTCATCCACCACTACAGCAAAGTGTATATGTTTAGCTTGAAATTCATTTAATAGATCTTCAATTAGTTTTTGTTCGTGTACAAAGAAGGGCGAACGCATGAGTACTTTCCATTCAAAATTATCTGCTTCGCTTAAATACGGAATAAGGTCTTTCGTATGAATCATCCCTATTACATTATCCAGATCTTCCTTGTATACAGGTAGTCTGCTATAGTGTAATTCTTTTACGTTTTCAATGAGTTCTGCATAAGAAGCTAACTCACTAATACCATGAACGTCTGTTCTGGTTTTCATGATTTGCTTTACAGTAATATTTCCAAATTTTACGATTCCCTTCAGTATATTTTTCTCATTTTCGGATGCTGTACTATCTGTTGTTAAATCAATCGCATGATCTAATTCTTCCAGACTATAGGAACTACCGTATGCTTTGTTAGATAATCTTTTTTCGATGATGTCTGAGAAGTTCACTAAACGTTTACTTAGCCCAGCGCATGCATATGAAACTGCTTGTACGATTCCCCCGAAATCTTTTGCAAATCGAATATTATTATTTGTAGCTAATACCTTTGGCATTACTTCTCCAAATAATACCAAAATAAATGAAACAGAAATTACTTTGATCACGAACTCCACCCATACAGCATCAAACCTTTCGAAGTTGAACATATCATCAATCAGTAAATTTGAAATAATGATGATTGAGATATTGATAAAGCTATTCGCGATAAGCAGGGATGCTAATAAAGTTTTGGGTTGTTCCAGTAAATCAACTATCCTTTTATAGGGTGGTTGTTGCTTAGACTTCAGTAAATTAATGTCTTTATAGGTAAGTGAAAAAAATGCTACTTCAGCACCTGATAGAACAAATGACAGGAACAATAAAACCAAAAGTACTATAACCAATACAGTAGTTCCCTGCGCTTCTATAGCGGATAAGAAAGGAGGGGCTACTAAAAATGAAGACAATACCGAATGATAATCCAAAATCAAATTATTTAGTTAAAAATCAAAACCAATCTGTTTAATCAAATGGCTAGTTACAAAAGTATCATTTTTGTGGCATCAGAAAGGCAGTCGTTCGCCAGGATCGCCTAATGGGGGTAAATCATCTGTATTAAACCCTTCCAAACCCTCCGTTCCAGATCCACCATCTCCTCTTTTATCGAGCATAATCAAATTATCTCCTACTACTTCAGTTGCAAATTTTTTATTGCCTTCTTTATCTTCCCAACTTCTGGTTCTGAGTCTTCCTTCTACATAAATCAAACTACCCTTATGTAAATATTTTTGTGCCAGTTCCGCTAATCCTCTCCATAATACCACGGTATGCCATTCGGTTTGTGAAATTAGTTTTCCCGATCTGTCTTTATACGTTTCAGTAGTTGCTAAAGGAAATTTAGCCACACCGATATTCCCTTCCAGATGCTGCACATCCGGGTCTTTTCCAAGATTTCCGATAAGCATTACCCGATTAACACCTCTCATACATTTGGTTTTAAGTTCGTCTAAATGGAATCCCTCTTAAAAATACCCCTTTTTGAGAAACAAAAGAATAGCTGTTGAAAAAATTACAGCCAGTAAAGTAATCGGGTAACTAGATTTATAATTCAGCTGTAGAAAGCCATTCATTAATGATTTTCGGAAAGGGGAATGCAGCTATTTTCTGCTTAGTATACCAATCGAGTTTTTTTAAACTTTCAGGTATTTCTAATAATTCAATATAAATAAATCTCGCTTTAATTTGTTGGTGGGTGAGTTGTTGTGTAAATAAATCTGATTGGTTTACAATGATGGCGGTTTGGATTCCTAATTGATGTTTTAAAAAATCTAACACAATCGTTTGATCCCAATGGATTGTCGCATCCGATTCTAACAAATAAAATTCATACAAGTTTTCCCAGATATCTTTTCTTGTTCGTTTTTGAATGAGTATCTTTTTTTTGTATTCAAAAATAAAATAGTTGAAGTTTCTTTTCTTTTTAGAAAGTCGTTTTTCTTTAACAGGCAATTGATTCACAGTAACATCTTTAAATGCCTTACAATTCAATTGCAGCGGGCATTCTATACAATCTGGAGCAAGTGGTTTGCATAAGGTTGCGCCAAAGTCCATCACCGCCTGATTATACGCTGATGGGTCTTCTTTAAATAATAATCGTTCTGCCAGTTGTTGAAAATGTTGTTTCCCTTCTGAACTATCAATAGGAATTTGTATACCAAAATATCTGGATAAAACACGGTACACATTTCCATCCACCACAGCATAAGGCAATTGAAATGCAAACGTTGCAATAGCGGCTGCGGTATACGGACCCACTCCTTTCAACGTTAATAGTGTTTCGTAAGAGGCAGGAAATTTTCCACTATATGTTTCCACAATTGTTCTTGCAGTTGCCAATAAATTTTTGCAACGGGTATAATAACCTAGTCCTTCCCATAATTTAAAAACATCTCCATCTTTTGCTTTTGCCAGATCGGTTACTTTAGGATAGGTTTTAATAAATTTTTCATAATAAGCCCATCCTTGTTCCACCCTCGTTTGTTGCAGTATAATCTCGCTTAGCCATATTTTGTAAGGATCTTTGATCCCTTTCCAGGGCATTTGCCTTGAATTTTCGTTAAAATGCCAGTGCATCAGCTGTTTGGTAAAAATGCTGTCCATGAAGCTGAAAATAGTAATTATTGGAATTGGTTATGATTTTAGTCTCAAATATATAGGCAGTATCGTGTTTGCCCCACCTCAATCGGCTTTAAACCATTTATCAATCAATTAGTAACGCCTATAAAAATTAAGCTATCTTACTTGCACGAACCGAATTTTTTGTCGTATTTTGGTATTATACACCCACAAAATGTCAACCATATGAGAAAATCAGATCTAATCAATCAGATTTCAGATAAAACAGGTATCCCTAAAGTAGACGTTTTAGTAACCCTTGAAACAATGTTCAAAGAGGTGAAAGAAAGTCTATCTAACGGTCAAAATATTTATATCCGTGGTTTTGGAAGCTTTATTACAAAGAAAAGAGCCGCCAAAATTGGAAGAAATATTAAGAAAAACATCGCAGTGGAGATTCCTGAGCATTTTATTCCTGCTTTTAAGCCAGCAAAAGAATTTGTTGCAGAAGTAAAAACCAAGCGTAAGTCTGGGTAACTTCGCACAAATTTAATTCGTGAAAAAACAACAATGGATTTTAGTATTAGTAGGACTAGTACTTGTTTTAGTAGTATATATAACTGGGGTAACCAATACTCCAAAATCAACCACACCTGCCGCTTCGGCACCTCAATCTGCTGGAATTCAGCCAGTTACAACAGAGATTTTACTTCAAAAAGCAAAACAACGTCTTAACCCTGAGCAGGTTGCAAGACTAGCTGCCTTAGAAAGTTCAGTAAAAAGAGGGGATGTAAAAGATCAACAATTACATGTATATCATCAGTTGGCAAAGTTCTGGTCAGACTCTGCCAGGATGTTCGAACCTTACGCATATTATACTTCTGAGGCAGCGAAGTTGGAAAATTCTGAAAAAAGCCTCACCTTTGCCGCCCATCTGTTTTTAGATAACCTATTAACTGAGGGTGATCCTGCTATGCAACATTGGTTGGGTGACAATGCAAAAGTTCTTTTAGATAAAGCGCTGGTGATTAATCCGGCTAACGATTCATCCAAAATAGGTTTGGGTATCTGTTACATGTTTGGCAATATTTCTGATAACCCGATGCAGGGTATTCTGGAAGTAAGAAAAGTGGTACAGGAACATCCAGATAACTTATACGGTCAAATGGTTTTAGGATTAGGTGGAAAGAAAAGCGGGCAATATGATAAAGCCATTGAACGATTTAAAATAGTAGTGGATAAACAAACGGATAATTTGGAAGCAATTTTCAATTTAGCTGAGACTTTTGAAATGAAGGGTGATAAAACAAATGCTGTTATCTGGTATCAAAAAGCCAGAGATATCATAAAAGTACCAGATGCTAAAATTGCGCTTGACAAGCGCATAAAGGATTTGAAGAAATAACAATTTATTTTTTAACTATATAAAATTACTTGGGTATGCCTTGTGGTAAGAAGAGAAAGCGTCATAAGATTGCGACGCATAAAAGAAAAAAACGTTTAAGAAAGAATCGTCATAAGAAAAAGAACAAATAGTTCTTCTACTAACATGATAGAATCCCCGTTCCGATTAATCAGGACGGGGATTTAACACTTATCTGAATTTAGCCACTCACCTTTCCTACGCTGCAACTTTACCTTTTCCTTCCTTTCTGGTGGCTAGTAATACAGATATTGATGTAAGGAGGTATGCTCTTTAAAGGGCAAGTAATTGTGTATCTAAAAGTTGCGCTTTGTGAACAAAGAATTAATTATTAATGTAGCCCCAACAGGCGTTGAGATCGCTTTGTTGGAAGATAAAAAATTGGTGGAACTGCATAACGAAAGAGCAGACGCCAGCTTTGCTGTAGGTGATTTATACCTGGGTAAAGTAAAAAAACTCATCCCTGGATTGAATGCTGCGTTTGTAGATGTAGGCTTTGAAAAAGATGCTTTTTTGCATTATACAGATCTTAGTCCTTACGCTCGTTCTATTATCAAATTCACGCAGATTGCGATGCATGATAAGGATGAGAATGGATTTGATTTTGCAAAATTTCAATCAGAACCAGAAATTCTTAAAACCGGAAAAATCAATGAGGTATTAAATGGCAAACCAAATGTATTGGTTCAGATTCTTAAAGAACCTATTGCCGCAAAAGGCCCGCGTTTAAGTTGCGAATTATCGCTTCCTGGTCGTTTTGTAGTAGTTACTCCATTTAATGAAATTGTAGCAGTATCTAAAAAAATTCATTCTTCAGAAGAAAGAAAACGTTTACACAAAATTGTAGAAGCTATTCGTCCTAAGAATTTTGGTGTGATCGTGCGTACGGCAGCAGAAGGCAAGAGTACGGCTGAATTACATCAGGATATGTTGAGTTTGGTAGCCATTTGGAATACCATACAAACGAATCTGAAAGGCTCTGTGGCCCCTGCTAAGATCATGAGTGAGCAGAATAAAACAACGAGTATACTTCGTGATTTGTTAAGTGAAGATTTCAATCGCATCGTAATCAACGATAAAAATATTTATACTGATACCAAGGCTTATATCCAACGTATTGCTGCAGACAAAGCAGAAATCGTTACCATGTATAGTCATCCCGGAGCGATCTTCGATCATTTTGGAATTACCAAGCAAGTGAAATCTGCTTTTGGTAAAACAGTAAATCTACCAAGCGGTGCTTACCTGATCATTGAGCATACAGAAGCATTGCACGTAATAGACGTTAACAGCGGCTATAAGAGTATAAGCAATAATCAGGAAGAGAATGCACTTGAAACAAATTTAGAGGCAGCAGAAGAGATTGCAAGGCAATTAAGATTAAGAGATATTGGTGGCATCATTGTGATTGATTTTATTGACATGAAACTGCCCGATAATAAAAGGAAGTTGCAAGAAGCCATGGAAGGTTTTATGAAAACCGATCGTGCCCGTCATTCTTTATTACCGATTTCAAAATTTGGATTGTTGCAAGTAACAAGGCAGCGTATGCGTCCGGAAATGAACATCAACACTTCTGAAGTTTGTCCTGCTTGCAATGGTACTGGAAAAATTACATCGACTTTAATATTGGAAGATGAAATTGAAAAGCGTTTAAATTATTTGGTATCACACGCTCATAATTCTTTGACTTTAGCGGTACATCCTATCGTGTATTCTCACCTAACAAAAGGATTTTTCAATCCAATTATTAGAAAGTGGAAGCGCAAGTATAAGATGAATTTAAAAGTGCAAGCAAATACAAATTATCATATCATTGAATTTAGATTCTTCAACGAGCACGAGGAAGAGATCAAATTTTAATTTTCATAAAATATTCGCTTTAGGCAAATAAAAAAGAGACAGTTATTAGCTGTCTCTTTTTTATTTGGAATAAAGTAAAGCTGATGATCAGCTTTACTTTATTGGAGTATTAATAGTTTGGATTTACAACAACAGCGCTTCCGGCACCTGGTGTGTTTTTAACGATTTCATCTGCTGGTACATCCCAATAATCCATATAGTTATAGTTGATAAATGCGTTAGTATAAAGTACTTTATTATAAAGCATGTTACAACCATATCTTCCACCACCTTTAGTTTGTCCATAGCTCCATCCCCATCTTCTTAAATCAAAGTAAGACAAGCCTCTATAAGCTAATGCAGCTAAGCGCTCTTGGGTTAAGGCATTTAAAGCCTGAGCTACAGTTAATGATGTTGATAATGAAGCAAGACCTGCACCTTGATAATTTCTAACAGCATCAATCAGGGCTACTCCTGCTGGAACATTACCTGAACGAATATTTGCTTCTGCAAGCATTAAAGTATTTTCTTCGTAGGTTGGTCCCATATATACTTCAATACCACCAGTTTGTCTAGAAGACAAAGTTTGGAAGCCAGATAAACTAGCAGTTACAGCATCCACTAAGCCATAACGTGTAGAATTTGAAACTGCATCACCATAGAAAGTACCATTACTTGAAGTGAAGTTTGCCAATCTTTTATCACCAGCTTGGTAATTCTGAACCAGTCTTTCACTTACTTTATAAGTAGAAACCTGGTTGCTTAAGGTACTTAAAGAAGCTACTGTACCACCAGTTGGTGTAAAGAATGAATTCACACTTGTTGATCTAGCAGTAAATACATAATCACCTGCCTGAACACCAGCATTACAATAAGCAATGATAGCAGTCCAATCTGCAGCTGAAATAGCAGGGATACTTGCACCAGTGATAGTAGCACTTGGATTACCATTTACAAATGGAGATAGTTTATTTAACAGGATGTTTCTAGCCAACATCGTATTAATGGTTTTAACCCACTGAGCAGAAGATAAAGGCTGACCTAAACCTACCTGACACTGCTGAGGAATCAATTGCGCGATCATAGTATTATAATCACCCTGATTAGAAATTCCTTTCAATGCAGTTATTGCGTTATTTAATTGAGTGTTAGACTCAGCAATAACAGCTGTTTGAGCAACATAATTGCTATTGGTTGTTGATGCTTTATTTTCAATCAATCCAGCATAATACATGGTACCAACGGCAGCATATGCATATCCTTTCCACCAATAAGCCCAAGCTTTAACAGTTGCAGCTTTATCAGCACTCAAACCAGCAACACCAGGAAGTGCCTCTAAAGTTGCATTCATTGAATTGATCAATGCATACATATTAGTCCACTCATAAAACAAAGCATTATTAGCTGCAGCAGTAGATGCTGTATTATTATAGCTTCTGATAATTGATACTTCTGGACTAGGGTTAGTTACAACTGTAGAAGGAGCACCAACTGGATCAGGATACATTGCTTCTGGAACACCCATGGTAGTAGTTTGGTTATTAGAACCAGAACCACCACCAGCAACGTCGCCCATTAACTCATGGTATCCCCATGGTAAAGAAAAGTAACTATTACCCAGCCAAGCATCACCATAGTTGAAGCCGCTCCAATAAACACCACCAAGTGCATAAGCTGCGATTCCAGCTTCATTGTTTACGTTACCTCCAATAGTCGGTGAATTAGGGTTTACTTGATTTAATTCTTTTTTACAAGAACTAGTGAAAAGTACCGTACTAAGAATCGCCAAATAACCAAGGCTAGATAACCGCTTTTTTAGTATTTGATAATTTGTATGTTTCATATCCTATTAAGTTTGATTTAAGTTTAAAAAGCAATATTCAAGGTAGCTTGATATGATTTCATATTTGGAATAGTGCTATGGTCAATACCTCTATCAAATGATGAGTTAGAAGAACCAGAACTAATTTCAGGATCCATTCCAGCATATTTAGTGAAGGTCAGAAGGTTTCTGCCACTAAGAACCAATTGACATTTTTTAAGCCAGCCTTGTTTAGCAAATCGTGCAAAATCAAAAGCTAAAGAAACGTTTCTTAATCTCCAGAAAGAAGCATCTTCATAGAAAAAGTCTTTTGTTAGGTTATTACCCACACCTCTAGCAGTGTTACCCAAAGCATAGTAGGCACTTGCATAGTAAGCAGTCCAGGCACCTGTTTGTCCACCAATGGTAACAGGATTGTTCCAGTCTTTACTGATACCTTCTCTATACATCCACTCATCAGTTTGGTTGTATAAGTGTGAACCTAGTACCCAATCAAATTGGAACGCAAATGTGATAAACCCTTTATAGGTAATACTATTGATGAAAGATGATGTAAGTGTTGGATTTGGATCACCCAATGCAGTAGATTCATCAGAAATAAATAAAGCTTTAGTAGCAGTATTTACAACTTTTCCGTTTACAATCTCATATTTTGATTGATCTGCAACCGGAATGAAAGGTGTTTTACCATCTTCTCTTAACTGACTTACACTTGTTAGTGATTTATAGCCATAAATCTGACCAATCAAACCACCCTCTTTTAAAATCAAACTTGAACTACCCGCTGCAGAAGTAAGTGGAATATCTCCACCCACAATTTTATTGATCATAGAAGATTGATGTCCGAAGTTAGCAGTGAAATCCCAGTTCCAATTTTTAGTTGAATATACTGGAATGTTTAAAGCTAACTGCCATCCTTTAGATGATAAAGTGATCGCATTGTTTGTAATGTTTTGTGCACCTGTTGAAGGTGGTTGGTTTACAGTATAAATCGCATTATCTGTATGTCTACTCCAATAAGTAAAGGAGAAGTTTAAATTCTTCAGCCAATTACCTTTGCCTGCTTTAACTGTAAAGTCTGTACCATATTCTGTTTCAGCAGATACTTCTACTCCCAAATCAGGATTAATAGCCGTTGTTGGATTAGTATATGAAACCTGTGAACCAGTTGCTTGCAAACCTAGAACAGGTTGTCTTTGATAAGCTCCTGGCTGAATACCCGCTTTACCATAAGCAGCTCTTAATTTAAAATTAGGCAACACATTTTTTACACTGTTTAAGAAATCAAAATTTGCTACGTTAAGATAACCATTAAAGTGTGGGAATGTTGTTGGCGTTTGACCCTGACCAAATGTTGATGAATAGTCAGTTCTTAAACCTGCAGTAACACCACCATAATCGCCATAATCAAATTTTTGTTCAGCTAAATAACCATATGTTACAGAAGTTTCATTGTATTGATTAGCCAAAGATTGAGATTGAGTAGAAGAAAATAAGAAAGGAGGTTGTAATGGTAATGAAAAACCATAAAAATCTAATTCCTTATACACATTCTTTCTGTAATCGTATGCAACTAAAGTTGAAGATTGAATAGGTAATTTCAAATGAAAATCTCTTTCAAAATCTAATTTCAAGTTCGCACTGGTAAATAAGTTTTGCTTGGTTTGAGAATACTGGAAGTTATCATACTCACCTGTATAATCTGTACCATTATAATAACCAGCTGATCCACCATAATAATTGGTATTTGCATTTAGATTTTGGTTGTAATAGGTCCAAATATCATTTTCATTTTTATAGCTGATACCATAACGTGCGTTCAAAGTAACAAACTTGTTAAACTTATAGTTTGCATCAAAACTCTGAATGATATCGTATCTTTTGCTATCGCCTTTGCTATAATTTTCTGTATAGTAAGGGTTAAATGCATTCGCAGCAATATTGATACCTCCGATGAAATACTCTGCTGCAGGAGCGCCTCCAACAATAGTATCTTGTAAATTAATGAATGCTGGTGTATTTAAGAAACCATAAACACCACCCACATTTGCATTGCTATTACCGTATCCATAACCACCGCCACCTGGTGCACCTAATTGAGGATGCAAGGTATTATTAGTATATGCTAAATTAGTTACAGAACGAAGTGTGAATCCTTTGAACAATTCGATACCAATATTAGAAGTAAGGTTTGTTCTATCAACATAACCATTATCTTTTAATAAAGCAGAATAGGTTCTATTATTTGCAATTGACACGTTGAAATCAACTTTGTCACCACCACCACTAATGGAAAGTGAGTTATTGAAAGTTGGAGCGCTTTGGAATACTTGTGCAAAATGATCATAGAATTGCAACTTACCCTTATAAGGCTGGTCAGCAGTATTTCTTGGGTCTAACACACCATAACGGCTATAACTTGTACCTTCTCCAGGTGCAGATCCACCATTATTAGTTCCATAACGATAAGCTAGACTGCCTCCCCCCCACAAAGGAGCACCAGTTATAGGATCTATTGTTAATGGACTTCCAGCAGCAAAACCATTTGCATTATTTGCTGAAATGATATTACCACTAGCATCGGTTAAATAAGGATGCAATTGTGCTTTTCCAAAATTACCCGCGTTAATGAAAGAACTTGAACCATAACTAGAAGAAAAGTTAATGTTCAAATTGCCTTTAGTACCTTTTTTGCTGAAAATCTGAATAACACCATTAGCACCCTGAGCACCATATAAAGCAGATGAAGCCGCACCTTGTACAACCTCAACTCTTTCTACTTGGGTAAGATCTAATGTGCTCAAATTAGCAAAAGGGATTTCAACCCCGTCTAATAAGATCATTGGTCTTGTACCACCTTGAATGGTATTGATACCTCTTAATACAATATTAACTTGGTCACCTGGGTTACCAGATACAGATGAAATCTGCGCACCTGGTATTTTACCGATCAAAGCCTGGTCGATACCTGCACCAGGAGATACTGGTAATTTATCGCCTTTGATTGACTCAACTGCGATACCCAGTTTCTTTTTTGAAGTTGCAACTCCAGAACCTGTTACAACTACCTCACTCAATGCTTTCACATCTGTAGTAAGTTGTACTTGCAAGTTGGAAGAAGAAGCAGCCATAGTTTTATTTTCAAAACCTAAAGCCGAAATAACCAAGCTAGCGCCGGTTTTTACTTTAATAGAAAATGAACCGTCAGCTCCGGCACTTGTACCGTTTCTTGTTCCTTTTTCTACAATGGATGCTCCATTTACAGGAGATCCTTTGTCATCAACAACCTTACCGGTCACTGTGGAGCTTTGTGCAAAGCCGACCAAAATGGTCATCAAAAAAGCACAAATGCTCATTAGCATTTTTTTTCTCATGTTGTTTTTTTTGGGTTTGTTAACCTTTTGTCAATTCTTTTGACCACCCAAGTAACGAAAAAGCTGCTCATTAACCTTAGGTTATTTTTCTTTTTAATAGTTTTTTAATCTTTTTATTGCTCATAAGTTAAATAATTTTAATACTGTTTAAGTATTTGTATACCGATTGCCTTCATTTGTTCATATATAACTAATTATAATATTTTTGTATTTGTTATAAAGAATTAAATCTTTGAAGGGTATTTTTAAGGTCTATTACAATTATTTGTTATTTGTATATATTGTATGCGAAATGATATTTTTTATATATTTCACTTAATTATTTTTATATAATATTATTTTAATATTTATAATTTAGACTTAGATTCCTTAATATCCTAATTTTCAGGATTCCCAGAACCACATTTTTTTTTCTCAAAAACCAAAAATTTATTTTGCCATCTGCCCCATTATTGTAATTTAGTGGAAGAATTTAATGGGTTAGTAAGTAATGAGGGTCAGCAGCAATGTTGACCCTTTTACATTCCAATAAGCTCCTAAAAAATCTTTAGAACTCTTCATTCTAACTTTCTATTTCTTTCCTTTTTTTGAGTGTTTGTAGACTTATCTTTATAACAATGAGTAAGATTAAAAAAGCATTTTTTTGTACTAATTGCGGATATGAATCTGCAAAATGGATTGGTAAATGCCCTGCATGTGCAGAGTGGAATACTTTTGTAGAAGAAATAATCGACAAAGGAACAGACAAAGAAGAAAATTGGAATGGATATCATTCCGAAAAAAGAATTGCAAAAACAATTGCACTCACAGAAATAGTTACAAAAGAAGAAAGAAGAATTAATACGAACGACACTGAGTTAAATCGGGTTTTAGGTGGAGGTATTGTTCCTGGTAGTATCGTTCTTGTTGCTGGCGAACCGGGAATCGGAAAAAGTACATTGTTTCTTCAAATTGGTTTAATGATGAACCAATTGAAAGTTTTATATATCTCCGGCGAAGAAAGTGACCAACAAATAAAAATGCGGGCTGATCGATTAAAAGCATCGAATGAAAATTTCTATCTGCTCACTGAAACATCAACGCAAACTATTTTTCAAGAAATAAAAAAACTGAAACCACAATTGGTAATTGTGGACTCTGTTCAAACATTGCAATCAAACTTGATTGATTCTTCTGCTGGTTCAGTTTCTCAGATCAGAGAATGCGCTGGTGAATTTCAACGTTTTGCAAAAGAAACAGGTACACCTGTTTTTTTAATTGGTCATATTACTAAAGATGGCGCTATTGCCGGTCCAAAGGTTTTAGAACATTTAGTGGATACTGTTTTACAATTTGAAGGAGATCGTCACTATGCATATCGTATATTAAGAACACAAAAAAATAGATTCGGTAGTACTTCGGAATTGGGAATTTATGAAATGACTGGAGAAGGAATGCGCATAGTTTCAAATCCTTCCGAAATCTTAATTGCACAAAGAGAAGAACAATTAAGCGGCAGTGCCATTGCCGCAACACTCGAGGGATTAAGACCCTTACTAATAGAGGTCCAAGCCCTTGTTACACAAAGCGTTTACGGCACACCACAACGAACTGTTACAGGATTTGATTTAAGAAGATTACAACTTCTATTAGCTGTACTTGAAAAAAGAGGAGGATTTCAGTTTGGCACAAAAGATGTGTTCGTAAATATTGCCGGAGGCATTAAAGTGGAAGACCCTTCCATCGACCTTGCAGTAATCTGTGCATTACTTTCTTCCTATGAAGATGTTCCATTACCAAATCATATTTGTTTTGCAGGTGAAGTTGGATTGAATGGAGAAATAAGAGCAGTGAATAGAATAGAACAACGTATTGCCGAAGCAGAAAAATTAGGCTTTGAAAAAATCATCGTCTCTAAATACAATAAAAAAAGTTTTGACCCTAAGAATTATCAAATACAAGTAATTGCATTATCAAAAGTTGATGAGGTATACCAACAATTATTTTAGTTACTTGTAAAATTGCAAACAGCATTTTATATTAGTAAATGCTGTTTCCTTTCGAAAACTTAATACAAGATTTTTCAAGATTACTATTCCCACACTTTTGTGTTGCATGCGGATCTGACTTATCTCATCGTGATGCAATACTTTGTTATCGTTGCCAAATCGATTTACCCATTACCAATTTTTTTTCTATCCCAAATAATCCGGTAGAAAAATCTTTTTATGGACGATTGAATTTGCAAGCTGCAGGAGCATCTTTTTATTTTACAAAAGATTCCCTCATGCAATATTTATTATCTGAATTGAAATACAAACAGAATATTGCTGTTGGATTTTATTTAGGGAGATTGATGGGATATCAATTAAAGCTATCTGAAAGATTTGCATCTATCGACTTACTCATACCAATGCCATTGCATCCAAAAAAACAACAGAGAAGAGGATATAATCAGGCAACCATTATTTGTAATGGCATACAATCGGTTTGGAAAAAACCAATTGCAGAAAATGCAATCATCAGAAAAGTATTTTCTGATAGTCAAACTTTACAAGATCGGATACATCGATGGGAAAATATGCAAGGTATTTTTGCACTAAAAAACAGAGCCCAGATCATTCAAAAGCACTTACTCTTAGTAGATGATGTTACCACTACTGGAGCCAGCCTCGAAGCCCTTGGTTCGGTTCTGGAGTCTGAAAAAGGGGTAAAACTCAGCGTGGCCACTACTGCATATACCATATAAAGCAATATTATTTACCAGTTTCGAAAGCCATTTATCAAAATTTAAGCAACCATTTCTTCCTTTAGTCGTTACTTGTACTATCATTCCAAAAACAAAAACATGAAATATTTTCTAAGTATTGCAATCATTGCTTGCCTGAGTGCCTTCTCACTGAAAACTGGCAACCCTAGTATTCATAGCTTTAAAGTAAAGTCTATCGACGGCGGAACCATTGATTTTTCCAAATTCAAGGGTAAAAAGATTTTAGTAGTTAATACCGCTTCTAAGTGTGGTTACACACCTCAATACGAGGCTTTACAAAAAGTAGCAGATCAGTATAAAGACAAATTGGTAATAGTTGGATTTCCTGCAAACAATTTTGGAGGTCAGGAGCCAGGCTCGGATGGCGAAATTGTTGAATTCTGTAAGAAGAATTACGGCGTAACTTTTCCTTTAGCCAGCAAGGTTAGTGTAAAAGGCGATGATACAGCTCCTATCTACAAATGGTTGACCAGTAAAACCGAAAACGGTGTTTTAGATGCTACTATTTCCTGGAATTTCAATAAATTCTTACTAGATGAGAATGGTAAAATGATTGCTTACTTCCCTAGTAAGGTTACTCCAGATAGCGAAGAGATTACTAAATACCTGAAATAATTTTTTAAAGCATACCCCACTGTATAAAAGAAGTTGTCCATACCGGACAGCTTCTTTTATTTTGTACCTATCTGAAACATTTCAGATCAGCAAAAGCAAGAGACATTCATGTTATTCAAAGACGTAATAGGCCAGCATAACGTTAAGCAACACCTTTCTGAAATGGTTGAACAGAATAGGCTGAGTCATGCCTTGCTTTTTCTCGGGAAAGAAGGCAGTGGCGCTTTACCCCTTGCCCTGGCTTTTGCGCAATATGTGGTTAGTTTACCAACACCAGCCCCAATTGTAGAAGATCTTTTTGGAGGAATGACGGCTTTAGAGCCAAAGCCTGCATTTATTAGTCCCGACAATATTGCATCAGAACCTCCTTTTTCTCGGGCTGAGCAATTGATACATCCCGACCTACATTTTACGTTTCCAGTAATTCCAAAAAAATCGGGCGACAAACCTGTTAGCTCAGATTATATTAATGAATGGCGCGAATTCATCAAACTATACCCTTATGGTAATAGTTATGATTGGCTTCAGTTTATTGGTGCTGAGAACAAACAGGGTAACATCACTTCAGAAGAATGCAATCAAATCATCCATAAACTTAGCCTCAAAAGTTTTGAGAGTAACTATAAAGTATTGGTTTTATGGATGCCGGAATATTTGAGAAAAGAAGGTAATATCCTGCTTAAACTCATTGAAGAACCTCCCGTAAATACCCTTTTCATATTAGTAGCTGAAAACGAAGAACAAATCCTTCCTACCATTTTAAGTCGTTGCCAATTGGTAAAGATTCCAGCATTGGAGGATCAAGAAATTGAACAGGCTTTAATTCAAAGGGCCAAGGCCGATCCTGAAACTGCGGCTCAAATTGCTGCCATCAGCAGTGGAAATTATAGAGAAGCTTTACAATTATTACAAAATGCCGATGAAGATTGGCAGAGCTTATTGCGTGAATGGCTGAATGCTACACTCAAGGGCGGACCTATTGCTCAGGTTAAATTTGTTGAGGAAGTGGCCAAGCTAGGCAGGGAAAAGCAAAAGCAATTTCTACGCTATTTCAACCATTTATTGGGTCAAAGTATTCGCATCAAAATTCTGGGGTCGGATTTTGCCCAGCTTCCAGAAAAGGAAAAAGACTTTGCGGTAAGGCTCAATAAAATTGCTTCTGTGAGTCAGCAGCAAGCCATTATTGAAGAATTAGATCGCTCCTCATACTATATTGAGCGTAACGCTAACGCCAAAATGCTTTTTCAAGCACTCACCATTAAACTCTATCATATCATTCAGAACAAAACCTTAATTTTGATGAGTTAGGGTTTTTGGGCCGGCAACCTATAGACCTGTGAGAATTGATTTTGTGTGGACGATTGCAAAGAATTACGGTTTTATTACCTCTAATAGGTATACGCATACTGATAAACAGGAACTACCATCAATTTAAAATGGCAGGCGTATTATGGGGTATCAGTTCTAAAGTCCTCTCAAAATTTCTTTTCGTTTTATTATTAACTCTATTATTACTAAGAATATGGGATGTGGATCATGTGGAACAGGTACACCAAATGGGTGTAAAAGTAATGGCGGTTGTAGCACGGGTGGCTGTAATCGTTTAAATGTACACGACTGGTTATCGAACCTTCCTTTTAGTGACCCAGAAAGTAATTGCAAAATTATTGAAGTCACTTTCAAACAAGGAAGCCGCAAAGAATTCTTCCGCAATACCACTTCTCAATATTTTGATAAAGGCGATTATATCACAGTAGAAGGAGTAGGTGGTTATGATGTGGGCGAAGTAAGTTGCACCGGCGAATTGGTGCGCATCCAAATGAAGAAAAAAGGTGTGGATGAATTCAGTGCTGAAATTAAAAAGATTTTACGCCGCAGTTCTGATCGAGATATCGAAACATATCATATCAGCAAAAGTCGCGAAATGGATATTTTGGCGCGCAGCAGAGCCATTGCCCGTGATTTGAATTTACAAATGAAACTTTCTGAAATTGAAATTCAGGCTGATGGCAAAAAAGGAACTTTCTTTTATACTGCAGACGACCGGGTTGACTTCCGCGAAATGATTAAATTATTTGCCGGCGATTTCAAATTGAAAGTAGAAATGCGTCAAATTGGAATCAGACAAGAAGCTGCAAAAGTGGGTGGTATTGGAAGTTGTGGTCGCGAACTTTGTTGCAGTACCTGGTTGAATGATTTTAAAAGTGTGAATACCACAGCTGCACGATATCAAAATTTATCGATCAACCAAACCAAATTAAGTGGCCAATGTGGCCGCCTGAAATGCTGTTTAAATTTTGAATTGGATACTTATTTAGATGCCTTGCAACAATTCCCTGACTATGCAGATAATCTGGATACCATCATGGGTACAGCACAACTGATTAAGAAAGATATTTTCAAAAATTTGATGTGGTATATTCTTCCCAACAATAACAAACATTACCCTCTTACTATTCAACGCGTAAAAGAAATCAAACGATTAAACCAGGCAGGTACAAGAGTTGATGAATTACAAGCAGTAGAAGTTATTAGCGGTAAAGCAAAAGAAATAGAACCTTCTTTTGTGGATGTAGTTGGGCAAATCAGTTTAAAGAGTTTGGAAAGAAACGATAAACGTCGCAGAGATCAAGAAAGAGGTAACGATAGAAGAAACGATGCCCCACGCGGACCACAACAAGGACCAGGAAATCAAAATCGTGGATCGCAACAACAACAAAGAGGACCGCAACAACAAAACCGTGGACCACAACAGGGTGGACCAGGAAATCAAAATCGTGGGCCACAACAACAAAGAGGACCGCAACAACAAAATCGCGGACAACAACAAGGAGGTCAAGGTAATCAAAACCGTGGGCCACAACAGAATCGTGGGCCACAACCACAAAGACCTCAAGGCCCTCGTCCGCCGCAAGGAAATCAAAATCCTCCGGCACCACAAAATCCTCCAGCATCAACACCTGAAAAGGAATAATATATAAAAGCCTCTGACCCGAGTACTAGGGATCAGAGGCTTTTTACTTAGATGTTTTTACCCACCCCGCCCTTCGGGCACCCCTCCCTAAATAGGGCGGGGAACTTAAAATATTCTTCTTACTTTTTACTTTCGAGTTTTGACTTTTGAATTATAGTTTGTCCATCTCCTTCGCAGTAAATTCCATCAAAGTTTTAATATGGTTTGGAGATAAATCAAATTTCAATCCTGCTGCTTTATATAATTCAGGTAAGGTTTTTGTTCCGCCTAAACTTAGTGCACTGATATAATTTTCTAAAGCTTGTGTAGGATTCTGCTGATACTGCATCCATAAACCAATTGCACCTAATTGTGCAATGCCATATTCGATGTAATAAAAAGGCACTTCAAATAAGTGTAACTGGCGCTGCCAGCCAATTTCGCGATAGGCGTCTAGACCAGTATAATCAATACTATTGGTTGAAAATTCTTTTAGTATTTCCATCCAGGTTTTAGTTCTCTCTTCAATACTATGATTAGGATTTTCGTATACCCAGTGTTGAAACTTATCAATAATGGCAATCCATGGGAATATGGTGATAGTTCTTTCTAATTGATGTTCTTTAGCGCGAGTAAGGTCTTCCTCATTTTCAAAAAATGAATCCCAGTGATTCATACTAAATAATTCCATTGCCATACTTGCAACTTCAGCAATTTCCATTGGATATTCTTTGAATGCACTTAGTTCTAACTCGTGTGCTAGAAATGAATGAATGGCATGACCACCTTCATGAACCATTGTAGTAACATCACTCATCTGTCCTGCAGCATTCATAAAAATAAAAGGCGCACCACTTTCTGTGAGCGGACAATTATAACCACCCGGAGCTTTTCCCTTTCTGCTTTCTAAATCAAAGTGTTTTAACTCATTCATTTTTCGTAAGCAGTCTGCAAAAAATGGATTCATTTCTGAAAAACATTTTACAGATTTTTCATACAGATCATTGCCATCCGTAAATGGTTTTAATGGTGTGATTCCAGCTGGTTCTGCTTCTGTATCCCAGGGATATAAAGTTTCTAATTGCAACTTAGCTTTCTTCTTTGCATAAATTTTTTCAACTAATGGCAGTATGTGCAATTTAACTGCTTCATGAAACTGAAAGCAATCCTCCTTTGTATAATCGAATCTGCCTAATTCCACAAATTTGTAATCACGATAATTTGCAAACCCTGCATTTTTAGCTACTTCATCTCTTTTCTTTATCAAGGCCGAATATAGATCGTGCATTTCTTTTTTGTCTTGTAATCGACGCTCTTGAATTTTACGATACACTTGTTCTCTTAAAGATCTGTCATCGCTTTCTAAAAATTTGGCTGCCTGTTGAAGAGTATATTCCTGTCCGTTTACTTCCACCATCATCTTACCCGCAATTGCTCCGTATTGTTGTTGCATTACACTTAGTTCTGCCTGCAATGGAATATTTGCCTCTCTGAATAATTCAATGCTTTTTTTAACAGATCTGAGATAAGTAAAATATTTTTCCTTTTCCAACTCTTGAGTAAATGGGTCATTGATTAATTTCTTATTCAGCAAATCAGCATAGGGTTGCAATTTGGGCTGAATTTCCATACAGAAATATGTAAATGCCTCTTCCAATGATGCGTCTGTAGTATCGCAGGTCATTTTAATCTGACGCCAGCACGCATCTTCACTCACTACGGCCTCTACTTCGCTCATATCTTTCATCCACTGTTCCAGATCTGTTCTGGATTGTATAGGGCGATCCACTAAATCTTTAAAAAAAGGTTCTAAATTTTCCCAATTGGTAACGGTAAAATCTGCCGGCACAAAATGACGGGCTAATTTTTTAATATCTGCACTTAAGGTCATGTTTCTAATTTTGAATGGCAAATTTAATGGAATCTCCGTGCAGATGCCAGGAGAATGCTATTTTTACAAACTTTATTAAATTTCCAGGGGTGACTGATATTATACATTTATTACCAGACAATATAGCCAACCAGATTGCGGCGGGTGAGGTAATTCAAAGACCAGCTAGTGCTGTGAAAGAATTATTAGAAAATGCCGTTGATGCTGGAGCAACCAATATCAAATTATTGGTTACTGATGCAGGAAAAGCCTTGGTTCAGGTAATAGATGACGGTAATGGGATGAGTGAAACAGATGCAAGAATGGCTTTTGAACGTCATGCTACCAGTAAAATCAATCATATTGAAGATCTGTTTCGGATAAAAACAATGGGGTTTCGTGGCGAGGCACTAGCATCTATTGCAGCTGTTGCACAGGTTGAGTTAAAAACCAAAAGAGCTGATGATTCATTAGGTAGCTTTATTGAAATAGAAAATAGTCAGGTAGTTAAACAGGAAGCCTGTGCTTTTCAAACCGGTACCAGCATTAGTATGAAGAACCTTTTCTTCAACGTTCCGGCCAGAAGAAATTTTCTTAAAAGTAATGCAGCAGAAATGCGGCATATCGTGGAAGAATTTATACGTGTGGCTATGGCTTTCCCTAACGTGTTTTTTTCATTAACTAGTAACGGACAAGAAGTTTTTCATTTAGACGCAGGATCTTTAAAACAACGTATCGTTCAAATTCTTGGTTCGCAGTATAATGCCAAACTCGTTAGTGTTAATGAAGAAACAGATTATCTAAATATCTATGGTTTTGTAGGCAAGCCCGAAACAGCTCGTAAAACCAGAGGCGATCAATACTTTTTTGTGAACAATCGTTTTATAAAAAGCGCTTATCTAAATCATGCTGTGAATAGTGCTTTTGATGAGATGATTGCCAAAGATAGTTTTCCGAGTTATGTGCTTTACATCGATTTGGATCCTTCAGTTGTAGACATCAATGTGCATCCTACCAAGCAGGAAATAAAGTTCGAGGACGAGAAAATTATTTATGCATTTGTACAAGCCGCAGTAAAACACGCTTTGGCACAATTCAGTATTGCACCATCGCTCGACTTTACATTAAATGCAGATATCCAAAGTTTGGATGCAGTTAGCAAACCTTTTACTACCGATAAAAGAGATGCTGCTTCAGGATCGAATCTTTTCAAAACTTTCACACAAAGTAATCAAGCTCATTTTATAGAAGCAACAGATAAAAGTGAATTGAAAAGTTGGAAAAGCTTTTATGAAAGCACAGGTATGTCTGGTGCGGAACAAACAACGCCTGCAGAAAGTCAGCAATTATTACATAAAGAACAAAGCAAACAATTACGTGTACTTCCAGATACTAATTTATTACAGTTACACAATACTTATATCATTGCATCAACAAATAGCGGGTTTTTATTAGTTCATCAACAATTAGCACACGAACGAGTGTTGTATGAACGATATAGTTTAGCGGCACATGGGCAACAGATGCCAACACAACAAAGTTTATTTCCAGTTGAATTAGAAATGACTGGTGCAGACGCTGCCTTATTAAAAGATCTTTTATCAGACTTACTTACAATTGGTTATCAAATTGAATCGAAAAATGATCAAACATTTGTGATACAAGGCATCCCAGCAGATATTCTTCCGGGCAATGAAAAACATGCTATTGAATTATTGATTGAGCAATTCAAACATTTTAGCAGTGATATCAAATTTAGTAAGCGCGAAAAATTGATTCGGTGTATGTCGCGTCAACAAGCCATTAAAGCTGGTCAGCAGCTAACACAAAAAGAAATGATTGCATTGGTAGAAGATTTATTCACCTGTGGCAGTCCGAATATTACCCCAACAGGTAGTCCAACCTATCTCGAATTTAAAGAGGATTATTTAGATAGAATGTTTGGCAGATAATTATTGATTATCCATCACATAGTTTAAAAACTTTTCTACTGCTCTGCGAATATTTGTACCACTACCTGTATAGTTGCTTACAAGTACCGAGAAGGTTAAAGTATTTCCAGCCTTTGTAATTAGATATCCGCTAAGCGCTACGTTATTACTGAGTGATCCTGTTTTGGCGTATATTTTCCCGGAACTATTTTTATAATAATTCCCCAAAGTACCAGAGCCACCAGATGCCAAAATATTCGTGATACGATCCCAAGCAAAATCTTCTTTCATTTTATTTAAGATGGCAACAAAGTCTTCAGGTGTAAATAAATTATACCTGCTCAATCCACTGCCATCCACCCATTTTGGTTTTTGAGGAAGAAAATTAAAAGTTGTTTTCAATAGTGAATCAATGATTTTTGAAGTTGACATTTCCGCCAACAATTCATTGCTTACCATCAACAAACTTTGTTCTGCAAAAAAGTTATCACTACGATGCATCATAATTTTAAGCATGCTATCAGTGGGTTGTGTATATACTTTTACCACATCAGGATATCGGTCAATTTTAAAATGTACAGGTGTTACTTTATTGTGTAATGTGTCTTCCAATAGGCTGACTAATAATTCTTGATCACCTGTATAAAATGGAATATCCTCACCTCCAAAAACAGTTGAGGAAGGAACTGCTGTAAATCTATTAGCACCAATATCGCGTTTGATTTCGAATTGGCCGTTATTGATACTGGCTCCATTATCTAACAATTTTTGAAAATACAAAGGAGAAGTTGTTGGACGATTAAATTTATTGAAGTGCACTACATTTCCATAGATTGGCATTCGGCTTCTTTGTGCCATATAATCACTTTCATAATCATCCCAAGACCAACCCATACCCCATCCCTTCGATTTCCAATTATCATCGGTCAATAAAATCGTTTTCTGTTTTTTAAGAAAATCATAAGCAGGTTGATTTTTAAAATCAGGATGTAAAAAAGTGGGATCGCCATTTGCTTCCACTTCAACTGTGCTATCTGGCTTTACTACATATCTAATTCCTAATAAACTATCACCCAAAAATTTCATAGCAGTATAACAAGTAACAATTTTGATATTACTGGCTGGTATAAAATATTTGTCGCCCTGGTAATTATAGAGATAAGTTTTATTGGATGGGTTGTATACAGCAAAGCCTATATGTGCGCCATTGAGATCTGGCGATGCCAATAATGTATCTTGGTTAGCTAAATGATTGAAAGAAACTGTACTTTGAATTTTTTGTTGGGTATGGCATGATAGCATTATCATACAAACCGAAATGCAGAGAATAGAAAATCTTAGATTCATAAATTAGAATTAGCTGTTCGAAGCTAATAAATGATTCTTAATTATCCGCGTTCCATAGCTCTATACCAACGTTCAGGAATTTCGTTATTCGAGGCAATGACATAATCGAACTGGCTACAAGCAATAAATTTGCCTTCTTGTAATTGCATCCACCAACGGCCAGTTCTTTTGCTTTGAAGGAAAACAGTTTCAACTTCAGCAAAGGCCATGGTAAATTCATTGAATTCAGATCGATTGTCTAATTCCGCCTCTTGTTTGCCTTTGTGGATTCCATCCATATAATACCAAAGCATATGCGAAATTTGTTTGGCAGTAAGCGCATGTTCATCCTGTTCCGCGATATATCCATAGATACCTACTGTATCGCAATTATTACTCATCCCAGCATACTGCATTAAAGTACAGGCTTCTTCTCCGTTGAATCCGTTAGGAGTTAATCTATTTGCGGGTGCATGAGCATGTTGTATAGCTGCAATATCAAAACTAAAGAGTTCACTATTGCGTATTGCGGGTTCCATTTCTTCAATGCGTTCTTTTACTTTTCCCACACGATAGCATTCAAAACCAAGTTTATCAATAGTTTCAAGCATTTCAGGATGCATAAAATAACTCTGGAAACCAATATGACTATAATGTTTCAAATAATTAGGGATGCCAGTAAGCATTTCAACAAGAAAATTATCGGCAGGTAAAACGCTGTCCATGTCTAAATCAATGCGTGCATCTACACAAGCCACATCGATGATTCTGTTCTTGTAACCATATGCATTATACTGAGCAGTAGTAATATCGTGTGTGCCTCCCAGAATAACGACTCTTTTCTTTAAATCCATCAATTCAGTGATCACTGATCTTAAAGCAGCATAAGTATCTTCCAAACTAGCACCACATTTTATATTGCCGATATCTGCAACAGAAACCTGCGTATGCCAATGGAACAATTTATAATATTCGGCACGTATGGCATCGGGAGAAGTAGTATGCGTTAATTGTATTCCGGCACCGCGCATTTCTCCACAGCCAACAATAACAAAATCAGCATTTGTAATATCAGGAAACTCTTCTTCGTAAACGGCAATATGCTTGCCTAATTGACTATCCTTAAAGCCCTCGTCGTTCGAAATTTGAGCTATATTAACCGGTTCAAGAAAATCTATGATAGATTGAAGTTGGATAGACATGTACACTATTTGAAACTCTTCAAACGTTGAATAGGAGTGAATATTGTATTTGAACCCTTTAAACTGTGTATTTATAACCGACTCCCCTTACTGAATGAAAATGTTTGGGATTGCGGCTATCGGGCTCAAAATATTTACGAAAACTGAGGATAAAATTGTCAATAGTTCTAGTTGTAGGATACACATTATAACCCCAGACAACCTGCAGAATTTTTTCTCGTGTTACAACCTCCCCTTTATTTTCAATTAAAAGTTTCAGCAACATCACTTCCTTTTTACTAAGAGGAATAAGTTGTCCGTTCCAATTTGTTGCTTCCTGACCCTTAAAATCAATTTTATTATTTCCAAACTCGTAGGAGTCTACAATCGTTTCTTTAACTGTTAGTTTTTTATTCTTCTGAATCAATTTAGAAACTCGAAGTAACAATTCTTCCAAATTAAATGGCTTCGTTAAATAATCATCTGCTCCCTTTTTTAAACCTAATACACGGTCTGCACTTGAGTTTTTTGCACTCAATATCAGGATTGGAACTTCATTGGCACTAACCCTAACAGTTTCGGTAATGCTTATTCCATCAATACCAGGTAACATGATATCCATAATAATCAGGTCGAAATATTCATTTGCAATTGCTTTCAGCGCCGCATTGCCATCATAGGCAGAAGTAATAGAATATCCTTCCATCTCAAGATTTAACTTCAGTGCTTCGTGAAGATTTTCTTCATCTTCCACTAAGAGAATATTTGCTAATGATTCTTTCAAGTGATTCAATTTTATATTTTAATTCCTCATGAAATTTTAAATATTACTGTAAAAATACTACCCTGCGGCTGATTGTTGCTTACAAATATTTTCCCGGCATGACCCTGAACAATTTTTTTACAAAGGTATAAGCCTAGTCCAGTGCCTTTAGTCTTCCTTGTATTTTCTTCACCCACACGATAGAATTTTTCAAATATTTTCTTTTTTTCATCTTCTGCCAAACCTTCCCCAAGATCTGCAACAGAAAATTCTATCTGATTTCCCGTCTGCTGCAACGAAACTGTTATAGGTGTTTCTTTACTTGCATATTTATTTGCATTGTCAATCAAATTATTCACCAGCATCTGCAGCAATAAAGGCTCACCGATTAAATAAATAGATTCGCTAATTTTTTCTTGAATCTCTCTGGTAGAAAATCTTTTTTTAAAATTATCAACACAACCTTCTAATAAGTCAGATAAATTTACTTCCTGCTTAGTTGTGGTATATGCACCTGCATCTAATTGAGCAGCAAAAAGAATATTATTACAAAGTGTATTCAATCTATTTGCTTCCTGCAATGTATTGCTAATTAACATTTGCCGTTTATCTTCATCTAACAGTCGCTTTTGTAAAGTCTCTAAATTTAATTGAGCTACCGCAATCGGTGTTTTTAATTCATGTGTCACAGCCATCATAAAATTTTGCTGTTGCTGAGATAATTTTATCTGCCTGCGTGTAGCTCTGAATACAAATACGGCTCCTACTAAAATCAAGACTAAAAATGTAGTGCCTTCGCTTATAAATTGAATTGTTTTTCTATGTGCTGCATTTCCAATGGCATTTGCATCACGATAATAATTCGGATCCTCGCGTTTTAATTCACTCAACATGATATTGGAAATCATTTTATTCTGTTTATCTAAAGCGATAAACCACCAAAGTAATGCTGCCACCATGTAAGACAGTAATATCCAATATACTGCAGTTACAATGGTTAATTTACTTTTCAGCAGCGGGCTCATGAATGGATTTTTTCTACGCGAATGCCAGCATTAAGTATGGAAGGCAAAGGATCTTCACGCATGATCTGTTGTAAACTAAATTGATATACACCTTTCTTTAAAAGTATGGGGCTATTGGTTATTCTGATTCGGTGATCAAATACATCGTCCATGCCACTTCCCAGCCAACCAGTTGAATTATTAGCAAGTTGTAAATTTACTTTTTGAGTGATTGGTTTTTCGTTCGGAGCGGTTGTAATTACGTTGATCCAGAGATTGTTGTAATGATAGGCATCTTCATGCCTGATCACCACATAAATATTATAACGAGAAATAGTGTCCTTAATTTCAAACTGAAAACCAGGTTGATTTTTACTAGCCCATTGGTGTTCAGGAAAGAAAACAGTTCCCTCAAAGCTGTCGAGTTTATTACAAGACCAAAGTATAAGCATTAAACAAACTGCAAAAATTATTTTTTTCACCGCACTAATTTTTTACAAAGATAAAAGGGATGATATTCCTTTTGAGTTATAAAACATTTAAAACTTGTTCTTTTGCTTTCTCCAGTTCATCCTTCATCAGGATTACGCACTTTTGCATTACTGCATCGTAAGCTTTAGAACCGGTAGTATTAATTTCTCTACCAAATTCCTGTAAAATAAAAGAGAGTTTTTTTCCTTTACTCATATCCTTCTCATCTAAAATATCTCTGAAATATTTACAGTGGTTGTTCAAACGAACCTGTTCTTCACTGATATCAATCTTCTCAATATAGTAGATCAATTCCTGCTCCAATCTATTCGGATCATAGTTAT
>Ga0194037_1000514_pt1 | contig 30045 bp, 27 predicted proteins | sample JunL306m_MetaG_FD_148653 | JGI IMG/M metagenome (GOLD analysis project Ga0194037, IMG submission 148653) | Anoxic zone freshwater microbial communities from boreal shield lake in IISD Experimental Lakes Area, Ontario, Canada - Jun2016-L304-6m | ecosystem: Environmental > Aquatic > Freshwater >...
GATTTTGTGTGATGCCTTAACGTATGTCGAGCGCTTCAAACCGAAGGCAGTAATTGATGTTGCCACCTTAACAGGTGCATGTGTGATTGCCTTGGGTCATGTGCATAGCGGTTTGTTTTCAGAAGATGAGGGTTTAGTAGATGCTTTAAGTAAAGCTGGAAAAGCATCTTTAGACACTGTCTGGCGCTTGCCTTTAGATGCTGCGTACCATGAGCAGCTGAAATCAAACTTTGCCGATGTTGCCAATATTGGTGGGCGCCCAGCAGGCAGTGTGACTGCTGCTTGTTTCCTGTCACGCTTCACTGAGAAATATAAGTGGGCTCACTTGGATATCGCTGGTACAGCTTGGAAGAGTGGTGTGGCCAAAGGATCTACTGGTCGTCCAGTGCCGCTGTTAGTGAACTTCTTGCTTGAGCAAAAGTAAGAAGCTCTAGGCTAGATGGCTCGCATCGATTTTCATAGCAACGTAGGCGACAAGCTTGACTACGCCTGTCGATTAACGCGTAAGATTTGGAGTGCTACTCCTGAAGGACAGCCAGTTCGTAATATCGTCATAGTGGGCGAACAGGCTGATCTAAAAAAGTTAGATGAATTGCTGTGGACTTTTAGCAGCACTGATTTTTTGCCCCATTGCTTTATTGATGATGAGGCCGCAGTAGATACCCCCATTCTTTTAACAGATGATTTTGCTTCTTCTGCCCTAAACCAGGTTCCACATGCTGATGTCATGATTCATCTAGGTATGCGAATGCCCCAAGATGTATTGGGTTTAGTAGCGCGCTTCCCCAGAATTGTTGAAGTGGTCACTGTGAATGAAGCAGAGCGTTTAGCGGGGCGTGAGCGCTATAAGGCGTATCGAGAGTTAGGTCATGAGCTTTTTAACTTCGACCAATCTAAAAGTTAATTTCTATGTTGATACATCCCCAGTTTGATCCTGCTGCGATTCGTATAGGGTCATTTGCAATTCATTGGTACGGCTTGATGTATCTCATGGCCTTTGCTCAGTTCTTATTATTAGGACGCATCCGTATTCGTGCGCCAAGCTATCAGGCCTTAGGTTGGACTTTTAAAGATCTTGAGGATTTACTTTTTGCTGGAGTCTTAGGTGTCGTTCTGGGTGGGCGTTTAGGCTATGTCTTGTTTTATATGCCCGACTATTATTTGTCGCACCCCTTGAGTATTTTTAAAATATGGGAAGGCGGTATGTCCTTTCACGGTGGCTTACTAGGGGTGTTGGCTGCACTTTATTGGTTTGCTAAAAAACGGCAGACTACTTTTTTGGTGGTAAGTGATCTGGTTGCTCCCTTAGTTCCTTTTGGCTTAGCATTTGGGCGCTTAGGAAATTTTATTAATGGCGAGTTATGGGGCAGACCAACTGACCTGCCTTGGGCAACAGTATTTCCCTTGGTGGATAGCATTCCACGTCATCCATCTCAAATCTATCAAATGCTTGCTGAAGGTATTTTGCTTGGAATCATCTTATGGATTTACTCTAGCAAGCCACGTCACTTAGGCCGAGTATCCGGCCTCTTCTTGCTTGGTTATGGAGTTTGCCGCTTCTTCACAGAATATGCCCGTGAGCCTGATGCTTTTCTGGGGCTATTGGGACTTGGCTTATCGATGGGGCAGTGGCTGTGTGTCCCAATGATTTTGCTAGGAATTTACCTGATGACATTCTCAAAAACAAAAGCTATATAAGACCGCTTCTAAGCGAAGAAGTCATCCTTCCTGGGATAGAAATTCTTCATTCTTCTGGGTCTGGAACTGCTTGCGCGTTATTTATTTAGGGCGCGCTAATACAAACCTTGCTTGTATGCTGCATCGCAAAAATAGCTAATCTAGACTATATTCGTCTAATATCTATTAACTTTAGGTTAATGATTCCAGTTTTAATGAATTGATTTTAGAGGGGCGCTGGCGCTTCATTGAACTAACGCCATTTTGCCCATAGCCATTCTGAAGAGAACCACATGCTTGAAAAGTTAGCCAAAGCCCGTTATTTTTCCCGCGTTACTGGGGCGGTAAACCGCCTTATTTCTGAGCGTGGAGAATCCAATGCGGTGAGCATGGCTGAGGACGTGATCAATAATTATCGTAAGCTCTCCAAAGACCAGCATGCAAAGTTTTTTACATTTTTATTCGAGAAGTTGAATCCTGATCCTGCTGCAGTGATGACGGCTGCACAAAATTTCGCTGCTGAAGCTAATGCCCGCAACTATATTAAGTTGCAACGAGTTACCGAGCCATCTAGACAAGAATTATTTCGTCGTTTAAATCGGGCGACTAACGGAACTGCCGCATTAGTATCGATGCGTCGTGATCTTTTGCAAATATTAGAAAAGCAGCCTGAGTTAATTGCGGTTGACTTTGATCTGCGTCATCTCCTGTCATCGTGGTTTAACCCTGGGTTTTTAAAGATGCACCGGGTTGATTGGAAGTCTCCGGCAGAAGTGTTGGAGAAGTTGATTCAACATGAGGCCGTTCATGCAATTGATGGTTGGGATGACCTGCGCCGCCGCTTGCAGCCTGATCGGAGGTGCTTTGCTTTTTTCCACCCACAATTACCGAATGAACCCCTAATCTTTGTTGAAGTAGCGCTATTACCAGAGATTCCTGCAATCATTACTCCGCTGGTAGATAAAAAAGCAGAGACAGTGCATCTGACTTCCCAATATAAAGTAGCCGCTTTTTATTCTATTAGTAACTGTGAGCCCGGATTGCGCGGAGTTTCTATGGGTAACTTCTTAATCAAGCGGGTTGCTGAACAATTGCATGCAGAATTTCCGAGCTTAAAGACTTTTGTAACGCTTTCACCGATTCCTGGCTTTATCGATTGGGTTGCGGCAGGTGCAGATCTGGGTGGGGAAACTGTAGGAGTGCAGCTGAAGCCCGCATTACGCTTGGCCCGAGAGCACGCCTTAGAAGTTATCGGACTTAATACGCGTTCTTGGCCTGAGCGTTTGAGTTCTGGTTGGCATCCGGATAATGCGAGCGAAAAAGAAAAAACTGCCTTACTGACGCTAGCCAGTATTTACTTGGGCATGGGTTCCGCGGGTCGCAATGGCAATCCGGTTGCCAAATTTCACCTAGGAAATGGTGCCAAGTTGCATCAAATCAATTGGGCCGCAGACCTTTCGCGTAAGGGTTTACGTCAATCCGCTTGTCTGATGGTGAATTATCTCTATGATCTAGGGAATGTGGAAGAAAATCATGAACGCTTTGCGAATGGTGAGATTGTGTATTCCAAAGCAGTTGGAAAATTGATGGCGCCTTAAACTAGAGGTATCAGAATTAATAATAAGAGTATTGAGGTAGTACATAACAAAGCCAAAAAATGGCACGTGGAGGAGACAAAAAATGCAGAAGCAATCTCGATTTACAGGTCTGATGAAGAGGGCCTTGTTTTTAATTTGCGCCGCACCTTTGGCAGTCATGGCACAAGAATGGCCCAATAAGCCGATTACCTTTATCGTGCCATTTCCAGCAGGGGGTGGAACCGATGCATTTGCAAGACCTTTGGCTGCGCAATTAACTAAGCAGCTGGGTAAACAAATCATTATTGATAACCGTGGTGGCGCTGGCGGTACCTTGGGGGCTTCCATTGCTGCAAAAGCAGCTCCTGATGGATACACATTCTTTATGGGCGCTGCACACCACGCAATTGCCCCAGCAATGTACCCTAACTTAGATTACGACATTGAGAAAAGCTTCGTTCCTGTAGCGATGGTCGCTAATCCTCCTCAAGTCATTGTGGTGAACCCTAAGAATGTTCAAGTCAAAGACTTGAAAGAGTTTATTGCCCTCTTGAAAAAGAACCCAGGTAAATTTAATTACGCTAGTGCGGGTAATGGCTCATCACATCATCTGGCTGGCGAACAGTTCAAGATGTTGACTAAAACCTTTATTACCCATATTCCTTATCGTGGCGCTGGCCCAGCAATGCAAGATCTGATTGCCGGACAGGTTGATGTGGAGTTTGATGGTTTGGGTTCATCTGCTGCTCAAATTAAGAACGGTACTATCGTGGCTTTAGCCGTGGCATCCCAAAAACGTGCGCCTGGTTTTCCGAATGTACCTACTGCTGCAGAAGCAGGTCTGGTCGGTTATGAGGTTTCTACTTGGTACGGTTTATTTGCCCCTAAGGGTACCCCTCAGCCGATCGTCGACAAGATGATTGTTGAAGTGCAAAAAGCAATCAATACACCAGAGTTGAAAACTATTTGGACGAACAATGGATCTGATACACCCAACTTAACTGGCGATGCCTTTGGAAAGTTTGTGAATGCAGATATCAAACGTTGGGCGGCGGTTGCTAAGGCTTCGGGCGCTAAGTTAGATTAATGCATTAACTATTAATAAACGCTGTAAACATGACTGTTTGGATTTGAGGGTCTCATGAATTTATATTCGCTATTGGAAAAAGGTTTTCCAAAAGATAAAAAAGCTTGTGCATTAGAAACACATGATGGTTTGTATTATTCATGGGATGACCTTGAGCATGCCACTGCGAAGATGGCTAACCTGCTCAAGAGTCTTCAGCTTCCATCAGGCGCAAGGGTTGCAGTACAGGTTGAAAAATCACCTGAGGCGCTTTTTTTGTATCTGGCCACGATTCGTGCGGGCTATGTGTATTTGCCCCTCAATACCGCATATCAAGCCGCTGAGATTCAGTATTTTGTTGAGAATGCAGAGCCAGCTGTTGTAGTTTGCAGTAGTAAGAACTTCTCCTGGGTGTCCCAGGTTGCATTTAAGGCCGGCACTAAACATGTTTTTACCTTAGACGAAAATCGCACGGGCACTTTGCTTGAAAGAGCAGGGGGCCTTAGCGATCAGTTCAAAACTGTTCCTGCCAAAGATGATGACCTTGCTGCCATTTTATATACCTCTGGTACTACTGGGCGCAGTAAAGGAGCGATGCTCACCCACAAAAACTTAGGTAGCAATGCGCAAGTGTTGCAACAGTTCTGGGGTTGGAAAAAAGGCGATGTGCTTTTGCATGCTTTGCCAATTTTCCATGTACACGGTTTATTTGTAGCAGCACATGGTGCTTTGATTAATGGTAGCAAGATGATTTGGTTGCCCCGTTTAGATACGGCACAATTGATTCATCACATGCCACAGTCCACTGTGATGATGGGTGTTCCGACTTTCTATGTGCGCTTACTGGCGGATAAAGGATTTAATAAGAAGGTTGCGCGCAATATGCGCTTGTTTATTTCTGGTTCTGCACCATTGTTAACGGAGACATTTAATTCTTTTAAAGAAGTGATTGGGCAGCCAATCCTCGAGCGTTATGGCATGAGTGAGACGGTGATGTTGGTTTCTAATCCCTATAACGGCAAGCGTGTTGGTGGATCTGTAGGTCTACCCTTACCGGGCGTTAAAGTGCGCGTGGTGAATGAAAATAATCAGCCCTGTGGTGTTGATGAAATTGGTAGCATTCAGGTTAAAGGCCCGAATATATTCCCAGGCTATTGGCGCATGCCAGAAAAGACTGCCGAAGAATTTACCAAAGACGGTTGGTTCAAAACCGGTGACGTCGGTCGTTGGGGCGGTGATGCTAACGGTGGTAAAGCGCCTAAAGAGTATCTCTGCATCGTTGGTCGCAGTAAGGACCTCATTATTTCGGGCGGCTATAACGTGTACCCAAAAGAAATTGAAGGCTTTATTGACGACATGGACGGCGTTGAAGAGAGCGCGGTGATAGGCATCCCGCATCCAGACTTTGGTGAGTCGGTGATGGCGGTAGTGGTGCCTAAGGCGGGAGCAAAGTTAAATGCGGAGGCCATGATTGCTAGTTTGAAATCCCAGATCGCGAATTTCAAAATACCCAAGCGTCTAGAGATTGTTGCTGATTTACCTCGCAATGCGATGGGTAAGGTACAAAAAAATATCTTGCGTCAGCAATACACGAAGTAAGCTAGAAGCCGAATGCCTTGCGGCTTTCATTAAACATGAAGGCTGCAAGGAAAAACAAGACTATTCCAAACACTCTTTTGAGTTGAGCGACATCGAGTTTTCTGGCCATCTTAGCGCCCCATGGTGCAGTAAATACACTGACCACCACAATGCATGCCACAGCGGGTAAATAAACGAATCCTAAAGAGCCAGCGGGCAAATTGGGATTTCCCCAGCTGCCATACATATACCCAATCGTTGCAGCAGCTGCTATTGGAAATCCTAAACCGGAAGAGGTAGCCATTGCCACGTGGGGTTTGACATTGCACCAGAGCATGAAGGGCACGGTAATGAATGCACCCCCAGCGCCTACCAAGCTGGCAAGCACTCCGGTGAATGTGCCAAAAGAAAATAAGCCAATGGGGCCAGGTAGTTCTCTGCCGGCTTTGGGTTTCTTATTCAGCAGCATCTGAATCGAGGTGTAAACGATAAAAAGGGCAAAAAAGAAAGAAAGCCATGAGGTTTTTAATGCCTCAAAGAGTTCGCTACCACCAACTAGACCACCTAGAACCATTCCAGGACTCAGGGAAGCAACTAGCTTCCAGTCAATCGAGCTATGTTTGTGATGGGCCCATATTGCAGATGTGGTCGTAAATAGAATCGTTGCCATTCCGGTAGCGATCGCCATATGCACAATCACTGTTTGGCTAAAGCCCTGATGATTGAAAACCAAAATCATAAAAGGCACCAGAATCATGCCGCCGCCGATACCAAGAAGCCCAGCTAAATAACCTGCAATACCCCCACACAACATCAACATCAAGATATCGCTTAGTGACATGAATTCCCCGCCTTAGCCGCTAGGCCGTCATCCTGAACCCTAAGGTTCAAGGTGGAACGGCTACTCTGCTTCGGGTGCATTAAGAAGCTCAGGGAGTAACCAAGTCTAAGTTGGCACTGTGCAGATTCGAAACGCTCACGCCCACAAGGTAAAGATCGTTCCGGATGCTTGCGCATCGGTTCAAGGAACTATTGGCCTTGGCGAACCAGGCAGGGAAAGGGTTTGCATCAAAGCATCCACTTGTTCTTCAAGTCCACGAATCTCTGTTTGTAGACGCGCAACTTCATCAGAGCTGACATTTGAAGAGGGGCTTTGTTGTGTTTGATTCTTTTGCACTGTAATGAGGTCACCAGCTATTTTGAGGGCAGCCATCATACTGGCGCGTTCAATACTCCGGTTACCACCACCAATGGCCAGTTGAATTTGTTCATCAACCAACACGCATGCTTCACGAAGTAGTGGCTCGTGTTCAGCACTCGTCGCTAAAGTGATCTTCTGTCCGGCAAGGGTTACTTCAATGCGTTGTTGGTTCATTACCATCCTCTGGGGTTGGTGGGGCTACTACTTCGCCGAGTAAGTTCAGTTGACGTCCATCACTCTGCTCTGGCAGGCGACTCAAAATATGTTGAATGCGTTTTTGTGCATCCTCAATTTTATCTTCGAGCTGAACTCTATTACGAGATAAATCTTTAACTGCCTCTGTGATAGTTTGAACTTTCTCAGACAAGCGTTTCATTGACGCGCAAAGGGCATCTAATTCCGAATCAGCTTGGCTAGGGGAAAGAGGGGTTTGCTCATCCATATTGGCATTGTATCCTCGAGTCAGGCCTAATGTTCAAGCCTTTAATGATTCTCAGGCCTCAGGCTCTAGCTATTGCATGAATCCTAGCTACTAGATTTATTGCCACCCCCTTATTTTTCCTATCGATAGGAATAACTTACGCCAGCAAAGATGTTAGATCCCATATTGTTGTAGCCGTATACAGTTTGATATTGGACATTGGTGACGTTATTCCAGCGGGCAAATGCCTTCCAATTTCGATCAATTTCGTAACTACTGTAGAGGCCGAGCAAGGTGTAGGAGCCATTGGTATAGGCGGCTGAATTGTTAAGTGTGTCAAATGTCTGCCCTGTGTAAGTCACATTCGTACCTAAATTGACTTTTCCTTTGCGATACTCAATCGCTATGTTTGATGTTAGCTTTGCGCGTCTTGGCAAATAGTAATTTGTATTTTGATCTAGGGCGTGCAAATAATCGACTGAGCCTTTCAGTAAAAAATTTCCTACATATGTAGTTGATCCACCAGAGAGACCTTTAATCATGACTGATCCTAGGTTAATAGGTGTGCAGGGTGTTAAACCAGTGCATGGATTGGCTGGATTGCTAAGGTTGGGTTCGATGTAATTGGAAATTTTGTTTTGGTACGCAACTAATTTATTACTAGAAATTTTGTTCTCGTATGTCAATCCCACTTCCATATTCTGACTAGTCTCAGGAACTAAATTAGGATTAGCTTGCCCTGGGTAATACATATCATTGAAGGTCGGAACACGATAACCAGTGTTGTAATTGATGTTGGTGCGCCATTGAGGTGTAATAAAGTAACCATAAGCCGCACCTCCAGTAGTTTTGGGATTAAAGCTGGTAATGGTGTCGTTCCGCAGTGAGAAAGTTGCCAAATGATCACCTCGTTTTAAATCATAGGATCCGGCTATAGAGTTGGTATACCTCTTTTGATCAACGGTGCAATTTGTGCCGTAATAAGAGATGCAGCCGGTGACATTATCTGAGTTATTGACATATACGTATTGGTTGCGACGTTCTACAAGTAGTTGCAGCGTGTCAGACCCGACTTTAATGGTGTTTTGCCATAAAAAATCGTATTCAGGCATATTGATGACGTCATTGGCTGAGTTTGAGCCTACGCCTGACCAGAGTAATTGTTGAGCATTAGATACAGCGCTGACTTGAAAGTTACTTTCCCAAACTTCATTGATTTTATTTTTACTGTAGCCAGTAAAGGTTGAAAAGCGATTGACTTGCTGACCGTAAAAAGGCTCATAGTTATCGCCGACATTCATGATCTGATAGGTGGACTGAGTAGTGCTATTCGGGTATTGATAACTATTGGATGTAGCAAAAATCTTCACCCCCATCTCTTGACCAGCTTGCCATTCTTGCGAAAACTGTGCTGTTGTGCCTAGGCGTGTATAGCTGGTTGCCCCAGATGGGAAGACGCACCCATAATTGTTCGGATTTTGCGTGGTACAGGGATTGTTGCTAGCAACGGTATTAAATCCTGCCGAGTGCTCTTGACTGAATCCGACAGAGTATTTTGTCTTGTTGGCATCACCAAGAGAGCCTGTAATCGCAGCATTATTAATACTTGTCCCATAAGACCCATAACCTGAGGATGCCGTAAATTGGGTTGGTCCACCACCATTTTTGGTAAAGATTTGGATCACACCGCCAATTGCATTCGCACCATAGAGTGTGCTTTGTGCTCCAAAGACAATCTCAATATGGTCAATTAATGCCAGTGGAATTTGATTCAGTATTGGTCCGCCTGCAGCGGAGGAGTCAATTCTGACACCATCAATTAGCAATAAGCTTTGACCATTGCTGGTACCACGTAGATTTACTCCAGTTAAGTTGCCACTACCACCATAACCAGAGATTTGAATACCACGTTGTTGTTGAAGTAAGTCTGCCAAGCTGGTTTGTGCAGCTTGTGCAATCTCCTCAGGACCGATATAGACAAAGTCCGCTAAAACATCTTCCGCTTTTGTGGGCGTTCTTGTAGCAGTCACAATGATGGGATTGAGGGGGGTCTGCGGAGCACTCACGGAAACATTGTTTTGTGCCAATACAGGAAGCGCATTGATAGATAATGCCGTGCCACAAATGAGGGCAAGCTTTTTGATGCTGAACTGCTGTTTCATTTAAAACTTTCTGTTGTCGAATGCCTAGCTCACTTCCCCGTAAGCTGGGTCGAACAGAATTTCACGTGCAGGAGCTCAGGCGTCAATTTGGCGTCGGATCGATTGATAGGGCGCTGTCATCGGCGCGCGAAGGTCCCCGTCCGCGAAATTCCACCTGTCTTGGCCGGTATCCGGGCTAGTAAATCTCAGAATCTGGCCTTCCCATGCGATTGACGCGCACAGTGGCTTTGTCAGATTCCTGACACTCTTACCTAGGTAAAAGTGCATTTACTTACCGTTGCGGGGGCAGCACACGTTTAGTGTTTCCCGTTTAACTCTATTGCACTGCAATAAAGCACCACGACCCGTTAATTCTAACTTAGGTCATCGGTAGATTCCTACTTTTTGCACTAATAGAGCCTACAATACGGGGTCTAGGATGAAGGATTCATGACCGTATTAGATGACTGTATTAGATAAGCACCCCGAAAAAAACCTGATTCGTCTTCAGTTGAGCCAAAACTCAGTCCTAAAAAGCTTAGATTCAGAGACGATGGCCGATTTAGAGCGTCATTTGGAGATCTCAGACCTCAAAAAGTCGGAAATTTTGCTGCACCAGGGTGACCACCAAATGGAGCAGTACTTCGTGTTGGATGGCATCCTCAAGCGCATTGTTTCTAGTGCTGATGCGAAAGAGATGATTTTGCGGTTTGCAATCGAAAAAGATATTGAAACGAGCTATGCAGCATGGCGCCTGAAGACCGCTGCCCCTTATAGCATCGCCTGCGTTACCAAGTCACGGGTAGCCCGGATGCCCCTGAAGAAATGGGCTGAATTCCTGGAGCTACATAAGCCCTTAAAGGAAAGTTTTGAGTTTGAGGTGATGCGTCTGATGAGCGAGATCATGGCTCATACGATCACCCTGCACATGCTTGATGCCCCTGGTCGGGTAGAGCGCTTTCTTCGTAAATACGAGGACTTATTTGAGCTATTACCTAAAAAAGAGCTTGCCGCTTATCTCAACCTCTCCCCAGAGACCTTGAGCCGCCTCAAAACAAAGCATAAAGAGCTTTTTGTCTGAGCTAACCGCCCTGTAATTACAGGATTTAGGGGGAAATTGACCGAAGTCAATGATGAACCTCCACCCCGAGCCTAATATTCACCTCTGCCTAAGCGGGGCATTGAAACCCGTTGTGCGATTAATAACTTAATTGGAGACATTAGCGAAAGCTAAAATTGCATCAGTCCTCACCGAGCGCTCTTGTAATTCATATAAAAATTTCTATGACAACTGACAACCAAAATACACAATTAACTGACGGATTTCACCTTGTTATTGATGCCCTGAAGGCAAACGATCTTGATACCATTTTTGGTCTCGTTGGCATTCCTATTACTGACCTCTGTCGTTTAGCTCAAGCTGAAGGTTTGCGTTTTATTGGTTTCCGTCATGAGCAACATGCAGGTAATGCTGCGGCTATCGCCGGGTACATGACTCAAAAACCTGGTATTTGCATGACTGTTTCTGCACCTGGTTTCTTGAACGGCTTAACCGCGCTTGCCAATGCAACCGTTAACTGTTTCCCAATGATTTTGATTTCTGGCTCCAGTGAGCGTGAAATCGTAGACTTGCAGCAGGGCGATTATGAAGAGATGGATCAGCTCAATGCAGCTAAGCCGTATTGCAAAGCTGCATACCGTATTAATCATATTGAGGATATCGGCATTGGTTTTGCTCGCGCAATTCGTGCGGCTGTTTCTGGCCGTCCAGGTGGTGTGTATTTGGATTTACCAGCGCAGTTGCTGGCACAGACTATGCCTGTTGAAGAAGCCAAGAAATCCATTTTCAAAGTCATTGATCCAGTGCCACGTCAGATCCCGGCGGCTGATGCAGTAGAGCGTGCATTGAATGTATTGAAAGGCGCTAAGCGTCCTTTGATTCTCTTGGGTAAAGGTGCTGCCTATGCACAAGCAGACAAAGAGGTTCGTGACTTGATTGAGAAATCCGGTATTCCTTACTTGCCAATGTCGATGGCAAAGGGTCTGTTACCTGATAACCATCCACAATCTGCCTCTGCTGCCCGTTCATTTGTTTTGGCTGAGGCCGATGCAGTCATGTTGGTTGGTGCACGCTTAAATTGGTTGCTTGCACATGGTAAGGGTAAGACTTGGGGCAAAGATCCTAAGAAATTTATTCAGATCGATATTCAAGCAAATGAAGTTGATAGCAACGTCCAAATTGATGCTCCATTGATCGGCGACATTGGTTCATGTGTTGGTGAGCTCTTGAAGGGTATTGCAGCTGTTCCTAAGCCTAGCGCTGAGTGGATTAATGCCATCAATGAAAAGAAAGATAAAAACTTAGCCAAGATGGCAGAGACATTGGCTAAAGATGTCAGCCCAATGAACTTCCATGGCGCATTACGTGCGATTCGGGATGTGATCAAAAAGAATCCCGATGTGAACTTGGTAAATGAGGGTGCAAATACACTCGACTTTTGTCGTGCGATTGTAGATATGTACAAGCCACGCAAGCGCTTTGACTCCGGTACTTGGGGAATCATGGGTATCGGTATGGGTTACGCCATTGGCGCTTCTGTGACTAGCGGATTGCCAACGGTTGCAGTAGAGGGTGATAGTGCATTCGGCTTCAGTGGTATGGAGTTAGAGACCATTTGCCGTTACAACTTACCAATTACGACTGTGGTGTTCAATAACAACGGCGTTTATCGCGGCACTGATGTGAATCCTACTGGTGGCGCTGATGTGGCTCCAACCGTATTCATTAAAGATGCGCGTTACGACAAGATGATGGAAGCCTTTGGTGGAGTAGGTTATTACGTAACTACCCCGGCAGAATTAGAGGCAGCGTTAACAGAAGCGATTGCTGCCGGTAAACCAGCCCTCATCAATGCTGTGATTGATGAGACTGCAGGTACTGAGAGTGGGCGTTTAACGAATTTGAACCCATCCTCAGCGGCTACTAAGAAATAAGATTTGCAATCCGATTTTGCAGTAATAAATAGTTAATATTTTTAGATTAAATTAAGCAATAAATAAGTACCAAATAAGTAACAAACCAGAAACACTCAAGGAGAAACAAACATGACTAAACCATTAGACGGCATCCGTATTATTGACTTCACTCACGTACAGGCTGGTCCTGCATGTACTCAGCTTTTGGCTTGGTACGGTGCTGACGTTATTAAAGTGGAGCGTCCTGGTTCTGGCGACGTTACCCGCAGCCAATTACGCGATATTCCTGGTGCAGATGCGCTGTACTTCACTATGCTCAACGGTAACAAGCGTTCTTTGACACTCGATACTAAGACTGCCGAAGGTAAAGAAGTTTTGGAAAAGATGATCAAGACTTCTGATGTCATGGTTGAGAACTTCGGTCCTGGTGCTTTGGATCGTATGGGTTTTTCTTGGGCACGGATTCAAGAGTTGAACCCAAAAATGATTTTGGCTTCTGTTAAGGGCTTTAGCGATGGCCACTCATACGAAGACTTAAAAGTGTATGAGAACGTGGCTCAGTGTGCTGGTGGTGCAGCTTCTACTACTGGATTCTGGGATGGTCCTCCTACCGTTTCTGCTGCAGCATTGGGTGACTCTAATACAGGTATGCACTTGGCAATTGGTATTCTGACTGCCTTGATGCAGCGTGATAAAACTGGCCGTGGTCAAAAAGTGTCTTGCTCAATGCAAGACGCTGTATTGAACTTGTGCCGTGTCAAGTTGCGCGATCAACAACGTTTGGACAAAATTGGCTACTTGGAAGAGTATCCACAGTACCCACACGGTTCATTCACTGACGTCGTTCCACGCGGCGGTAACGCTGGTGGTGGCGGTCAGCCAGGTTGGGTGTTGAAGTGTAAGGGCTGGGAAACCGATCCAAACGCATACATCTACTTCACTATTCAAGGTCACGCTTGGGAGCCGATTACAAAGGCTATTGGTAAACCAGAATGGGCAACTGATCCAGCGTATATGACTGCTGAAGCGCGTCAAGACAAGATTTTTGATATTTTCGCAACCATTGAAGATTGGCTTAAAGACAAGACTAAATATGAAGCTGTGGATATTCTCCGCAAGTTTGATATTCCGTGTGCGCCAGTTTTCTCCATGAAAGAATTGGCTGCTTCTCCTGACCTGCGTAAGAGTGGTTCAATCGTTGAAGTGGATCACAAAGTACGCGGTAAGTATTTGACTATCGGTAGCCCAATCAAGTTCTCTGATTTGGAAATCGAAGTGAAACCATCTCCAGTATTGGGTGAGCACACTGATGAAGTGTTGGCTGATCTTGGCTATAGCGCTGATGACATCACTAAGTTACATGCTGCTAAAGCAGTTTAATCACGAGCAGTAACTGGCAATATCTTGAAGGCGCTCCTAGTGGGCGCCTTTTTTATTTCCTAGAAAGAAAAGTAGTAACTGAAAACTGCTATAGACTAATTGAATGAATATCCCTTTTGATTTGAGCAAGCTAGTAGAGAGTATTGGTGACGCCATTGTGGTTGCTGATGCTAATGAAAAAATTGTTTTGTGGAATCCCGCAGCTACTCGTATCTTCGGCTATTCAGAGCAAGAAGCTTTAGGGGGCACTCTGGACTTAATCGTCCCAGAGCGTCAGAGCCAAAAACACAATGAGGGTTTCAGCAAGTCGATGGAGACGGGTACTACCCGTTACGGCACCACTTTATTGAAGGTGCCAGCCAAACACAAAAATGGCAGCACGCTCTCGATTGCCTTCACCGTAGGGATGCTCTTTGATAGCAATGGAAAAGCGAATGGGGTAGCAGCGGTCATTCGGGATGAAACCGCGCGCTTTGCCGAGGAACGGGCCCTGAAAAAACGTATTGCTGAGCTTGAAAATCCCTAGCCCTAGCCGAATATAGGCTTTAGTGGGGGCCAAAAAAGGCTCAGTAGGGATTTATGCCCAATAATTGGGCATATTTCATCTACCTTGATTTCTCACTGGTAAAATTATTACAAATCAATATTTTATTTTATTAGGACTTAAATCATGGCAAAAGCTCTAGAAGGGGTCAAAATCCTCGACTTTACGCACGTTCAATCTGGACCGACTTGTACTCAGTTACTCGCTTGGTTCGGTGCAGATGTGATTAAAGTAGAAAAATCTGGTGAAGGGGATGCAACCCGTGGTCAATTACGTGACATTCCAGATGCTGACAGCTTGTATTTCACAATGCTCAATCACAACAAACGTTCCATCACCGTTAATACAAAAACCCAAAAGGGTAAAGAAATCCTCGAGCGCCTAATTAAAGAGTGTGATGTATTGGTAGAAAACTTTGCACCTGGTGCATTGGATCGCATGGGTTTTTCTTGGGAGCGGATTCAAGAACTGAACCCGATGATGATTCTGGCTTCAGTCAAAGGCTTCGGTCCTGGCCCATATGAGGATTGCAAGGTATATGAGAACGTCGCGCAATGCGCTGGCGGCTCTGCATCCACTACGGGTTTTGATGATGGTCCTCCGCTGGTAACTGGTGCGCAAATTGGTGATAGTGGTACTGGTTTGCATTTAGCACTCGGTATCGTGACAGCACTCTATCAACGTACGCATTCTGGCCGTGGGCAAAAGGTTTTAGCAGCCATGCAAGATTCAGTTCTCAACCTGTGCCGTGTGAAGCTCCGTGATCAGCAGCGCTTAGAGCGTAATGGCATCATGAAAGAGTACCCACAGTTTCCAAACGGTGAGTTTGGAGACGCCGTACCGCGCGCTGGTAATGCCTCTGGCGGTGGTCAGCCCGGTTGGATTTTGAAGTGCAAGAACTGGGAAAAGGACCCTAACTCCTACATTTATGTAGTAGTGCAAGCTCCAGTATGGGAAGCGATTTGCAAAGTCATCGGCCGTGAAGACTGGATTACCGATGTGCGTTTTGCCTCCCCAATGGCACGCTTACCCCATTTAATGGAAATCTTTGGCGAGATTGAAAAGTGGACCATGACGATGAGTAAATTTGAAGTGATGGACATATTAAATAAATACGACGTGCCTTGTGGCCCTATTTTGTCTATGAAAGAAATCGCGGAAGAGCCTTCATTGCGTGCCACTGGAACTGTGGTTGAAGTTGATCACCCGATTCGTGGCAAGTACCTGACTGTTGGTAACCCTATTAAGATGTCGGATAGCCCAACTGAAGTGACTCGTTCACCTTTGCTTGGTGAGCATACCAATGAGATCTTGAGTGAGCTTGGATATACCAATGATGAGTTGAACCAATTGCATCACGATAAGGTGATCTAAGATGCGGGTAGCATTGATTGGAAGTGCGGATTTTGGTAAAGCGGCTTTAGAAGCTTTTCTAGATCGTGGCGATGAAGTCGTTGCTGTTTTTTGTCCGCCAGATAATCCTAAGTCAACTAAACCTGAGGTACTAAAGGAAGCAGCACTGGCGAGGGGTTTAAGTCCCTTGCAGTTTGCCTCCCTGAGGGGTCCAGAGGCTGCTCAGGCCATGATTGATAGCCAAGCAGATATTTGTGTCATGGCTTATGTGTTGCAATTTGTCCCCCAGGAGCTCTGTAAGATTCCAAAACATGGCACGATTCAGTATCACCCCTCACTCCTACCAAAGTATCGTGGCCCTAGTGCGATTAACTGGGCAATTGCATTGGGCGAAGAGAAAACGGGTCTGACAATCTTCCGTCCATCGGATGGCTTAGATGAAGGTGAAGTAATCTTACAAAAAGAAGTAGCGATTGGCCCTCATGACACCTTAGGCAAAATCTACTTTGATTATCTTTTTCCAGTTGGTGTTAAAGCATTGTTAGAGGCTGCTGACTTAGTGGTGGCAGGTAAGCATCAAGAACTCGTTCAAGACGAAGCGAAAGCGAACTATGAAGGTTGGTTTGATGCCAACGCTGCACAGATTCATTGGGCAACTCACATTAGTCAAATCTATAACTTGATTCGCGCTTGCAATCCTGCGCCTGGCGCCTGGACCAAGTTTGGCGAGCAAAAGGTGCAGATCTACGATTGCCATCAGCATGTCACTGCCACTTTTAGCGCCGTTAAAGGTAAGCCCGGTGAAGTGACGCAAATTACTTTAGATTCAATCTTCATCACCTGCCATGGTGGGCAGATTGAAGTCCTCAAAGCGAAGGGTGCAGCGGGGAAAGTGAGTGGTGCTGAGCTGGCGAAAGAGTTAAACCTCCAAGTAGGGCAGTTCTTCGCACTATAGACTCGTTGTTCAAGAGATTTCATTTCAGCAATTTAGTGCAGGATGAACCCTCGGTTTAGATGAAATAGTGCTTAAACCATTTGACCTATCTCAAATTGATGGGCATTCTGTTCATAACAAGCCTCTTCCTTCAGCTTAAGAGTGATTAAGCGTCTTGCCTGAGAATTCGAATATCAAAAATACAGGGTTTTGGGCATCAAGATATCTTTCCTACCCTGACGATTAATCAAACAAGATTAGCTTGAGGTAGATATGACTAAAGCAATTTCTGCAGTCTTGCTGGGATTGAGTTTTTCTATTGTAGCCCTAGCTCAGCCTGTAACTCTTGAAGTAGCTACCGCTTCAGTTCCCACCCTACCTAAAGTATGGACCGGTGTTACAGGCGATACCTCTATAGGAGCTGTTAGTCAAAGGAATCCCTTGCATTACTTGCTTGTTGGCAAAGATAAAGAACCCAAAGGATGGAATACTTATGATGGTCCTGCATCTATTAAAGTCCTACGCCAAGAGGGCCGCCATCTGGAACTCCAGTTCAAGAACCCTCAGTTTCAAATTAATGAAGTAGGCACCTTATCGGCTGATGGCAAACAGATTCAAATTGCTTCTAAAGATGCAAAAGGTCTTTTTACTATCGATGGCGATAAGATCACAGGTTGTGGCAATAGTCATGGTACGAATGGATTATTTGACCATTGGCTGGCAAGCTATTCCTCATGGTGTGATGAATATACCATTGGCAGCACTCTAGTAAAGCCAGCTTCACAAATTGTTACTATCTTACCCAAGGAATGGACGGGATTCATTTCTGGAGCATCGAATAGACCGGCAAATAAACCTGATTCTAGGCACAAAGCAAGCCCTGAAAAACCTTGGAATACGTTTGATGCACCTAGAACGCTTACGATACTCCGTCAAGAGGGCCGCCATATTGAGCTTCTCTGGAAATCTGCCCAATCTTCAGGTAAATGGATAGGCATGATTGCGCAAAATGGGAAAGAGCTACAGATCGATTCTAGATATGGCAGTGTCTTGCTCAATATTTCTGGTGAGCAAATGTCGGGGTGTGGAGTGGACAGAGGTAATAAGGGAACTTTTCAAGACTGGAAAAATCAATACAAGACCTATTGCTTTAATTTCGTCGCGGGTACTACCCCTCCAGTCTTGGCCAAGAACACAGCAATTTTGCCCAAAGAGTGGAAAGGAAATTTCACTGTAACTTCTGAAGGAGCAGCAAATCGGTTTAACCCCCTCTATCAGGACAATGCTTTTAAAGATAAAGAGAGCGGCTGGAATGCCTATGAGAGCTCTGCTTTAATTACGATTCAACGTCAAGAAGGACAACACTTAGAGATCCTATTTAAAACGCAGACATATCAAATGTCATTTATTGGCACGCTATCTTTTGATGGCAAGCAACTAATGATGGTCAATAATAATGCGGCACATTTGTTTTCTGTTGTAGGTAACACCATATCGGGTTGTGGTGTCGCTCGTGGCAGTGGAATATTTGAAAATTGGTTAGGCAATTACCATGCCTCTTGTAATGAGTGGGTAGTAGTCCAATAGCACCCCAGACCACCAGGAAGCGCCAAAACTAAATTCAGGTGGTTTTTTTATTGAATGTGGGTATGATTAATAAGCTGATTTTACTAAATCGGTAACGAAGGCTAAATAAAAAAGTTCCTAGGAGAAAAAAATGAATAAATCAGAATTAGTAGAAAAGATTGCTAATGATGCAAATATTTCTAAGGCATCTGCAGACCGTGTCCTGAGCTCAGCAATAGATACCATCATCAAGGCTGTTACTAAGGGTAATGATGTTCAGTTAATTGGCTTTGGCACTTTTAAATCTGGTAAACGTGCAGCTCGTATCGGTCGTAATCCACAGACTGGTGCCGAGCTTAAGATCCCAGCTGCCAAAACAGTGAAGTTTGGTGCAGGTAAAGCATTTAAGGATGCGGTTAATAAGCGCAAGTAATTAATTCATCACTTTATCAATGAGGCAATAAATGAATAACTATGAAAGCACTTTAAATCTACTGGGTCGCATTGCAATTGCGGCATTGTTTTTGCCAGCAGGACTGAACAAGTTAATGGGGGTGGAGGGCACAACAGCGTATTTTGCATCCCTGGGCTTGCCATTAGTAGCCGTTTTAGTCTGGGTAGTTATTGCCATCGAAGTTCTTGGCGGTCTTGCTTTGATTCTTGGTTATAAAACGCGTTTCGTAGCAATTGGCTTGGCAATCTTTACTGTCTTTGCCAGCATTACGGGTCATGCTTTCTGGGCTGCTCCAGTAGATGCCGCATTTATTGCTCAGTTATTTTTCTTTAAGAACATTGCAGTAACTGGCGGCTTATTGATTCTGGCTTCTTCTGGGGCTGGTTCAATTAGTCTAGACGGTCGTAAATCTCGAGCTGGAATATAAATTACATTCTCAGTAAGTCATTTGCAGGGGCACTCTAGAGCGAAGACAAGATATCCTCGACCAGTTGCTTCCGTGCCGGACCATTAAGAACCACCAAAACCACCTTCGGGTGGTTTTTTTGATCGTTTCTTGTGGGTTGATAACGGCGTATTAATCTCTAATAACTCTAGAGGGCTTAAATTAGCTATTAGTCCTGATATACCAATAACTCATTCATAGTTATGTAGAATAATCTCAATATAAGCCTTCATTACTTTGGACATCAGTTGCGCTTTTTGGCTTTAGATTGCTAACAATAGCGTCATTTCTAGATTTGAGAAAAATAAAATATATCCAATGCCTATCCTCAATGCCATAAAAATGATCTCCGGGTATCTCAAATGAATTTACTTCATGGGGCCTCAGGTTTTATAGGCATTTTTCTATGCTTAGTGTTGGCAGTGCTGTTATTACGGCACTGGAAAGTGATTGAGGCTGAGCAGAGCCCAATATTTTCAAAGTTACTCACTTCTTTTGTTTTACCCGCATTTATTTTTAGTCAAGTGGCAAATATAAAAGTGGAGTATTCCTATTTATTTTTCGGGGCGGTAATTCTGGTATCTGAATTGATTACAGGTGTCGCTTCATGGTCAACGGCAAAATGGGTTTTACGCTTGGATAGGCCAAGCACTGGAGCCTTTATCTTAGGAAGTACTTTTGGCAGCTCCTCTCAGATTGGCAATGCCTTTTTAAAAGTAGTCTTTGACAATAATGCTGCAATTAGTGCAATGGGATTGGTAACCGGTCAATTTGGTATAGGGCTACCAGTGAACGTGGTTGGCCCAGTAGTTGCTAAATCTTTTGGGGCTAGTGAAACCCCCAATTCTGTATTGAGCTTAGTAAAGTCTCTTTTTATGAATCCACCAACCGTTGCTTTGATCTTGGGGATTGTATGGAGTAGGTTGGATATTCCGTCTGATATTTTTATTGTGAAGATGCTGTTTGAGGGTCTTAATATTGTCAGTGCCTCCATGACTTTTTTAGTAGCCGTCATTATTGGTCTCTCATTAAAGCCGATTAAGATGAAAGGAATTTGGATAGTCTTAATCTTGGCGGCCTTTTTTCAATTGGCATTACAACCATTTATTACCTACGGTATTTTTAGTCTGCTGAGTGAGCAAAATGAGCATCATCAAGCCACATTATTTTTATCAGCCATGCCCGCAACACCATTAGCTGTAGTGTTTTGTGCGCGTTATGGTGCTAATGCTCAACTTGCTAGCCAAATTGTTATCTTTACCTGCATATTAAGCCTGCTTTCAATTCCGATTGTCAGTTTATTTGTATAGCTTTAATGAGCATTAAGGCCATGAACTAAGTAATTAAATCTCGAGGTTATCAATCAAACGCGTTTTACCCAGCTTAGCTGCTGTGAGAATCACTAGTGGCTCACCAGACTGCAGACTTTCATTAGAGGCGGGTGCTAAGTCACTTTGCTGACGAATAGCGATGTAATCAGGCAGCCAGCCACGACCTGCAAGTTTAGCTACTGCTTTCTTTTCAATTTCTGAAAGTGAGTAGGCATTGCGTTCTTGCAATTGCAGAACTTGCTCGCGCACTGCTTGAAGCGCTCTTTGGAGTTCCGGTGCTTCTATACGTTCTTCAGTAGAGAGGTAACCGTTACGAGAAGAGAGAGCCAAGCCATCATCAGCGCGAATAGTTTCGCCAGGGACAATATTGACTGGCAAAGCAAATTGTTTGGCCATTTGACGAATGATCATCAGTTGCTGGTAATCTTTTTTGCCAAATACTGCAAACTTAGGCTCTACACAAGAGAAGAGCTTTAGAACAACCGTACAAACCCCTTTAAAGAAGCCGGGACGGAATTCACCTTCGAGAATATCGCCCAGCTGCTGGGGTGGGTCTACGCGATATTCTTGTGGCTGTGGATATAAATCGCGCTCAGTTGGAGCGAACAAAATATAGACACCTTCTTTTTCCAGTTTATCGATGTCGGCCTGCATAGTACGGGGGTAGCTATCAAAATCTTCATTGGGACCAAACTGCAGACGATTCACGAAGATGCTAGCGACTACAGGGTCACCATGTTGGCGCGCAAGTCGCATGAGGGACAAATGGCCTTCATGTAGGTTTCCCATCGTTGGAACAAATGAAGCACGGTTTTGTCCGCGTAAATGGTCCCGTAATTCTTGAATATCGCTAATAATTTTCATGCAACAGGGGTATAGGCAAGACGAACGTATATCGGTGCATAGGGCTCAGCTTGAGTGACTTCGATCAAGGCTTCACGTGAGAGCTCAAGCAAGGCAATGAAATTCACAATGATTACGGGGATGCCATTACCGGATTTGATGGCCTCTTCAAACAATTCCCCAAATTCTACAAAGCGGGTACTTTGTAAACGACGCAAGATACGGGTCATGAAGTCACGCACGGATAATTCTTCGCGAGTGATAGTGTGATGTTGAGTAAGCTTAGCACGATGGATCACGTCACGCCAAGCCATTTGTAAGTCATCTACATTGACGTCGGGCCAAGTAATAGCAACACTAGTATCCACATGGCCATGCGCTACCTGGAAGTCACGGCCTTGCTGTGGAATTTGATCAAGCTCTTGTGCTGCAAGCTTCATACGCTCGTATTCTAGTAAGCGACGCACGAGTTCTGCACGTGGATCATCTACCTCTTCTTCGCTGTCAGCCTTTTTCATGGGCAGCAACATGCGAGATTTAATTTCAATCAACATCGCTGCCATCAATAAATACTCAGCAGCAAGCTCTAGGTTTGTGTGGCGAATTTGATCGATGTAGCTGAGGTATTGTTGAGTAACCTGTGCCATCGGAATATCAAGTACATTGAAATTCTGCTTACGGATTAAGTAAAGCAACAGATCCAAAGGACCTTCGAATGCTTCTAAGAAAACTTCGAGTGCATCAGGCGGGATATAGAGATCAGTAGGGAGCTTAAAAAGTGGCTCACCATAAAGCTTAGCGAATGCAGCTGACATCCCATCGGTCACCGATGGAGTGCTATCTAATAAACCGGATATTGGCTGAGTGCTTGGCTCAGTGCCAGACGCATTGCCTGAATTAGTCATTCGAATAAACGTAGCCGCGTTGCTTTAACTTGGCAGCTTTAGCGCGACGTTGATCTTCAACGGTGAGGGGTTCTTTGTCCCACAACAGAGCACGACCCGCTTGTTGGTCTGCCTCGAGATGGGGTTTCTCAGATTTGAGTTCACTTAAGAACTGGGTGAATTCAGATTGATATCTTGCCATGGCATATCCTAAAATACTCTATAAATTCAATGGCTTAAGGCACTTAATGCCAAAAGTCACCTGGGAACTACAAACGCCATTATAGGGTCTTTTTAGGGGCTTTTTTATAAGTTTGCAGCTAGCAAAGCCTCAATTTGAGGGGCTTCCACACGAGTCATCAAGTGCTTGTAGGTCTGGATTGGGTTCTTACTGGAAAGTGGAGTCTTGATATCGGCCCAAGAAAGCGGTGGCAGACAGAAGAATTCTTCTACGCCAGCGACAACTTGGGGAATCACTGGCTTGAGGTAAAGGCTCAGCATCCGAAAAGCTTCTAAGGTAACGGAGCAGACGCTTTGCAAGTCTGCTTCACGTGCTGGATCTTTAGCGATTTCCCAAGGTTTGTTCTCATCCACAAAACCGTTGACCTTATCTGCTAATTCCATGATGGTGCGTAATGCTTTTGCATATTCGCGCCCTTCATATAGCTCAGCAATTTTTTCGCTTGCTGCAGCAATCTCTTGCAGTAAGGCATGATTCATCGCTGCATCAGAAACTACGCCACCAAAGCGTTTCACTAAGAAGCCAGCACTGCGACTTGCAATATTGATGTACTTACCCAATAGGTCACTATTTACCCGCGCCACAAAATCTTGCAGATTTAAATCCAAATCTTCCATGCTGTCATTGAGTTTGGTTGCAAAGTAATAACGAAACCACTCAGGATTAAAGCCGCATTCGATCACGCTATTAGCGGAGATTAAGGTGCCGCGGGATTTACTCATCTTCTCGCCATCGACGGTTAAGAAGCCGTGAGCGAAAACATTGGTGGGGGTACGATAGCCGGCAAACTGGAGTGTTGCTGGCCAGAATAGGGTGTGGAAATATAAAATATCTTTGCCAATGAAATGGTATTGCTCAGTAGTCGTGTCAGGTTTGACCCACTCATCAAAGTTCAGACCTTTAGCTTCACAGTAATTGAGGAAGCTGGCGTAGTAACCAATCGGGGCGTCAAGCCAGACGTAGAAGTACTTGCCTGGCGCGTCAGGGATTTCAAAGCCGAAATACGGAGCGTCACGAGAGATATCCCAGTCACCCAGTTTACTTTCCCCAGGTTGGCCAACCCATTCTTTCATTTTGTTACGTGCTTCTGGTTGTAGTGGCGTTTTAACTTGAGTCCACTCTCGTAAGAAATTCTCACAACGAGGATCTGACAACTTAAAGAAATAGTGATCCGATACTTTTTTGATCGGTGTTGCGCCGCTGACTACCGAGAGCGGATTCTTGAGATCAGTAGGTGAGTAGGTGGCACCACATTTTTCACAGTTGTCACCGTATTGATCTTTGGCTCCGCACTTAGGACACTCGCCTTTAATAAAGCGATCCGGTAGAAACATTTCTTTAACGGGATCGTAGGCTTGCTCGATGGCACGCTTTTCAATGAGACCAGCATCACGCAGCTTTAGATAAATACTTTGTGAAAGCTTTTCATTCTCAGGACTATCGGTGGTGTAGTAGTGATCAAAAGAAATGAGGAAGTTATCAAAGTCACGCTTATGCTCTTTCCAAACATTTGCAATCAACTCTTTGGGAGTAATTCCCTCTTTTTCGGCACGCAACATGATCGGAGTACCGTGAGTATCATCCGCGCCGACATAGTGGACCTCATGATCGCGCATCCGCTGGAACCGTACCCAAATATCTGTCTGCACATATTCCACCAAATGCCCGATATGGATCTGTCCATTGGCATACGGCAGGGCTGAAGTGACAAGAAGGCGACGCTGGGAGCTACTCATGTAAAGCGGACTTAAATAAAATAGTTAAATTAGAGTGAATACCCAATTATGCTGGCTCTACTCTTACTCAAGCAGTAATTTTAGTCTGCGGTTAAAGTAAAACACCTTGAAGTCTTCGCAAAACCTGTTTTAGAAAGCATTACATGGCTGTAAAACCCCGTATTCAGATGTCTAGCGCCTCAGTACCCTTGGTGCACGAGGTGGAAGTATTGGATGAGGCGGGCAGAAAAAAGCTGACCCAGATCCCTGGAGAGCGCCCATTAACCATCTACTTAGATAAGCGCGAGCTTGTCACCCTCATGACTCTGGGCAGCGCACCGGAGGCCTTGGTTTTAGGGTATTTACGCAACCAGCGCTTAGTGGAATCAGCAGACGATATTGAGAGTATTCAAGTGGATTGGGAAACCGATTCAGCGGCTGTGAAGACCCGTCGTAGCACGGTAGACATTGATGCCTTAACCAGTAAGCGGGTAGTCACCACGGGTTGCGGCCAGGGAACCATGTTCGGCGGATTGATGGAAGAGATGGCAGAAACGCGTTTACCAGACGGTCCTAATCTTTCTCAAGAGGCTATCGTGGCTTTGATAGACGCGATTCGGGTTCATGATTCGATTTACAAGAAGTCTGGCTCAGTTCATGCCTGTGCCGTGTTCGAAAGAGTGGGGGATAAGGGCGTAGAGCTACTGCACTTTATTGAGGATGTTGGGCGCCATAACGCAGTCGACTCTATTTCTGGCCTAATGTGGCTGGCTGATAAGTCCGGCAGGGACTTGATTTTCTTTACCACGGGGCGCCTTACATCCGAGATGGTCATTAAGGGCGCCCAAATGGGAGTGCCATTTCTGTTAACTCGCTCGGGTGTCACTCTGATGGGCTTGGAGTTGGCTCGCAAAACTAATCTCACCATCCTCTCGCGCTGCTCTGGAAAACACTTTGAGATCTATAACGCCCCTGAGCGCGTGATTTTTACCCAAAATAGCTAATTTTTAGGGCTTAGAGGGCGATAAATGATAGCTAGAGCTGGCGAAGGTTTTACAATTCGGCCATGACTATTAAATCTGACCACTGGATCCGCCGCATGGGTGAGCAAGGCATGATCAGCCCATTTGAACCTGGGCAAGTTCGTGAAGACGCCGCCGGCAACAAAATCGTAAGTTATGGCACATCAAGCTACGGCTATGACATTCGTTGTGCCAACGAATTTAAGATCTTTACTAACATCAACAGCACGATTGTTGATCCCAAGAATTTCGACGAACAATCCTTTGTAGACTTCAGCGGGGATGTTTGTATCATTCCACCAAATTCATTTGCCTTGGCAAGAACTGTGGAGTATTTCAAGATTCCTCGCAGTGTATTAACGGTATGCGTGGGTAAGAGTACCTATGCGCGTTGCGGAATTATCGTCAACGTAACGCCATTCGAGCCTGAATGGGAAGGTTATGTGACTTTAGAGTTTTCCAACACGACACCATTACCTGCCAAAATTTATGCTGGCGAGGGATGTGCGCAAGTACTCTTCTTCGAAAGTGATGAGATCTGCGGCACATCTTATAAAGATCGTGGTGGGAAGTATCAAGGTCAGCGGGGCGTGACCCTGCCTAAGACCTAAAGTATTCCAGGCAGTACAGCAATTTCAATTTAGTCCATTTGTGGATATAGTCACGGTTTCGTCAGATGGCAGTCGGATAATGGATCTTTCTCATTTTGAGAAGTGGGTTCCGAATCCATTGGATCCAATAGCAGGGGAGTTTTTATGAAATTTCGTTTCCCAATCATCATTATTGATGAGGACTTTCGTTCCGAGAACATTTCGGGTTCTGGTATTCGCGACCTCGCCGAGGCCATCGAAACCGAGGGTATGGAAGTGATCGGTCTAACGAGCTACGGTGACCTTACTTCTTTTGCCCAACAAGCTTCTCGTGCCTCTACTTTCATTGTCTCAATTGACGATGAAGAATTCATTGCCGATTCCGAAGATCATGATCTGCCTGCTTTAAATAACTTGCGCGCCTTCATTACTGAAGTGCGTAAGCGCAATGAAGATATTCCGATCTTTTTATATGGTGAGACGCGTACCTCACGTCACATGCCAAATGATATCTTGCGTGAATTGCATGGTTTCATTCATATGAATGAAGATACCCCAGAATTTGTCGCACGCCACATTATTCGCGAAGCCAGAGTCTATCTGGATTCATTAGCACCACCATTTTTCCGCGCATTAACAAATTATGCTTCTGAAGGTTCTTATTCTTGGCATTGCCCAGGACACTCTGGTGGCGTGGCTTTCTTGAAGAGTCCAGTAGGTCGTATGTTCCACCAATTCTTTGGTGAGAACATGTTGCGTGCTGACGTCTGTAATGCCGTCGAAGAATTAGGCCAACTCCTAGACCATACTGGGCCAGTCTTACAGAGTGAGCGCAACGCGGCGCGCATCTTTAATGCCGACCATTTATTCTTTGTAACCAATGGCACCTCCACATCTAACAAGATTGTGTGGCACTCCACCGTAGCGCCTGGGGATGTCGTTCTGGTCGATCGCAACTGCCATAAGTCGGTGATTCACTCTATTACCATGATGGGCGCGATCCCAATTTTCTTAATGCCAACTCGCAATCATCTTGGCATTATTGGACCGATTCCTAAAGAAGAGTTTGAGTGGGCCAATATCAAGAAAAAGATCGATGCCAATCCCTTCATCAAGAACAAGAATGTGATACCGCGTGTAATGACGCTGACCCAGAGTACCTATGACGGGATTGTTTATAACGTTGAGATGATTAAAGAGATGCTTGATGGCAAGGTTGACTCATTGCATTTCGATGAAGCTTGGTTGCCGCATGCTGCATTCCATCCTTTTTATAAAGATATGCATGCGATTGGATCTGATCGTAAGCGCACCAAGAAAAGTTTGATGTTTGCCACCCAATCCACTCATAAGCTATTAGCAGGTCTATCCCAGGCTTCTCAGGTATTAGTTCAGGATGCAGAAGAGCATAAGCTTGATCGGGATTGCTTTAATGAAGCCTATTTAATGCATACCTCGACTAGTCCACAGTACGCCATTATTGCTTCCTGCGACGTTTCTGCGGCAATGATGGAATCCCCTGGCGGCACAACCTTGGTAGAAGAGTCTATCGCTGAAGCCATGGACTTCCGTCGTGCTATGCGTGAGGTAGATGATAAGTTTGGGGCTGACTGGTGGTTTAAGGTTTGGGGACCAGATCATCTTGCTGAAGAGGGTATTGGTGAGCGCTCTGATTGGGTGCTAGAGCCTAATGCAAGCTGGCATGACTTTGGTAAGCTCGCCACAGGCTTCAATATGCTTGATCCGATTAAAGCAACGGTTGTCACTCCTGGCTTAGATATTGAAGGCAACTTCGGGTCAATGGGGATCCCCGCTAGTATCGTGACTAAATATCTTGCAGAGCATGGCGTGATCGTTGAGAAGTGTGGCTTGTATTCTTTCTTCATCATGTTCACCATCGGCATCACTAAGGGTCGCTGGAATACCCTGGTTACTGAATTGCAACAGTTTAAAGATCACTTTGATAAAAATGCGCCCCTGTGGAAAGTTTTGCCAGAGTTTGTGGCTAAACATCCTCGTTATGAGCGTGTTGGCCTCAAAGATATCTGCCAGCAAATTCATGAGTTCTATAAGGGTCGTAACGTAGCCCGTATGACTACAGAAATGTATACCTCGGATATGGAGCCTGCCATGATGCCATCTGAGGCTTGGGCAAAAATGGCACATAAAGAGGTTGATCGTGTACCTCTCGATCAATTAGATGGTCGTGTTACAGCGATGCTAGTTACACCGTACCCGCCAGGTATTCCGCTATTAATTCCGGGCGAGCGCTTTAATAAACGAATCGTGGATTATTTGTACTTTGCTAGAGACTTCAATGAGAAGTTTCCAGGATTTGAGACCGATATTCATGGTTTAGTGAAGGGGGATGTCGATGGCCGCAGTGAATATTACGTTGACTGCGTCAGACAGGATCGCGACATCACGCTTTAATCTGCCCATAGCGCATCATGGCATTGGCAGTGGATACCAGCACTACCTCTAGAGATCTGTACGACCCCGTTGAATAGCTGCGAGTACTTGAGATGGTGCAGTGCCACCCACATGTTGACGTGATTGAACCGAGCCATCCACGGTCAGCAAGGCAAAGACATCATCGCTCATGAGTTCGGGGCGACTATCTAAGCCACAAGCAAAACGCAATTCTGAGAGGCTTAGGTCAGTCAGCATGCAGTTTCTGCCAACGCAGGCTTTAACTGCATGTGCTACAGCTTCATGGGCATCACGGAAGGTCAAACCTTTTTTAACCAAGTAGTCAGCCAAATCCGTTGCTGTTGCAAAGCCTTCTTCAGCTGCCGCTTTCATAACGTCAGCTTTTACTTCAATATGCGGAATCATGTCAGCAAAGATACGCAGCGTATCTTGAACCGTATCTACCGCATCAAATAAAGGTTCTTTGTCTTCTTGGTTATCTTTGTTGTAAGCAAGCGGCTGACTCTTCATCAGCGTCAATAAAGAAATCAAATCACCGTAGACGCGACCCGTTTTACCGCGGGCCAATTCTGGAACGTCAGGATTTTTCTTTTGCGGCATGATGGAGCTGCCAGTGCAGAAGCGATCTGGAAGATCAATAAACCCAAAGCGCGGGCTGAGCCATAGCACGAGCTCTTCAGATAAACGTGAAATATGCATCATCAGAATCGATGCAAAGGCGCAGAACTCAATGGCAAAGTCACGATCCGACACTGCATCAAGGGAGTTATTGCAAATCCCATCAAAGCCCAAAATCTTGGCTACTTGCTCGCGATCAATCGGGTAGCTCGTACCTGCTAAAGCAGCTGCGCCTAAAGGCAAGCGATTAAAGCGTGTGCGTAAATCAGCCAAGCGGCTAGCATCACGGCTAAACATTTCGAAGTAAGCCATGAGATGGTGGCCGAAAGTAATCGGTTGCGCAACTTGTAAATGCGTATGGCCCGGCATGATAGTTGCAGCATGCTTTTCTGCTAAATCCAAAAGCGCAGTACGAACAGTTTTTAAGGTAGTTGCAATCTCGTCTACGCTACCACGCAACCAAAGGCGTAGATCAGTCGCCACTTGATCATTACGTGAGCGGCCAGTATGCAAACGTTTGCCAGCATCACCCACTAGTTCTGTAAGGCGGGCTTCAATATTGAGATGAACATCTTCAAGCGCTAATTGCCAGTTAAATTCACCAGCCTCAATTTCGCTTTTAATCTGAACCATACCTTTTTGAATATCCACCAAATCCTGGGCACTGATGATCTTTTGGCTAGCCAGCATTTCCGCGTGGGCTAGGGAACCGGCGATATCAACCATAGCAAAGCGTTGATCAAAGCTGATTGAGGCTGTATAGCGCTGCACGAGTTCGTCAACGGGTTCTGTAAAACGGGCCGACCAAGCTTGGGCTTTGTTGGCTAAGGAATTTTTGGATGAGCTCATAAACACAGTATATTGGTGTAGGTCTTTGATTATTTTAAATGTTATGTCCCAAATCGTGAATTCTGTAGCTATATCCACCGCTCCGGCAGCCCCCAAGCGCCTAGTTATCGCCTCCCGTGAAAGTCGCCTGGCCATGTGGCAGGCTGAGCACGTCCGAGATTGCCTGCAAAAGCTCTATCCAGAGTGCGTGGTCCAGATTTTGGGTA
>Ga0194037_1000515_pt1 | contig 30005 bp, 19 predicted proteins | sample JunL306m_MetaG_FD_148653 | JGI IMG/M metagenome (GOLD analysis project Ga0194037, IMG submission 148653) | Anoxic zone freshwater microbial communities from boreal shield lake in IISD Experimental Lakes Area, Ontario, Canada - Jun2016-L304-6m | ecosystem: Environmental > Aquatic > Freshwater >...
GCCCGGGTTGCCCGGGTTGGCCTGGTTGGCCTGGCGCGGGCGATCCTCGGGATGTGGGATGCGGGGTGCGGGCGGTGAGTTTGGAGATGGGGGGGCGGCTTGCGGGACCGGCGCAGGCGGCGGAGTTTCGCGTGCCGCGACGGGTCCACCACCGGGAACCCGACCAAAACGTTTCGGTTCTGCCGGCGGGGAGGCGATGGGCGGCGACGCGGGTTCGTGGCGAACGGGTTCCGGCGGTGCGGCAGGAGTTTTCCTTGCCCGTGGGGTTTTGGTGGCTGGCACCGGATCCGCCGTCACCGACTGGAGCGCCAGTTCGGGTGGCGCGCTGGCTTTGGCCGCGACTTTTTTCACCGCCACTTTTTTGGCGGCAGTGGTTTTGACGGCGGCCTTTTTAGCCACGGCTTTCTTCGCGGCGGCTTTGGTGACCACCGGTTGATCCGTGGCGGCGGTCACGACGACTTTTTTCGCCGCGCGCTTGCGGGCGGGCGGGGTTGCGCCTTGGGTGTCCGCCGGAAAGCCTGGCAGGTTGTCCTCGTGGGTGGTGTTGCTCATCTGGAATCTAGAGATAAAAAGGGGGCGCGGCACGGTTCACCGCTCACGCATTGAGTTGGTCAAGAATGTCGTCAGAAACCTCGAAGTTCGTGAATATATTCATCGTGTCGGGGTAGTCATCGAGTTGGTCGTGAAGCTTGAGAATTTGGCGCGCGATCCCCAGATCGGTGACCACGCTCAGGTTGTGGGCGATGGCAACGAGTTTTTCCGAGGCGGGGGCCAAGCCGGCGGCGCGCAGCGCGTTGGCCACGGTCCCCAGTTCGTTAGGCGCGGTGTGGATCAGGTGCTCGTCGTCGTCGCTCTGCACGTCATTGGCTCCGGCCTCGATCGCCAACTCCATGAGCCGGTCCTCGTCGATGGCGGCGGCGGGGATGCGGATTTCACCCTTGCGTTCGAATTGATAGGAAACACTGCCCTGGGTGGCGATGCTGCCGGAGTTTTTGACGAAGATCGAGCGGATATCGGCCGCCGCGCGGTTGAGGTTGTCGGTGGCCATTTCCACGATGAAGGCGATGCCCGCAGGGCCGTAACCCTCGTAAGCAACCTCCTGGATGGCCTCGCCGCCGAGTTCGCCGGTGCCCTTTTTGATCGCGCGGTCGATATTGTCCTTGGGTGTGGACATGGCCTTGGCGTTGTCGATGGCACTGCGCAGACGGTTGTTGATCGCGGGATCGCCGCCACCAGCACGGGCAGCAAGTGCGATTTCATGCGCGCACTTGCTGAAGACCCTGCCTTTGATGGCATCGACTCTCGCTTTGATGTGTTTGACCTTGGACCACTTGTTGTGACCGGCCATAGGAAATGGGTGAAATGGGGGTTGAGGTGAGTCTGGCGGGGCAGGCATGGAAGCGCGATGCGCTCGCAGGTCTGCGGGACGGGATGGGAAGCTGCGATCCCGCGGGTCAACCGGTTTAAAGTGCCATCGGTGGCATGCTCAACCCGGTGGGGCAGGGAAACGTCAACCCGAGCGGCAGTTCCGAAATTCAACTCGTAACACCGCTCCGTCGTTCCAACGGCCGGAGAGTGGATCAGACCAACGCGCTTGGCAACCGAAAATTTTCCTTCCATCTTCCGGGTCGTGTTCATAAGCCCCTTGCCACAGCACATGTCCAGCGGGCCGCCCAGCCTTAAGATAGTGTTCTTCATCGAAAACGGCCCGCAGTTGGCTGATTTCAAGTGCCTCCGTCGCGCATCGAATGTGAAGGGTCGGCTCAGCTTGAAACGTTGGTGAACACGCGTTCGTGGCCGTCATGATGACCCTACCATGCAAAATCAGTGTGATTGTTTAGCCAAATCGCTGGTTACCTAGCTTCAAGAGAATCGCAGCGTTGCCGGCCAAACTCCCTGGCTTGAGCGCGACCCTTTTGCCGATCCGGTGGCTAGGGCGTGGTGGCGTTGACTTTCGGGTTTCCATTTCTGCGTTGCGGGTTATAAGCCGTGTTCTTATATGACCTCCCTGACACTGCGACTGCGACGATTGCTAGGGTGCGCACTGGTTGCGGTTCTGGAAATGGCCGCCCCAGCGATGGCGTCCGACCGGGTGACCGTCGAGAATGCGCAGCTGAGGATGGTTTTCGACACCACGCCCGTGCCCGGCTTGCGGGAGTTGGTGCACAAGCCGTCGGGCACGAACCTGCTAGCCGGGGCGGTTGCCGGCCCGATGTTTGCCCTGCAGATCGCGTCGCCGCAGGGCGCTGGGTCGTGGGTCGAGAGCCAACAGGCCAAGGGCGGCACGGTCACGCTCAGCCCGGGCGCCGGGGGCCAGCGCATCCACCTGACGTTTGACGGGCTTGGGCCATCCGGCGACCTGGGCGTCGCGCTTGATGGCCAGTTGGACGACGCCGAACCGTTTGCCCGCTGGTCGATCACGCTGGTGAATCCGAGCCGCCTGCGGCTCACGACCGTCAGGTTCCCGTGCGTGAGTGCCGTGCCGAAAATCGGTGCTCCGGACGACGATTTCCTGATCGGGCCGGCGTTGCCGGGCGTCATGATCGAGAACCCGGCCGCGAACTGGCCGGCCGACTACTCGATCGCCTGGGCCTATCCAGGCGACCAGTCGATGCAGTTCTGCTCCTATCAGGACCGCACGGCGGGCGTGTATTTGGCGAGCATGGACACGCACGGCCACGGGCGCTGCCTGAACATTGCCAAGCATGGCCAGCGGATGATCCTGTCCCAGGACTACCAACTCGCCGGGGCGCCGGTCGCGCGGTGGGAAAGTCCCTACGCCACGGCACTGGGCGTCACCTCGGGCCCCTGGCAGCAGACGGCGGACCTGTACAAGCGCTGGGCCGTGCGTCAGGCATGGTGCGCGCAAACGCTGGCCCAACGCGCTGACATCCCCGCCTATTGGCTGCAGGGGCCCTGCATCCACACGTGCGAGGTCCGCACCTACGGCGGAGCTAACAGTCTCTGCAGCGGCTCGTACTATCCGAAGCTGCTGGAGCACATGCAGTCATTGCGCGGGAAAATCGCCGGGCCGGTGGTGCCGATGCTGCCCGGCTGGGAGAACCACCGCCGCTGGACGGCGGGCGCGTATTTCCCCGTTTATGACGCGGCGCGGGCCGCGGGCGTGATCGGGCGGCTGCGGCAGGAGAACTTCCACCCCTTGGTCTACCTCTCGGGGCTGAACTGCACCTATCAGAACGAAGGCCGCGACGGCGGCGACGTGCCGGGGTGGGAGCGTCATGTCGATTCGTTTGTGATCGACGCCGCGTCCGGCAAGCCCAAAACCTATGTGCTCGACGAGACCGCGCCGGGCAAGGACAACGTCTGGAAGCGCCATTCCTATCAGTTCTGTCCCGCCGCGCCCGGCACCAGGGAGTTCTTCCGCGCGGTGATCGACCAGCTCCATGCCTTGGGAATCGACACCGTGCAGATGGACCAAACCACCACCGGCGGCGGCGACGCCTGCTACAGCGCGGCGCACGGCCACGCGCCGGGGCGCGGGGATTATCAGACGCAGGCCTTCCGCCAATTGCTGGCGGACCTGCGCCGGCACGGCAAGGAGCTGACCCCCGATTTCATGCTGGCGCACGAGGAGCCGCACGAGGAGCTGATTCAGGACCTCGACGCCTTCCACACCCGGGAGTTCCGCGAACGCTGGTGGTATCGCAGCGCGCCGGGCGCCCGTGGCATCCCGCTGTTTACCTATCTCTATCATGAGTTCGCCATCGCCTATGGCGGCGAGGGGCCGGCCGCGGGGGCGGCCAAAAACCCGCTGACCGTGCGCGACATGGCGGTCAACCTGGTCACAGGCAAGACGCCGGCGGTGTCCGTGTGGTCGAACCAGCAGGCGATGGCCGAGGCGCATGCGGATCAGCTCAAAATGCTGCGCAACCACATGAGCCTGCTCAAGACCGAGGCCCGGCGGTTCCTCATCCTCGGCCGGATGCTCCATCCGCTGGAGTTCGATGTCCCCACCGTCACGCTGCAGCTCGGGGTCGCGGGCCCCGCGGGCTGGCGGCTGGAGCCTTTCGACGAACGCGCGGTGCTGACCAGTTCCTGGCAATCGCCCGAGGGGCTGGTTGGCTATTGCTTCGTCAACATCACCGACCAGAAACAAGCGCTGCAAGTCTCGCTCGACGCGCGCGGCGCGGCCGGCTGGCACCAGGCCGACATCGACTGCTACCGCGGCGAATCCGCGGAACGCCAGTCCCTCTATCGAAATGTGGCCTTGCCTCAGCCTCACGCACTCGTGCTGGAGCCGCTGGAAGCCGTGTTGGTCGTGCTCCGCCCTGCGCCCTAGGGCCGGGATTCGATCCGATAGAGGTGGGTGCGGGAGCGCAGGATGAGCGAGTTGTGATAGACCGCGGGCGAGGCCATGAAGCCGCCGTCGAGGTGGTTGCTGGCGATTGGCTGATAGGTGTCGGCGGCGTCGATCACCGGGACCTCGCCGTCCTCGCCGAAGAAATAGAGATGCCCGTCGGCGCACAGGGGCGAGGCGGAGAACGCCCCTCCTATCCGTTTTTGCCACACGGCCTGGCCGGACTTGGTGTCGACGCACGAGATCACGCCGGCATCGCTGATCATGAACAGGCGCTCGCCGACCAGGATCTGCGAGGAGCGCGACGGGACGTTTTTGGCGAACTTCCAGGCCACGTGGGTGTCGGAGACATCGCCGCGGCCGTCGGGCCGCACCGCGAAGAGCTGATAGCCGCCGGAGGCGCTGGTGGCATACACCAGGCCGTTGCCGAAGAGCGGCAGGGCCGCGGCATTCATGCCGCCGCTGCGCACCCGCCAGATCTCCTGGCCGGTGGCGGGCACATAAGCGATGGTGGCCCCGGCGCTGGGGCTGACCAGCTGTGGCTGGCCGTTGACGGATAGAAGAGCGGGCGTCGAGTAGGCCTTGTGATAGTCGCCGTCGTCCTTTTCAAAGACGGTGTTGCGGTCGCGCTTCCAAACGGTCTTGCCGCTGGTTTTGTCGAGCGCCACGAGATACTGCGCGTCGACGCCGTCGAAGGTGAGCACGAGCAGCTGGTCCGCCACGACGGGCGACGACGCCGCGCCGCGGAAGTGGTCGCAGGCGAAATCCTGGCGGGTCCACAGCGGTTGGGCGCTGGCGGTGTCGAGGCAGGCGGTGCCATGGGTGCCGAAATGGAGATAGACCCGGCCGTTTTCCACCACCGGGGTGGGGGTGCCATAACTGTTCATCGGGTGGCAGAACTGCGGCTTGGCAATTTTGAACACCACCACGTCGTGGACGATGCGGCCCGAGCCGGCATCCACGCACACGGCGCCCAGTTCGGTGCCGTCCTTGGTGGCGGTGGTCATCCAGATCTGTTGGTCCCAGACCACGGGTGAGGACCAGGCCTTGCCGTGGACCGGAGTTTTCCACAGCACGTTCTGCGTCTCGCTGAAGGTGACGGGCAACCCGTGCGCCGGCGATTGGCCGTCGGCATGCGGGCCGCGGAATTGCGGCCAGTTCTCACCCGCGCGGGCCGGCGCGACGACCGATGCCGCCAGCAGAACTAACAGCAGCGCGCGCGGTGTGGTGGATTTGGGAGCGTGCATATGTGGGAGTGTCAACTCGGTGAGGAAAGAAGATCGGATTGCGGGTTGAGGATTCAAAGGCGTTGGCATGGCTGCCGGAGGTTGGCGCGGCGGGTTTATGAGTCCCTCTCAAAGCGCTCCATGATCCGGCGCACGGCGGTGGCGGCGGGCAGCGTTTGGGCGGCGACCTGTTGTTCGAGTTCTGGCAGGAGGGATTTGACGCGGGGGTTGCGGAAGAACCGGTTGCGCAGTTCCTCGCCGATCATGGCATGCATCCATTCGATCGACTGGTGTTGGCGGCGGGCGGTGAAAGCCCCGGACTCGCGGGTGGTGGCGACGAACTGTTCGACGCGGTCCCAGAGCGCGGCGAGGGTTTCGGGAAACAAGGCGGAGCAGGTGGTGCAGCGGGTTTGCCAGCCCGGGGTGGCGGGCTGCAGGATGTCCAAGACCCGGTTGTATTCGGCGCTGGCGAGGTGGGTGCGCTGGACGTTGTCGCCATCGGCCTTGTTGACGGCTAACAGGTCGGCGATTTCGATGACGCCCTTTTTCATCCCCTGGAGTTCGTCGCCGGCACCGGCGAGCATGATCAGCAGGAAGAAGTCCACCATCGAGCGCACCGCGATTTCGTTTTGGCCGACGCCGACGGTTTCCACCAGGATCACGTCGTAGCCGGCGGCCTCGCACAGCAACATGGTTTCACGGCTCTTGCGGCCGACGCCGCCGAGCGAGCCGCTCGAGGGCGACGGGCGGATGTAGGCGTTCGGCTCGCGGACCAGGTGCTGCATGCGGGTTTTGTCGCCCAGGATGCTGCCGCCGGTGACGCTGCTGCTGGGGTCCACGGCGAGGATGGCCACGCGGTGGCCCATGGCGCAGAGTTGGCAGCCGAGGGACTCGATCAAGGTGCTTTTGCCGACGCCCGGCACGCCGGTGATGCCGACGCGCACCGACTTGCCGGATTGCGGCAGGATGCGGGTGAGCAGTTGCTGGGCGAGCGCTTCGTGGGCGGGGTGGTTGCTTTCCACCAGGGTGATGGCGCGCGAGAGAATGCTGACGTTGGCGGTGAGCACGCCGTGCTCGTAGTCGTCGAGCGTGAGTTTGCGGCGTTTGGTGGGCTGGTGCTGCACGAGCGCGGATCCTGGCAGAACGCCGGACATCACGCGACATGCAAACCGCGGATCGTGCTCCGAGCCCGCCGGGATCCAGTCGGGCAGGTAGGTCGCCGTGGCACTGCCGTGGGAATCTTCCGGGGAGGGGTGATGGTGCGGCGGATGAATCATGACGCCGCGACATACCAAACATGTCGCGCAATGTCCACTTTTTGGCCAGGGAGCCTGTCAGCCGTGGGTTTGAGGGCGAAGCCAGCAGAGCGGACTTGAGCCCAAGGAGCTAGTGTGCGATGGTATCGCTGGTGGGACGTGGTGGCGCGCCGGCGTTGGGGACAGCATTGGAACAGGAGGACAAGATGAACATAGCGATGGATCCATATTCGGAACAGTGCGGAATCCGGCGGGTGGCGGTCGTGGTCGCCCATCCCGATGATGAGACCCTGTGGGCGGGTGGTCTGCTATTGAGCCACCCGGCGTGGTCCCCGTTCATCGTGACCCTCTGCCGCGGCAAGGATCCGGATCGTGCGCCCAAATTCCGCAGCGCGCTGGACTGCTTGAATGCGCAAGGCCGGATGGGCGATTTGGACGATGGTCCGGAGCAAGTCCCGCTCCCGGACAACTTGGTCCGGGACACCATCTTGGAGCTGCTGCCGGGCCGCGACTACGACTTGCTGCTGACCCACTCGCCAAGCGGCGAATACACGTCGCATCGGCGCCACGAAGAGGTCTCGCAGGCTGTCTTAGGATTGTGGCGGGACGGAATCCTCCGGGTCAAAAAGCTGTGGCAATTCGCCTATGAGGATGGCGGCGGGACTCATCGGCCGCGGCCGCGGATGAGTGCCAGCCTGCGGGTTCCCTTGTCGGACGCGCTGTGGATGCGGAAATACGACATCATCACCCGGGTTTATGGTTTCAGTCCAGTCAGTTGGGAGGCCCAGGTGATCCCGCGCACGGAGGCGTTCCATTGTTTTAGCCACCAGGCGGCCACCCCGCCATCGGTCGCCCACGTTTGAACTTTCCATCGCGTTCCCCCCCCCGCCATGAAAATCCTGATTCTCTATCAATATCCGCCGGTTCCAGGCGGTTTGGCCACCCAAGGGGACCTGCTGCTCAAGGGACTTTTGGAGATCGGGGTCGATGCCCACGCCGCCCACCTGGAGTCGGCCCTCGAAAAGGAATGGTATTACCGCTGGTTCCAACCCGATGTGGTGGTGGGAGTCGGATTCTGGGGCGACGTGCCCGATCTGGTGCTCCACCCCCGGCGTTTCGGCATCCGTGCCGTGCCGTGGTTGCTCGCCGACGGTTACGTCGCCAACTACCGGGACATCCTGAATGCAATGCCGCTCATTCTGGTGACCTCGAACTGGGTCAGGGAAACGTTTGTGCGCGACGGGATCCGCGGCGACCACATGGTGACCTTGCCGGTCGGATGCGACACCGGGCAATTCATCCCGCGGCTGGCGGAGGATCCCAAAGTGCTCGCGGTCCGGGACAGCCTGGGGGTGTCGCCCGGCGAGTTGCTGATCCTCACGGTGGGGGGCGATGCCGCATCCAAGGGCGGGCGCGAGGTCATGGAGGCCCTGGCCTCGCTCGGAAACAAAGTGCCCCCCTGGCGGTACGTCTGCAAGGTCTGGCCCCAGGAGCGCACGACCGTCCAGAACCAGCTCGATGTGCAGTTGGCCGATTCCCTAGGGATCCGGGATCGGGTGAGTTTCCAGACCCATCTGGTTTCCCGCAACCTGATGCCCTATCTGATTGCCGCCTGCGACATTTATGCCGCGCCGTCGCGCTTGGAGGGCTTCGGCATGCCCCAGGTGGAGGCGGGGGCCTGCGGCAAACCGGTCATCGGGATCCAGGCGATGGCCATGCTCGACACGCTGGTTCACGGCGAAACCGCGCTGCTCGCCCGCGTGGCCGAGGAAATCCGCATCACCGAGGCGGTGCTCGGCCCGGCGGCGGGTTTTGAACCGGGCCATCGGGTGGTGTTCGACTCACCCCGGGTGGCGGACTATCGTGCCAGTGCGCGGGATATCGCCGCCTATCTGAAACTGCTGCTCAATGACGCCGGCCTGCGCCAACGGCTGGGCGAGGCGGGACGGCGCAGGGTGGTGGAGCGCTTCGATTACCGGATCGTGGCGCGACAGCTGGTTGACATTCTAACTGAGGTGGCTGCCTAACATGAATGCGACGGTTCCACAAGCCAAGCAGGCCGCGCTGGACGTGCTTCTGCATAACGCCGCCGGGCCCTATGACGGCCTGCCGCGCACGGCGGGCTGGGGTTATCCGGAACCCTACACCCGGGATCTGCTGATTTCCGCCCTCGGCATCCTGGCCTCCGGCAACGAGGTGCTGCTGCTCTCGCTGCGCCGGGTGCTCGAGACGCTGGCCCGCAACCAGAGCCCGCGCGGGCAGATCCCGTCGTTGGTGCATGATCCGGAGGACCGCGGTGCCAGCGACACCACCCCGCTGTTCCTGCTGGTGCTGGGGATGTTCCGGCGCTTCACCGGCGACGCGGGGTTGTTGTCAGAGCCGGCTGCGCGGGCCCTGCAGTGGATGGACTATCAGAGCATCGAGGACCGGTTGTTGGTCGGTCAGCAACCCACCAGTGACTGGCGCGACGAACAATGGGTCCTGGGCCAGGGGCTGTATGTCAACGCCCTCGTCCATGGCTATCTCAAAGTCCTCGGCCTGGACCAGCGGGCGGATGCGTTTCGGCTCGAGGCGAACCGTGCCGACGGCCGCGGCTTTGTCACTGAGGGCCTGCCCACCTATGCGCTGTGGTTTTACAAGGTGCTGCGCGACCCGCGCTGCGATGTGCTCGGCCACAGCCTGGCGATCCTGACCGGGCTGGCCGATCCCGCGCGAGCCCGGGAGATCTTGGCGTGGATCGAAGCGCGCTGTGCCGGGATGCGCGCCACCGGCGAATTGGTCTTGGAGGTGCCGCCCTGTTTGTTCCCCTGCGTGTTGCCATCTGACCCCGACTGGCACCCGCGTTACGCGACTTACAACCAGCCGGGTCATTACCACAACGGCGGTGTCTGGCCGTTTGTCTGCGGATTTCACATCGCCGCGCTGGTTGCCGCCGGTCAACAATCGCTGGCGGAAGCCAAGCTCCGCGCCCTCACTGAATTGGTGCGGGTGGTGCGCAAATCCCCGCCGACGCCGCCCAACTCGTTCGGCTTCAACGAGTGGTTTCAGGCGCGGGATGGCCGCCCGGCGGGCGAGGATTGGCAGACGTGGTCCGCGGCCATGTATCTCTACGCCGCCAATTGCGTGGAAACAGGCACCGCGCGGTTTTTCTGAAACCGCAAAGGTGGCGCGGCCTCGATGAGGCCGAAGACGCGGAAAGGTGGCGCGGCAACGCGCCAGGGTGATGGCGCGAGCTTGATCTTGCGCAACCCTGAAATCAGGTTAATTTCCACCCATGATGATTGAAACGTTCCATCTCGCCCAGCTTGGCTACGCGCCCCGCGGGATCTCGCCGCTCTATTTGGTGATCATTGGCGTGACCTTCCTGGTCAGCCTGCTCATCAGCGGGATGCTCAAGCGCCGCTTTGCCGAGTATTCGCAGATTCCCCTGCGCCTGACCGGCGGCCAGATCGCCGAGGAAATGCTCCGCCAAAACGGCATCACTGACGTGCAGGTCATCAGCGTTCCCGGCCAGCTCACCGACCACTACGACCCGGTGAAGAAAACCGTCAACCTGAGCGAGCCGGTCTATCATGTGAACTCGGTGGCCGCCGCCGCCGTGGCCGCCCACGAGTGCGGCCACGCCCTGCAGCACCAGCAGGCGTACGTGTGGCTCGGCTTGCGCACGCAACTGGTGCCCGCCGTGCAGTTTTCCACCAAGATCCTCAATTATATCATGATCGCCGGCTTTCTGGGTGTCAGCCTGATCCAGAGCACCACGATGTTATGGGTATGGGTGGGACTGTTCGCCATCACCACGCTGTTTTCGATCGTCACGCTGCCGGTCGAGTTCGACGCCAGCCGCCGTGCGCTCGTGTGGCTGGAAAGCAGCGGCATCGCCGCCAGCATGGAGCATGAAAAGGCCAAGAGCGCGCTGTTCTGGGCCGCCATGACCTACGTCGCCGCCGCCGTCGGCTCGCTCGCCCAGCTGCTGTATTTCCTGAGCATGGTCCTCGGCCGCAGGGACTGAGGTCGCCATGAAGTGACCCGCGTGCTGTTACCAGCACGCCTACGGGGCCGGTTCCACCGGCGTAATTTGGCGCAGCGCTGCGGCCAGCGCGGCGACCGCCGCCGGCGGATGCGCGGCCGACACGCTGACGCGCAGGCGGGCGGTGCCGCGCGGAACGGTCGGGAAGCGGATCGCGGGCACCAGCAAGCCGGCGTCGGCCAGATCCGCGGCGGCGGCCAGGGCGGATTCGTTGGTGCCGCGGAGGATCGGGAGGATCGGGGTGGGGAAGTTGCCTAGCAGAGAGATATGTTCTCGCAGGGTCGCCCGTCGCGCGTGGCCGTCCGCCGATCCGATCAGGCGCAGCGCAGTCAGGGCGGCGTGGGCGATGGCCGGGGGCTGGGCGGTCGAGTAAATGAACGAACGGGCGCGGTTGACCAGCAGGTCGATCCATTGGCGCGACGCGGCGATATAACCGCCGGAAAGCCCGGCGGCCTTGCTCAACGTGCCCATTTGAAAGGTCACGCGCTGCTGCAGGTGTTCCTGGTCGGCCAGGCCCATGCCGGATTTGCCCAGCACCCCGAACCCATGGGCTTCGTCTAACAACAAAAGCGCGTCGTGCGCCTCGACGAGCTGCACGATGTCGCGCAGCGGGCAGAGGTCGCCGTCCATGCTGAAGACCGATTCGGTGGCCACCAGGATGCGGGCGCGGGGCGCTTTGGCGCGGATGCCGGCGAGCAGGCGCGCGAGCTTGTGCAGGTCGTTGTGCGGGAAGACGCGCAGGGTGGCGCCGGAGAGGCGGGCACCGTCGACGAGGCAGGCGTGGGATAGCTTGTCGAGGACGATGAAGTCGGCCTTGCCGACGACGGCGGGGATGACGCCCAGGGCGGTGGCGAAGCCCGATGCGAACACGAGCGCGGCCTCGGATTGCTTGGCCTGGGCGAGTGCTGCTTCGAGTGGTTGGTGCGGGGGAAGGGTGCCGCAGACCAGCCGGGAGGCGGCGGCCCCGGCCCCGAAACGTTGCACGCCCTCGATGAGCGCGGCCTCGATTTCCGGGTGGCGGGCCAGGCCGAGGTAATCGTTGGAGGCGAAGTTCCACAGCGGTTTGCCGCCGCGGCTGACCTGCGGTCCGGCCCCGGAATCTAAGGGAATCAAGCGGCGCAGCAAGCCATCCGCCTGGAGTTGCTGGAGTTCCTCTGAGGGGCTGGGCATGGGAGCGAGGCTGGCTTCAGACCCCGGCCACCGGCCGTTCGAGCGCCCAGCGCAGCAGCTTGGCGGAGTCTGTCCAGATATTGGGAGTGTTGGATTTCAGGACCACCACAATCACCGAGCGGCCGTTGAGTGAGCCGCTGGACACCAGGCAGCGGCCCGCGTCATTGGTGGTGCCGGTTTTCAAACCGTCGCAGTAGGGGACGGTTTTGAGCAGTTTGTTAGTGTTGACGATCTCGCGGGTGCGCCCGTCGTTGAAGCGAAAGGTAAACGCCTTGGTGGCGGTGTAGGAACGGATCAGCGGACTGTGGTAGGCGGCGCGGGCGGCGATCGCCATGTCGCGCGCCGTGGAATACTGGCCGTGAAGGGGCAGTCCGTTCGGGTTGAGGAAGTTTGAGTTGCGCATGCCGATGGCCGCGCATTTGCGGTTCATCAGCGCGGCGAAGGAGGCTTGATCGCCGCCCACATCGCGGGCCAAGGCGCGGGCCACATCGTTGGCGCTCTTGACCATGAGCACTTTGAGCAATTCGCGGCGGCTGTAAACGTCGCCGGGTTTGAGCTCGAGCTTGGTTGGCTCACAGGCCTCATCGTTGGCGTCGATGGTGACGGATTTGTCGATGTCGCCGGCATCAAGGATGCACAGGGCGGTGATGATTTTTTGGGTGCTGGCCACCGAGCGCTGGCTGTCGGCGTTTTTGGCGTAGAGCACGCGGCCGCTGACCACGTCGATGACGATGGCGCTTTCGCCGGCGATCTTGGGCGGCGGGGTGGACGGGATGGCCGCCACTTGGGTTGCCGGCGTGGCCGCTGGCCGGCCGGTCGCTTCGCTAGCAGATGGGTTGCGATTGTCCGAGGTTTTGCCTGACCCCTCCCACTGGGTGAGCCGTGGCGGGGGATTGCCGCCACAGGATGTGACCAGTGCCGCGGTGATGACGAAGGCGGCGGCGCGGACGCAGAACAGTCTGGACATGGGCTGGATGATTCCCATCCACAGGCGCGGATCAAGCCGGGAATGAGATGGTTAGACGCGCGGCGGGTTACGGAATCCTGGGCGGGAGCAGGCTGCCGTCCGGGTCGCCGCCCGCCTCGGGGAGAGTGGGCTCCTTGAAGTCCACCGGGCCGCCGAAGAACCAGAAGCCCTGCTTGCGTTCGTTTGCATAGGCAAGCGCGCGCTCGTGGCCGGTGGGCAGCGGCTTCAAATCCTTGGCACGCACTTTGACCACCGCCACGTGCGGACCGGGGAGCAGCCCGGCCACCGAGAACGTGGCAATTCGGGTTGCGGCCGCCGAGCTGGAATGGCGGATCGCGGCCACCGAATGGTTGCCGGCATCGCGCAGACTGGCGCAGGAACTCAGCGCCACGCTCGCGGCAATCACCACGGCAGGGGACAGTTGCGGAAGTTTCATAACAGACGACAAGGTGGCAATCCTACCACATTCGGGCGGCCTGTCCACCAGGCGTTTCGTGGCGGTTTCGTCACGGAGGTGCTCCATTGGCCGTGGCTGGTGCGTCCCGCGGCAGGGCGTGATGATGGCGTCTCGCCGCCATGGCAACGACTTGGCACTGCGGAGCCGGAGGCGTAACAACTCAGCCCTGGCAGTCAAGATTTGCGCGCGTGCCGATTGTCCATCAGTGATCGGGCCGCGTTCTGACGAACGCGCCTACGCGGGAAGATAGCGCCCCGCGTTCTTACGAACGCGCCTACGCGGCGGCGGCTTGACCCGGCAGCGCCTCAGCTTCATGACTTGCTCCACGCCATGGCTTCAATCGCGAAAATCGCCCTATTTGGTGGCACCTTCGATCCCGTGCACCTCGGGCACGTCCATCTGGCGGACCGCGCCCGCCAGGCGCTCGCGCTCGATGAGGTCCGGTTCCTGCCATGTCAACTCTCGCCGCACAAGGCCGGCCGCGCCCCGACCCCGGCGGCCGCGCGCTTGGAGATGCTGCGCCTGGCCACCGTCGGGCTGCCGTGGGCGGTGGTGGATGATTTCGAGGTCGGGCGCGACGGACCGTCGTTTTCCTATCAGACGGCGGAGGCCATGGCCGCGCGCTACCCGCACGCCAGGCTGTTCTGGATCCTGGGCGGCGACCAATGGGATGCCCTGCCACGCTGGCGGCACCCCGAGCGCCTGGCGGCGCGCGTCGAGTTCATCGTGCTGGCCCGCGGCCCGCGCCCGCAACCCCGTGCCGGGCAGGTGCTCCACGTGATCGATGACCCACACCCGGCATCCGCCACCGCCATCCGCGAGGCGATCGGCTGCGGCGCGACCACCCACCCGTGGCTGGCACCCGCGGTGGCCGAGTGGATCGCGGCCCACGGACTCTATCACGGGTGACCGGCACCCGCGATTCGACCCACAGGTGGCGCTGCTCCGGACTTCGGAACGGGACGATCCTGCTCGTGGGTTCGGATCACTTGCACGCTTTGAGCACCACCTTGAGAAACGGCGCGGTGCGCGATTTCTTGGAGGTGATGATTTTTTCCGGCGGCCCCTGGGCGACGATCTGGCCGCCGCCCGCGCCGGCTTCCGGGCCGAGGTCGAGGATCCAGTCGGCCTCGGCGGCCACCGCCATGTGGTGCTCGATGACCACCACGGTGTGGCCCTCGTCGACCAGGCGGTGGAGGATGTCGATGAGGCGCGTGATGTCCTCGATGTGGAGGCCGACGGTGGGTTCCTCGATCAGATAGAGGTTGTGGGTCGAGAAGTGGGCGTTGGTGAGGGTGGCCTTGGTGCCGCGGCCGCGGATGAGCTCGGAGACGAGTTTGATGCGCTGGGCCTCGCCGCCGGAGAGGGTGGGCGAGGGTTGGCCGAGTTGCAGGTAGCCCAGGCCGGTGTCGGCCATGAGTTGGAGCGGCGCGGCGATGCGCGGCTGGGATTGGAAGAAGCTGGCGGCTTCGTCGATGGTCATGGCGAGCACCGCGCCGATGTTGTGTTCGCGGAAGGTGACTTCGAGGGTGGCCGGGTTGTAGCGCTGGCCGTTGCACGCATCGCAGTGGACCCAGGCGGAGGGCAGGAAGTCCATTTCCAGTTTGATGCGGCCGTTGCCTTTGCATTCGGGGCAGCGTCCGCCCTCGGTGTTGAACGAGAAATGGGAGGCGTCGAAGCCGCGCATGCGCGCCTCCGGAAGCTGCGCGTAGAGCGCGCGGATGTGATCAAACACTTTCACATACGTGGCCGGGCACGAGCGCGAGGTTTTGCCGATGGGCGATTGGTCGACCTCATAACAGGCTTTGATGGCCTCGAAGCCGCTGGCGGAGGCGAAGGGTTGGGTGACTTTGGAATTTTCGCGACGGTCGTGGGCCGCCGCTACCGCAAGGCACTGGTGCATCAGGGTGGACTTGCCGGAGCCGGAGATGCCGGTGAGCACCGTCAGGCGGCCCAGCGGGATGGCCGCGGTCAGGGTTTTCAGGTTGTGGGCGGTGCACCCGGTTAGGGTGAGGAACGGCTGGGATTTGGCCACCGCGCGCCGCGCGCCGCGCGTCGGATGCACCAGCGGATGCGCCAGCGCGCGCAGGGTGGGCGAGGCGATTGTGGATTTTGAATTTTGGATTGTGGATTTGGAAGCGGTGTGCCGCGGCGGTTTCCCCTGATAGACGACCTCGCCGCCGAAGCGCCCGGCGCCCGGTCCGAGGTCGATGAGGTGGTCGGCGGCGGCGATGGTGTCCTCGTCGTGCTCGACGACCACCAGCGAGTTGCCGTGGTCGCGCAGTTTGATCAGGGTTTTGAGCAGCGCGGCGTTGTCGCGCGGGTGGAGGCCGATGGTCGGCTCGTCTAACACGTAGAGCACGCCGCGCAGGTTGGACCCGAGCTGGGCGGCGAGGCGGATGCGCTGGCTTTCGCCGCCGGAGAGCGTGTTGCCGGACCGGTCGAGCTGCAGGTAGCCGAGTCCGACTTCCTGGAGAAACGCCAGCCGCTGGTGGATCTCGGGCAGGATGTCGCGCGAGATGAGCGCCTCGCGCGGGTCGCTGAAGGCGAGCTTGGAAAAGTGGCGGGTGGCGGCGGTGATCGATAGGGCGGATAGATCGGAGATCGAGAGCGAGGTGTCGTGCAGCAATGGCTGCGCGCGGGACGCCCGCACTCCTTGATGAAGCCGCACCGCCGAGGCGGTCGGGTTGAGGCGCGAGCCATGACAGGCGGGGCACTCGACGAGCTCGCTGTCGTCCATGCGCTCGAGGGCGCGCTCGGCATCCAGCTCGGCTTCGAGGACCGACTCGAAGCGCGCGGTGTCGAGGGCGAGGCCGCCGGATTTGGCGGAGCGCATGGGGACGCGGCCGTAGCCGCGGCATTCCGGGCACCATCCGTGCGGCGAGTTGAACGAGAATAGCCGTGGGTCGAGGTCGTCGAACGAGCGGTTGCAGCCCGGGCAGCTCGCCTCGGTGGACAGCAGGATGAGCTGCCCGTCGGCTGTGAACAGCTTGATCAGGCCCTTGCCGATGGCCAGCGCGCGCCCGATGGCGGCGGAAAAATCCGGGAGAGCGGCGTTTTTGTTAGATCGCGGGCGCTTCAGCTCCGCCACCACGGCGTCGATGGTGTGCTCCTTGAATCGTTCGAGGCGGGTGAATCCGGCCGCCTCCTGGAACTGCTGGTCGACGCGCAGGCGGGTGAAGCCGTGTTTGACGGCCCATTCGGCGACCTCGGTGTGGTAGCCCTTCTGGGCGCGGATCAGCGGTGCCAACAGGGTGACCGGGCCGCTGGCCAGGCACGCGTTGATGGTGTTTTCGATGGCGGCGTGCGATTGCTTGGCCACCGGCACGCCGCAATCCGGGCAATACAGCGTGCCGAGCTTGGCATACAGCAGGCGGATGAAGTTCCAGAGTTCGGTCACGGTGGCCACGGTGGATTTGCCGCTGCCCTGGGAGACCCGTTGTTCGATGGCCACGGTGGGTGGCAGCCCGGCGAGTTGGTCGATCTCGGGTTTTTCGAGTTGCTCGGCGAACTGGCGGGCGTAGGCGGACATCGAGTCGAGGAAGCGGCGCTGGCCCTCGGCAAAAAGGATGTCGAAGGCGAGGGTCGACTTGCCCGAGCCTGAGAGACCCGAGATCACCACGAACTGGTCGCGCGGGATGTCGAGCGAGATGTTTTTCAGGTTGTGGTGGCGGGCACCTTTCAGGGAGATGACTGAGTTGGAGTTTGGGATTTTGGATTTCAAAGAAATCGCTTTGCCGACACGGCCGACAGGAATGTCGGCCCTCCTTAGGGCTTTGCGCAGATAGAGTGCGGTCGGGGTGGCGAGCTTGGCGATGTCCTCGGGCGTGCCGGCGGCAACCAACTGGCCGCCGTGTTTGCCGGCCTCCGGGCCGAGGTCGAGGATCCAATCCGCGGATTTGATCACGTCGAGGTTGTGCTCGATGACCAGCAGGGTGTGGCCGGCATCGACGAGCTGCTGGAACACGGCTAACAAATTTGCGATGTCGGAGAAATGCAGGCCGGTGGTCGGCTCGTCGAGGATCAGGAGCTGGGGGAGGATGGAAGGGATGGAAGAGCCGGCTGAAGCCGGCGCTCCAGTTGAGGTGGCGGTGAGGAGCTGGCAGAGTTTGAGGCGCTGCGATTCCCCGCCTGATAGAGTGTTGAGCGGCTGGCCGAGTTTCAGGTAGCCGAGGCCGACTTTCAGCAGCGGCGCGAGCAGCTGGATGATCTGCCCGATGAGGCGTGTTTCCTTTTTGGTGGGATCCATCAGGCGGCCGAGCACCGCCGCCACCTCGTCGGCGGTGAGATCGAGCACGTCGGCGATGGATTTGCCGTCCAGCGTGTAGGCCAGGGTGGAGGCCTTGTAGCGGCGCCCGGCGCAGTCGGGGCAGGTGACGTAGAGGTCGGAGAGGAATTGCATTTCGACCTTCTCGAAGCCGTTGCCGGCGCAGCGGTCGCAGCGGCCATCGCCCGAATTGAACGAGAAGTAACCGGGTTTGAGGCCGGCGGCCTTGGCGGCGGCGGTCTCACAAAACAGCTGGCGGATGAGCTCAAAGGCACCGAGGAACACCGCCGGCGTGGAGCGCGGGGTCCGGGCCACCGGGCTCTGGTCGACCAGGGCGACGCCACCGAGGTGCTGGCTGCCGCGCAGGTGCTTGAGCGGGGCCGGGTCGCCATCGACGCTCTGGCCGAGCTGGCGGGCGAGGTTCAGATAGACGACGTCGCGCGCGAAGGTGGATTTGCCGGAGCCCGAAACCCCGGTCAGGCACAGCAACCGGCCTAACGGCAGGTCGGCGTCGAACTTGCGCAGGTTGTGGCGGGTGGCCCCGCGGATCGACAGGATCTTCTTGCCAGGCGGGCGGCGGCGCTCCGGCACGGCGATGAAATGGCACCCGGCCAGCCACGGCAGGGTGCCGGGCGGGATGGGGGATTTTGAATTTTGAATTTTGGATTTTGGATTGGGCGGTCCCTGATAGATGATGTGGCCGCCGTGCTGGCCGGCGCCGGGCCCGAGGTCCACGAGGTGGTCGGCGGCGAGCATGACGGCTTGTTCGTGTTCGACGACGACGAGGGTGTTGCCCTTGTCGCGCAGGCCGTGCATGACGCCCACCAGGCGCTCGATGTCGCGGGCGTGCAGGCCGACGGTGGGCTCATCCAGGACAAACAGCGTTCCAGTTAGGGAGGCGCCGAGGCAGGTGGTGAGGTTGACGCGCTCGACCTCGCCGCCTGATAGGGTGCGGGTGTGGCGGTCGAGCGTCAGGTAGCCGAGGCCGACCTCGTCGAGGTAGGACAGCCGCGAGGTGAGTTCGGTGAGGACCAGATCGAGCGTGGTGTCGGGATTTTGGATATTGGATTTGAGCTTGGCGAACCAGGGCAGGAGCTCGGCGACGGGGAGGGCCCACAGTTCAGGGAGGGAATGGTCATGGATTTTGAAGCACAGGGATTCGGGTTGGAGGCGCTGGCCGCGGCAGGCGGAGCAGCGGGTGTAGGACCGGTAACGGCTGAGAAAGATCCGGACGTGCATCTTGTAGGCCTTGGTCTCGAGCCAGTCGAAGAAGCCTTTGACGCCATACCAGTCGCCCGACTGCCAGAGCGTTTCCAGGGCTTCGGGGCTTAGTTCTGTCGTCTTACGGTCTCCATAGTAGACCCAGTCCTTGTCGGCATCGGATAGATCCTCCCACGGGGTTTTGGGATTGAGGCGGCGTTGCTTGCAGCCGCGCAGCAGGTCGCGCTGGCATTCGTCGCCGCGCTCTCCCTGGAACGGCTTGATCGCGCCCTGGGCGATCGAGAGCGTGGGATCGGGGACGGCCTTGTCGAGGTCGAGTCCGATGAGGCGGCCGAAGCCCCGGCACTTGGGGCAGGCACCCAGCGGGCTGTTGAAGGAGAACAGGGCCGGGGTGGGCGCGCGCAGGGTGAAGCCGGTGGCGGGGTTGGTCCAGGTGGTGGAGAACGACTTGGAATTTGGGATTTGGGATTTGGGATTTTGGGTGCCAGGGGTTGGGTCGGCCGCGCGTTGGATGGTGGCGTGGCCCTTGCCGAAGTGGAACGCGGCCGCCAGCGCTTCGAGCAGGCGGGAGGCATGTTTCGGGGTGAGGGTGAGGCGGTCCTGGAGGACGTGGATCGCGGGGGGCAGCGCGCCGAGCGAGGGTGGGGCCGGTTCGTCGGTGCGGAGGACTTGCCCCTGATAGAGGAGGCGGAGGTAGCCCTGGGCCTGGAGGAAGGAGAACAGGTCATCGGCTGCTGTTCCGGCGGGAACGGGGATGGGAAAGGTCACGCACACCGCTTGGCCCGCGAGATTGGCCATCGCCCAGCGGGCGGCCGATTCCGGTGAATCCGGCTGGATCGCCTCGCCGGTGTGCGGGTCGTAGGCGGTGGCGAGGCGGGCGAAGAGGAGTTTGAGGTAGTCGTTGATTTCCGTCAGGGTGCCCACCGTCGAGCGGGTGGAGCGGACGTGGTTTTTCTGTTCGATGGCGATGGCGGGCGGAATCCCCTCGATGGCATCGACCGCCGGCTTGTCCATGCGGTCGAAAAACTGGCGGACGTAGGGCGAGAAGGTTTCGACATAGCGGCGTTGGCCCTCAGCGTAGAGGGTGTGGAAGGCGAGCGACGATTTGCCCGAGCCGGACGGGCCGGTGACGACGGTGAGTTGGCCTAGCGGGATTTCCAGATCGAGGTTCTGGAGGTTGTGCTGGCGGCAACCGCGCAGGCGGATGGCTGGGGAATCTTTCGCGTGAGAGGACACGCCGGGATACTACGTGAGAATCGCCGGGCTGCCAGCGGAAGTCTTCATCCAGCTGGGTCGGCGGGCGGCACTAGGGCTGGACCGGAGCGTCCGCAGGCAGATCGCTGCCGAGCATCAGCTTCGGAAAATATTGTGGGTCGTAGCGGGATTTGTCGATTTCCTCCTGGATGAGCCGCGCCGCGCCCAGGTCATGGTCGGCTTTGAGGCGCTCGACTTGTTTTTCGAGGCCCAGGATGTAGTTGGGGGCCAGGCGGGCGAGTTCTTGTTGGAACGTTTCGTCGAGGGACGTTTGCTTATCGCGAGCCAGGGTGTGGATGGTTGAAACTTCCGGCATGACTGTGAAGGAATATTCGAGGACGGTGGGAATGCGGCCTTGGTCTTTTTGGAAATGCTCGTTGGCTTGCGCGATCTCTTCGGGGGTGAGGGCGCGGTCCGAGCCGCGCAGGATCGCCCTTTGATAGGCGGCGAAGGTGTCCTTGATGCCGCCACGGTATTTGGCGATCACGGGTGCCGCGCGTTCGGACATGATCTTGCGGGCACGGGTGAGGAATTCGGTCACGTCCGCAACCGGCGCAACGTCGTCTGCCGGGGCGGCGGCAGGGGCGGCGTCGCTCATCGGCTCAGCCGCAGGAGTGACCGTTGGCTCCGGGGCGGGAGCTGGTGCCGGGGCCGCCTCGGGTTCCGGGGTTGGCGGCGGCACCGGGGCCGCCTCGGGCACCGGGGTGGTGGCGGGTGCCTGCGCGGGGGCCGCAGGCGCGGATTTCTTGGCGGCTCTGGCGGGGGCGAAATACTGGTATGCGGCGGCCGCAATCACGATCACCAGCAGCAGCAGCAGGATGGTCGGGAGGCTGGAAGACTTCTTCTTGTTGGCATTGGCGCGGGTCCGGCCCGGCACGGCCCGCGGTGGCCCGGCACTGGGTGCGCCGGCCCCGCCCCGGTGGGGCGTCGGCTGGGTGATGGCGCGCAGGTCGTTGGCGATTTCTTCGGCGCTGGCGTAGCGGCGCTCGGGTAGCGGATCGGTCGCGCGCCGGATGATGGCGTCGAAGCGCGGATCGCACGGCATGATGACCGAGGCCGGGCGCGGATCTTCGGCGGGCAGCCGTCCGGTTAGTAATTCATGCAGCAGCACCCCGACCGAGAATAGGTCGGCGCGGAAGTTTACGGAGCGGGGCGCGCTCACGACTTCGGGTGCCGTGTAGTGCGGCGTCCCAAAGATGCCCTCGCCGTCCTGAACCGTGCGTCCGACCGGATGGGCGAGTCCGAAGTCGCCGATTTTCGGCTGGGCATTTTGATCGAGCAGGATATTCGACGGCTTGATGTCGCGGTGGATGATGCCATTGGCATGGGCATGGGCGAGGCCGCTGCAGATGCCGATGACGAGCCGGATCACCTCCTCGGGATCGATGGCCAGGCCGTGCGCCGAGTGGAACAGCGATTTGCCCGGCACGTATTCCATGATGATGAACAGCATGCCGTTGACTTCGCCGAAGTCATACACCCCGATCAGATTGGGGTGGTTGAGGCGGGCCATGGCTTTCGCCTCGGCCTCGAAACCGGCACAGAACGCCGCATCCGTGCTGAATTCCTGTGGCAGGATTTTAATCGCGACCATCCGCTCGAGGGACTTCTGGACGGCCAAATAGACCGCGCCCATGCCGCCGGTGGCGATTAACCCGTGGAGTTCGTAGCCCGGGAAAAGCGGCGCCAGATCGGCGGGTTCCGGTGCCAGGAAGGTGAGCTGCGGGGCAGGGGAATCGCTCATGATAGATAGGGAGGGCAATCGTTCGGCTTGCGGGCCGGAGGTAAGAGCAGCCATGCAGAAATTTCAAGGCGAATCAAACGCGCCGCCAAAGTGCCGCGCTCCGTCCGGCGCGCCTCCCGGAATTTTTCCATTGGCGCGCGTGGCCCGCACGTCGCAGGGTTGTCGCGAAGCAATCGATCGCCTTATGTCCGACCCTACCGCAATGGTTCTTGCCGGTGGTTTTGCCACCGCTCTGGGCATTTTCGTGATTTTCGCGTTCCGCCGCTGGAATCGCCGGCCGGCGGCCGATGACTTGCCGCCCGCGCTGCCGGTCGGGAAAGTCCCGGTGTGGTTTTACCGTCCGGTGGATTTGGTCGGGGCCGCGTTCGTGTTCGGGGTGTTTGGAGTGCTGGTGTTAGGTTCGTCGGGCGGCTCGCCGGATGCGTTGCAGGCGTTGAAGCCCGTCACCCTGGTGGTCAATATCGGGTTCCAGCTGGTGATGGCGGGGGCGGTCGCGGTGTTGGTGGTCAGGCGGGTGGGATGGGTGGCCTGGCTGGGCCTCCGCTGGCCGGGCTGGCCTTGGGTTTTCCTGATCGCTCCCGCTGCCGTGCTGTTCATGTGGGCGGTTTTCGGCGGACTGCAGCTGTCCGGTTATATGGAGTGGATGCAATCGCTGGGGGTCGAGACCGTGCAGGACACCGTTAAGCTGCTGCAGCAATCCGAGGACCCGCTGATTTTGTGCCTGATGGCCCTGGCGGCGGTGGTGGCCGCGCCACTGTGCGAGGAAATCGTGTTCCGCGGGTATTTCTATCCGGTGCTGAAGAAATTCGCCGGGGCCCGGCCGGCGGCGCTGTGCTCGGCGTTGGTGTTCGCCTCCGCCCACGGCAACCTCACCGCCCTGCTGCCGCTGTGGATTTTCGGCGGGGTGTTGGTCCTCATTTACGAGAAAACCGGCTCGTTGTGGGCACCTGTCGCGGTGCATTGCTGCTTCAACAGCGCCACCGTGATCGCTCAATTCGCCATCCGATACTACCACCTCCCGTTGGACGGCCCACCATGATCACCCTGCGCGACCTTGGTGAGGATGCCCTGATCGCCCGCCTCGTCGGCTTGGTGCCGCGCGACCCCCGGCCGGCGGCCGGTCCGGGGGACGACTGCGCCGTGATCGATCCCGGCCCGTCCCACTCCACGCTGCAACTCCTCAAAACCGACGCGCTGGTCGAACGGGTGCATTTCCTGCCCGACGCTCCGGCCCGCGCCGTCGGCTGGAAAGCCGCCGCCCGCGTGGTGTCGGATTTCGCCGCAATGGGCGGCCGCCCGGAACGCTTTCTGGTGACCGTCGCCCTGCCACCCGAGACCCGGCTGGCCTGGGTCGAGGAACTCTATCGCGGCATCGGCGACTGTCTGCAAACCTTCGGCGCGGTTCTCGCCGGGGGCGAAACCTCTCGCGTGCCGCCCGGGTCCGCCTCCGTCATCTCCCTCGCCGCCACCGGCTGCGTCCGCCGCGACCACCTCGTCCTCCGCTCGACCGCCGCCCCCGGCCACACCCTCCTCGTCACCGGATCCCTTGGCGGATCCCTCCAAGGCAAACACCTCACGTTCACCCCGCGGATCAAAGAATCCGGTTGGTTGGTATCCAACTGGAAGCCGTCGGCGATGATGGATGTGTCGGATGGGTTGGCGGCGGATTTGCCGCGTTTGGCGGGGGCGTCGGGCTGCGGTTGGGAGCTTGATGAGGCGGCGGTGCCGCGTTCGGCGGGTTGCACGCTGGCGCAGGCGGTGGGGGATGGCGAGGATTTCGAGTTGTTGCTGGCGATTGAGCCCGGGCGGGCGGCCGGCTTGCTGGCGGCCTGGTCGCGGGCGTTCCCGGACTTGCCGCTCACCGCCATCGGTCGCCTGGTCGATCCCGGTCCCGGCGGGGTGTTGGCCGGCGGCGGGCTCGGTGGCGGCTGGGACCACTTCGCGGCGGGCGGTTGATCCTGCTGATGGACCCGCTCCCGATGATGGATGCGATCGCATCCATCATCGGGAAGAGCCGTGGTGGGAGTGAGGGGCCTATCTTACCAGCAAAAGCCCGAGGGCCGCTGGATGGGAAGCGGGTCGCGGAGCACCCGGCCGTCCCAGCGGAACTCGCAATCCGCCAAGGTGGCATCGGGTCGGCCCACCACCAGGCCGCGCACGGTTCCATCCGGGGGGGTGACAGCCAACAGGGCTTGGGCCGTCATGGCGATTCCGGCCGTCTGCAGCGGGCGAGCATCCGCGGCGGCTTGGTAGTTCAGGATCGTGCCATCCGGCAGTTCCAGGGCCAGTCCCGCCTGGGCGGGATCCCCGGCGGGTGAGAGGTCCCGCAACTTCAAGCCTGGAGCTTGCGGCCCCGGGGTGGGGCAGATCACGGTCATTAGCACCGAGTTGGCGGAACTGTGCCAGTTGACCAAGACTTGAGGCGCGGGCAGCAGGTTTCCAAAGCCGGGGCTGAACCATCCCAGGTAGGGGTTTTTCTCCCCGCAATGCTTGACATAGTCCAAAGCGCCGCCGCCACAGTGGCTCATCCACAGATTCGGCCCGGAGGGATCCGCGGTGTGGATGCCGTGCCCGGTGGCATCCAGCACCACCTGTTCGTTCTTGAATCCATAAGCCAGCGGCCGGGTTTGTTGCTGATCTCCCGGGAAGTTCCAGACCTGCGTGAACTGATGTTCCCGCCGGTCGGTGTTGACCATGATGTCGGTGACGATCCAGAAGCCCGGGTTTCTCACAAAGATCACCTGGCGGCGGTGACTGACGCCGGGCTTGGGATAGCCCTCGTCGTAATACCCCTCCATGAAATCCAAGCGGGGCGATGTGTGCCAGCGCATGGCAATGGGTTCCGGCGGGGCGGTCTGCGAGACCGGCGCGTTGCGGTTCTGCGAGTGGCCATCGACCAGCACGGTGTTGGCTTTCCAGGAACTGTGCTCGCCGAGCAGTTCGTTGATGGCCAGGAAGTCCGGCCGCAGGCTTTCCGGCAACTGCTCGGGAGCATAGACCGGCGGGCCGGCCGAGACCAGCAGCGGGCGGCCATACGCGATCACCTGGAGGGCGTTGTGGCCCATGGTCGAGTGGCCACGGCCACGACGGCAGCCCTGCATGAACAAATACGGACTGTCCCAGCGCCAGTTGAGCCGTTGCGCGTAGTAACCGCTGTAGGGGAAAGCCACCGAGGTGAAGGGGGGCGCGGCCTGGCTGGGCGGGTCGGTGAATTGCGCGGCGATTCGATCAACCAGCGGATCGCCGGTGCCCGGCAGCGCCTGCACCGAGTCTGCCAGCCACTTGGAGCGGGCTTTGGCATCCTTCCAAACCGGGGGCGGATTCACCGGAGAGTAGCTGGACATGGCTGGCAGCCGGGCCAGCGGGGTGGAGAGCGCCGCCGCCAGGCGGCAAAATGCCTTGCGCCGCTCTTCCAACTTGCTGGCAAGAGCGGGCGCGACCGGCTGCAACCAACTGGCCATTTCACCCAGCGAGTTGGCATCGCCCAAGTTGTAATTGAACGATTGCTCGAGCATTCCGCCATCGGCGTGAAACCCGCCATCCAAATAATCATTCAACCCCTCGCCGCCTTTTTCCAGCAGCTCACGGCTGGCCGCAAACTCTGGAAACGCAGTGGCGGTAAGCAGCACCGCCGTCAACCCATTGCGCCGCTGATTGGGCACCGCCCCCGCCTTCTGATACCGCTGCAGCAACACGCCCGGATGATCCCGGACCAGCGACAACGCCAATTGTGCCAACTCCAGCGGCGGAATCCATTCGAGGGAGGCCTTGGAGAGGGGGGCGGTCACCGGCTGATAGACCGCGTCCCATCCGGCAGGTTTGCCTCCCTCGGGAAGGCTCTTGCAGAACACGCTCAGGCTGCGGACGATGGCGATGACGCGGTCGCCTTGTGAGAGCGCGGCTTGTGCCTGGAGCGTCCAGTTGCAGGGAACCTCACGGCGGGATTTCTCATCCAGCATTTCCACGGCGCGCTTCTGGTGGCAGGCAAAATCCGCCGCGATCTGAAACCACTTCTTCAAATACACCGGATCCCCGCTCTGCCAGTACCGCACCGCCAACGGGATGGCGAAAAAAAAGTTCATATACTCGGCGGAATAGTGGCCCGCGGCATCCTTGGCCAGCCAGTCGGTTTGCAGCGGCCGGTCCACCGGACCCGACAGACCGAACCGATCCTCAAACCACGGGGTGGAAGGCGGATGGTTGGCCGGGGCCTGCGGCACCGCGTGCCCGGTCAGCGATTCCGCGACCGCCAGACGCCTGACACTCAACTGGTCGCCATGCCAGAGGAACGGACCCAGGTCGGCTTGGCGCAACGCGGCCACCTTCCAGTCGCGCCAGGCGGCCAGGGCGGCGGCGTATTGGTCCGCCGCCGCCAGCTTGCGGACTTCCTCGAGCCCGGGGCGGGACAAGTCGATCTGGTCGCAGAGCAGCTTTCCCATCCCGGCGCAATCCGTAGGCAACGGCGGAACCGATGGCGGCGGTGTCGGGTCGGCCGCTTGGATGGCGGCCAGCGGAGCCAGCAGCAGCGCCGTGAGCGCGATGAGGTGGTGTGTCATCGTGTTGCCCGTTGCGGGTGAGCGTGGGTCGATTGGCAGCCGGATCATGTCAGGTGAAATCTACTTCATTCGCTGCTGACACCTTACAAATTGGCAAAACGAGCACCCAGACCGCTTGATTCCATGGACCCGATTGAGAGAACACCGCGGACGTGGAAACGAAGCCCCGCCCCTCCTGCGATGACCCCTCATTCCTAAATCACTTCGGCTCGCCCCCCTAGCTGCTTCTTCTTGCGCTTTAGCGTTGCTGGAGGTGAACCTGGAGCGCGACCCGCTGCTGGCCAAGGCGCTTCAAACAACACCTAAGAAATCTCAAGTTGTTTATCAACTTTGTTTATTTACAGCGCCTAACTGATACCACGCTCACCTTTTAGGTGAGCGCGCATGACGCTGTAACTTCCTAATTATCAGTACAATCAGTCGTTCTCATTTTCCCGCTGGGGATAATCATTGATTTTAGCGTGATTTACGCTTTAATCAAAACATGTTTCGGCGAATCTCCATTGATTTACAAACCTGGTTGCACCGCAAGGATCGTCGTCCTCTGCTGTTGCGGGGGGCGCGCCAAGTTGGAAAAACCTGGCTGGCACGTGCCTTGGCGCGGGAGCAAGGGCTCGATCTGGTGGAGGTGAATTTCGAACTGCGCCCGGATGCGAAGGAGGCATTCCGCAGCCTCCAGCCAGCGGAAATCCTCAAAAACCTCGCGTTTTTAGGCTTTCCCGTGCCCAAGCCGGGGACATCCTTGTTGTTTTTTGACGAAATCCAGGACTGCCCGGCGGCCATCGCTGCCATGCGGTATTTTTACGAAATGATGCCGGAGCTGGCGGTCTTGGCGAGCGGCTCGCTTTTGGAATTCGCCATGGAGGCCGGGGCATTTTCGCTGCCCGTCGGGCGGGTGGATACGTTGTGGGTGCATCCCATGGGATTTGCCGAGTTTCTCCGCGCCAAGGGCCATGAAACGCTGGCCGGGGCGCTCGACTCCCAGAACCCGGCCGAGCCATTGCCTGCGGTCGCACATCGCAAGGCGATGGAAGAATTGCGCGAGTATTTCTTCTGCGGCGGCATGCCGGCGGCGGTCAAGGGCCTGGCCGAGGACCGGGATGTGGAGGCTTGCCGACGCGTGCATCTGAGCATCCTGCAAACCTATCGGCAGGACTTCGCGAAATACGCACCCCGCATCAAGGCGGACATTGCCGAGCGGCTGTTCTTGCGGGCACCCGGACTGGTGGGTGGGCGTTTGAAGTTCAGTGCCATCGACCCGGATCACCGGGCGTCCGAAGTCCGCCCCGCCGTCGAGGCGGTCGAGAAAGCCGGGGTGATCCGTCGCGTCTTCCACAGTGCCGGGCAATCGTTGCCCTTGGCGACGGATTCCAATCCACGCATCGCCAAGCTGGTGATGCTCGACGTCGGCCTGATGCACGCCGCGCTGCGGATCGATGCGGAGTTCATCCAGGAGCCCGACTTGCTGGCGATTCACCGCGGGGCGGTGGCCGAGCAATTCGCCGCCCAGGAACTCCTTGCCTGCGGGCCGGCGGACCGCGAACCGGAGTTGTATTTCTGGGTCAGGGAAGAACTCAACAGCCAAGCTGAAGTGGATTTCCTCATCGCGTCCGGATCCAAGGTCCTGCCCATCGAAATCAAAGCCGGCAGTTCAGGCACCTTGAAAAGCCTCAAGCTCTTTCTGGATTCCCACCGCCAAAGTCCGCTGGGCATCCGCCTCTACAGCGGCGGGCACCTGCGCGAAGAGCGCATCCTGCACCTGCCCCTTTATGCCGCCGGCAGCCTTCATCGGCTGCGGCTTTGATCCTCCAAAGGCAAATGGAAACCACAACCGAGCGCAGCGAGATGGCCTGAGCGACTGCAATCCAATTCCTCTCAGGCAAATCACACGAATTTGAATGGATTATTAGAGAGTGAATATTGAGCCGCTAACCCGCTGGGTGAGCCTGAAGTCTGATAGAACACAGGAGTTTTCTCCGTTAAATTTGCCTGCGGCCATCTCCGCTTCGCTCCGGTTGTGAAAATCCGTGTAATCCGTGGTAAAATGAACCGTCCTGCCGTTTTTCATTTTCCTAATTTAGGCTTAATGCTTGGGCGCGTCCCGGGTGATGCCCGTGGCATCGTTGCCGGTGACGCCCGCCACGTCCTTGCCCAGATTCACGAGCGTGTCCCCGGCCGCCGGGTTTTTCACCGTGTTGCCCTTGAGGGTGATGTGCTTGGTCGATTTGAAATCCAGGAGGGTTCTGGCCTTGCCAGGCAGGGCCGTCGGCGAGGTGATAAAGCGGTTGTCGGCGATCAGAAGTCCGTCGGTGTCTTCCGCATGGATGGCGATCTGGCCATAATTCCTGTCAAAGAGGTTGTCGGAGATGGTGATGTTGCTGTTGCCGATGGCCCCGTCTCCATGGATACCCCCGCTCAGATCCGCACACGGCTCCCAACTGTCCACGGTGCGTGTCAAAACCGCGTGCTGGCGGAAGAATCCTGTCCCAACCTTCCGCAGAATCAGCCGGTCACGTCAATCAAAGTTCATGGGGCTGGCCGGCTCGCCAGGAAACATCCCGAGCGTGTGCAAAAATCGGACAGCGCCACCGAACGTGGATGGTTGCTCATCGCTCCCGAATGACACCTATGACAGCAAACCTTGACCCTAATGCGAATGAAAGTGGGTATATATAATCAATGCCCAAATCACCCGTCATAGGTGTCGCAACCCCCAAAACCACATGACCCTATCACTCGACATCACCCGACTGGAAAAAGTCCGCACGCTTGGCGGCAAAATCACCGCTCGTTGTCCGGCTTGTGCCGCCTCCGGCCATGACCGATCCGGCAACCATCTTTTCATCAACACCAAAACCGGCCAATTCGGCTGCGCCGCCATGCCCGACGACCGAGAACACCGTCGCGAGATCTTTCGACTTGTCGGAACTCGCCGCGAACGTGCCCCTGCCGAGGAACGGCGGTGGAGAAAGGGCCGGGTGAAGCTTGAGGCCGCAGAGGTGCAGCGGAACCGCATCGCCTACGCCCTAAGAGCCAATCGCCCTGCTATCATCGCAGCCCATCAATGGACCGAGGCTGAGGTCTGTGCCGATTCACCCGAGCAACGCCTGGAATGGCTACGGGATCCGCGCAGATTCCTCGCCGCGCTCTTTGACCCTACCGATATTCTGTGGACCGGTGAAACATGGGACAGCGGCAAGCTCATGCACGCGACACACTGGCGTACCGTGGCATCGTGGCAGGCCGCACCCGTGAACGACGTAGGACCGATGGTGTCCCCGGCAACATGGCCCAGTGGCATCGTGTCACGCTCCGCGGAAAACGTCGCGACCGCGCCTTACACCGTTCTAGACTTCGACGGATTGGACGGGAAATACCCACGCAACCACGCAGAACTTCGCCTTCACCTCGCCGCCTCTTTGGCAATCACCAGATGGCTTCGCGAGGCTTTGGAATGGAAACTGGCAGCAATCCTGTTCACGGGTGGGAAAAGTCTCCACGCGTGGTTCCACACGCCGTCCCGGGTCGCGCTTGAATCGCTC
>Ga0194037_1000516_pt1 | contig 29942 bp, 25 predicted proteins | sample JunL306m_MetaG_FD_148653 | JGI IMG/M metagenome (GOLD analysis project Ga0194037, IMG submission 148653) | Anoxic zone freshwater microbial communities from boreal shield lake in IISD Experimental Lakes Area, Ontario, Canada - Jun2016-L304-6m | ecosystem: Environmental > Aquatic > Freshwater >...
CATTACAAATAGTTGTACCCACATCCGATACAATGGTCATAGCGGTTAAAGCAGTAACCTGTACTGCAGCTGTTGTAGAATAAGCGCCGGCACAACCGGAAGCTTGTACAAATGCGCGGTAGTAAGTAGTTACTGATAAATTGGTATACGTTAATGTAGTGGTTGTATTGGCAATATTAGACCAAGGACCTGCAAGGTTTGTAGCAGATTCCCAACGGATCACATTACCGGTATAACCGGAAAGCGTGAGGGTTCCAGTATTGGTTGAAGTACAATACACCGTATTGGCAGGAGCCAGTGTTCCACCGGTAGACAAGGTCACTACGGTTAAGATTCCTGCATTACTATTGGCAGCTGGCGAACAAGTTCCGCTCACTACGCAACGATATTGATAAGTATTCATACCCACCGTAACACCGGTAAGGGTAACTGTACTGGTTGTAGCTCCAGAATAAATACCACCATTGGTGATATTGGTCCAGGTACCACCACCATTGGTGCTTTCCTGCCATTGGTAGGTTAAACCAGCACCGTTAGCAGCAATACTGAATGAAGTACTGGTTGTTACACAAACCGTAACATTTACGGGTTGAGTGGTAACAGCCGGAGCTGTATTCACCGTCAGTATAGCAGCATTAGACGTTGCAGCCGGAGGACAACTACCGGTTACGATACAACGATATTGGTAGTTATTCATTACTGCAGTAACAGCTGATATAGACAAGGTAACTGTAGTAGCACCTGAGTAGATACCGCCATTGGTTATATTGGTCCAGGTACCACCACCGTTGGTGCTTTCCTGCCATTGGTAGGTCAGCGCTGGTCCGGTAGCAGCCACTGTAAAGCTGGCCCCTGTTCCAACGCAAGAAGTAACAGCAGAAGGATGAGATGTAACTGTTGTTCCGCCAGTGAATACAGATAAGATACCTGCATTTGAGTTGGTGGTAGATCCGCCACAACCGCCGCTAACTGCGCAACGATATTGATAAGCGTTCATACCCACGGTAACACCGGTAAGGGTAAGGGTAACTGTAGTAGCACCTGAGTAGATACCACCATTGGTTATATTGGTCCAGGTTCCACCACCATTGGTGCTTTCCTGCCATTGATAAGTAAGAGGAGTACCGGTAGCGGCAACAGTAAAGGTTGCATTGGTTCCGGCACAAACATTGGCATTACTAGGTTGGGTAGTTACTGCTGGAGCACCACTGCCCACTGTTAAGGTTACAGCATTTGAGTTAACAGCAGCTGCACAACCGCCACCTACTACGCAACGATATTGATTAGCATTCATACCCACGGTTACACCGGTAACGGTTAAGGTAACAGTAGTAACACCTGAATAAGGTGCAGCATTGGTTAAATTTGACCATGTACCACCACCATTGGTACTTACCTGCCATTGGTAGGTAAGGTTGGTACCAGTAGCAGCAACAGTAAAGGTTGTATTTGCACCGGCACAAACTGAAACAGCAGATGGCTGAGTAGTGATGACTGCACTTGGAGGCAAAGTAAATGTTGGTGTTTGGTCAGTTGCACTGGCCGAGCTACCCTGAGATGCATTCCATCCCATACCACGTTTTGCAAAAGCGGTCCAGATGGCACAATAGTGAGCGCCACCGTACAGGTTCTGATCAGCAGTAAGGATCGCATTTCTTGCATCGATGAATCCGGGAGAGCAAGGTTGCAGTTTCAATCCTTCCATCATCAGTTTAAAGGCCACTGAGTTTCCGCCCGCACCTGCATTATTAAATAAGTTGGTATTGATACCATCGGTTTGGATAAGGCTCCAGGTCATTTCCCAAAGCACCTCACACCAGATCTCTCCAATATTATGCACCTCTGTTCCAATTGGAGCAACGCCCATATTGGCATAGGTCAATGGATTCACTGCGATATCAGTACAATATTTGTAATTACGTATACCCGCGCCAGTTATTGCCTGACCAAAAGCGTAAGTACCCATGGCGCGAGGTTTTGTAACACCATCGGTAATTGCAGCTGTTGACCAGTCGGTTGTAAGCATCAGAGCAAAATAATCGCTCCATCCTTCACCACCTTCTTCGGCATTGCCTAAGCAAGATGTAGTGGCAGGTCCGCCGGTTAAGCGGTTACTTACACCATGGAAGAATTCATGGGTGATGATTCCGTTATCGATATCACCATCCAACTGAATGGTACCCGGAGGGGTTGAAGACATGGTAATATTTACGTTACCACCTACCTGTGCAGCGATGGTAGCACCATCCACATCAGAGATCATGATGGCAGGAATAATAATGGTATTATCGGTACCGCCCATGATGATGGGAGCACCGGGTGCATTATTCACCATTACCACCCCAATGGCGCCAGCCACCTGGGCATTTTTCACTTTAATGGCAAACGTACAAGTTCCTCTTTTGATCAAGGCCACTTTACCAGTAAGGGTATTAGCAGGAGCAGCACAAGCTTCGTGAGTAGTACCTGCAACGTCATCATTATACCATATTAACTGACCGGTAACTGGTCCTACATTACCCAAAAGGTTTGCAGTACTCATGGCACCTTCCACAGCGGTATATGGTCCGGCGATAGATGCCGGTGAATTCACTACAAAGGTTAACACTCCAGCTGCAGGACTCCACAGATACATTTGCATCCTGGGTTTGCTACCGTCCGGAGGAGTTGACATATTAGCATTGTTCAATCCGCCACCATCTTGTCCGTCGGCTTGTACATAGTCGGTTCCAACACCACCTCTACCCTGGTTGCTATTCTGGAAATTACCACCTGGCTCATCAAATCCATATTTATAAGTAATATCATGACAGATATTATTCCAGTAAAACAGGTTAGTAAGCGCGAATTGCTGAAAAGAAGCAGTTGTAGGCGCTACGGTATAGTTGGGAGGGAAATTGAAGTTAAGTGGGTCGGGCGAAGTAGTAGATGTGGCCATGATACCGGCATTACTATTATTGTTCGCCTGATCTTCGTGCGCGTGCACGTTATTACCACGGCTGGTGGTATAATCGAGTGTTCCATCATTATGCCATCCCAGAGAAACCGCATTACCACCGGCAAGGGTCCAAGGATTGGTGCGTACGGCAGCGGTACCACCCGGGTGGATGGGACTTTCAGCCGGATAAGGGATCACGGTATAGTTAACAGTGGTAACCAACAGCGGACTATTATCATCTGTGGTAGTACCGGCAGTTAAGGTATTTGTATTGGCCTGAGCCGCTACGCCGTTCCATAATAATATATTATGTGCATCGTAGTAGCTGGTTTGAACCTTATAACCGAAATTATCAAGGTTCTCAAAAATGGTATAGTTGTTCTTGTTGAGTACAGTATTGCGACTGGCATCAACCCTGATAACCCAATAATCGGCTGTTGTTTGGAGGGCCAGAGAAACCTGCCATCCCAATTTTATTTTGATGTCTCTTCCTTCTTCAACCGGAACCCAGATCAGTTCGGCGGTTACATTTTCGCGGGCACCGCTGAGTTTGCCAAAATCAACTTTCTTACCATTATCTGTAGTGTTGATGGCCATCACAGAAGCCGGTACCGGAACCTTTGATTCGGTAAAGGCAGCTCGTACCGCATCGCTGGGGTTATTAGCCGGAAATGCAGACTGGCCGTTGCTTCTGGTATCCATGTTCTTCAGGAAAGATCCTGCATGAGACATCAGCTTTTCGCCTTTAAATGCGAGCACGATGATCTGATTAAAAACCGGAAGCCCCTTATAGGTTTGGGTAAGGTATACGTGTTGCATACCAGAGGTTTTATCAAAATAAGAATTGCTCACCATGTAATTGCTGAGATCATCTTTTGATAAACCAATTGCTTCGCTGTTTTTGGAAACAAGCAGATTCGCCAGGCCATTATCGCTGTACTGAGCCTGAACGAAAAAAGACAGCAATAAGCATGCTGCCAGAAGGAAATTTTTCTTCATAATATAGAAATTAGTTTTTGGTGTGCCCCGTTTTTAGGCACAATAGTTTTCAAACTTAGCTAAAAAAATTTGAAAATAGATAATTGTTAACGAAAATATCTGCTTGGGGTTGAGGGGTTTAGCGGGGAAAAGGTTTAAAGTTTAAGGTTGGGAAGAGTACGTTTCAATTAAGCAGAACGAAATCCTTGCTAACTGCTAACTGCCAACTGCTAACTGCCAACTGCTAACTTCCAACCTCCAACTTGAAGTTGAAATTACCCGAAAAAGCCGGTGTTTTTCCCATGGAACGCCCTATTTAGTGGGTTAATTTTAACAGAGCGGTTTTAAATACCCCTGCAGGCAGATGATCATTTCACTAAAAAAAATATTGCATAAGAACAGGTTTAGGATCGGGATCTTTTTTCCGTCGGGGGTTATGGAGAATGGATTGGTGAAGCGGATGGGTGCGCTGTATTCCAAAACCTTCCGGTGCTGGCATTTGCCGTATAGCCGTGACTGTTATATAATGATACATGAAACTTTTAAAGGATATACGATACATGCCGAGAACAAGACCGCGAACGTACCCGAAGAAACGGCTCCTGCTTTTGGGCTGATCCTTCCTGCCCTGGAAAGAACGGTTCCCGAAAAGCGAACCGGCAAAAAGATATTACCGCTATCAGATATTAATCCGAAGAATGTAGCGGCCTGGTTACAGATGGAACAGCAATTGCAGTTGAAGGGATACAGTGACAGTACGCAGCGCACGTACAAGAATGAATTTTTGATCTACCTGAAACAGTTGAAACAGGTGGCTGCGGAAGACATACAAGAAGTGCGAATAAAAAGTTATCTGCAGTATTGTTATACCACGTTAAAGTTATCGGAGAACACGATCCATAGCCGGATGAATGCCCTTAAATTTTATTACGAACAGGTATTGGGACGCGAGAAATTCTTTTATGAGATACCGAGGCCGAAGAAACATTTGCAATTGCCCCGGGTGATCAGTGAAGAGAAGATACTGGAAGGATTGCTGGCGATCCAGAACATTAAGCACCAGACCTTATTGCTTACGGCTTACAGTGCCGGATTGCGGGTAAGCGAGGTAGTTAGGTTGCGGCTCACGGATATCAATGCCGACAGGATGCAGATCTTCATCAGCAAGGCCAAGGGGAAAAAAGACCGGATGGTTACCCTCAGCAGTTTTACGTTGCAGGCCCTGCGGGTATATATGGAAGCCTATAAGCCGCGCAACTGGATCTTTGAGGGGCAACCCAACACGGATCATATCAGCATACGCACGGCGCAGGAAATATTTAAGCAGGCATACCAGAAACTGGGCCTGCCTCCTTCTGTATCGTTCCATAGTTTGCGGCATAGCTATGCCACGCATTTACTGGAGAACGGAACCGACATTAAATATATACAGGAGTTGCTGGGGCATAATGATATAAAGACCACGCTGCGGTACACGCATGTGAGCATGAAGGCGATACAGAAAATTGAAAGTCCGCTCGACAAGATCATTCGCAAGCAGCAGTTAAAACTGGATAATGATAAAAAAGACGAGACCAAATAACTACTGGCCTATTCAAATTACACTGTGCCAGTAACTCGCGTTTTTGTATTGTTGTCGATCTATTAGAAATTTTTAAATATTTGGATTATATTTACTTTCAAACGATTTTAAATAGATAGGAGTTTTTCCTAAGCCAGGAAAGAGCGTCTATTAAAGCGTTGTACGCTATACTATCGTAGAGCCCTAAAATTTGTAACGACCTTAACTATTTAAGATTTACTTTACAGTTATTATATCCGCTTGTTTTATCAATCAATAACTAAAACTTCTTTTATGAAAACTCAAATCATTTTTTCCAGACCAATTTACAATGGACTTTTTTGGGGTATTGTTGGTGGCATCGCTCTTATTTTAGTTCCTTTTTTAACCAATAGTGGACTTCTTCAAATTACTCCATATCTATTTATTTTATGTGGAGCAGTATTAACAATAAAATATTCGACTAAGCCAACTATAAATTTTTCCGACTTATTTCTTAGTGACTTTTTAGCATTTATCATAATGTCGTTTATTTTATACTTCTATGTTATAAATTTTGAAAACCCTCATTCAGGTATAACATTCTTAGGTCACTTATGGAGATTTGGACTTGTTTTCGGATTAGGTATTAGCTCCAGTTTACTTATTTCATTTATTGCAAAACCTACACGGTAAGTACAGCGTACAACATCAGGTTTGGCGCAAGCCTAAATTTATTATAACTTGTAACAACACTTAACTAGCCGGCCTGACGCCAAGCCCTGTTCGTTGTGTGCAATTTAACGAGCAGCATAATACTTCGATGAAAACTAAATCAGTAATAATTATTGGACTTTTTACAACTCTCATCACTTCTACGATGTTTGCAGGAAAAGAAGAGAGTGGAGATGTAAATGCTATTTTGATGTATTTGCTGGTCTTTTTTATTCCAATTTGCATTGTAAGTATTGGGGATGGCCTTTATCTAATGCTATTAGATAAAATCAGAGATCGATTTAGTAAAATTATTTTATCGTTAATCCCAGTCGCTTTACTTTGTCTTTTAAGCTTAACAACAGGGATTAATTTATCATTTTTTGATGCAGACATAGCATTTTTAGGGAAGACAGGAGCAATAGGAATAGGAATTACGAATGCGATTTGGGTTGTTTATATTTTACAACGAAAAGTTGAAATATAACTAAAAACACTTTATTTAATATGAGAAATAGATTTATTTTTTCAATTCTCATACTTCCTTTTTTAATTTCCTCTTGCCATGATTATAAAAAAGATTTAGATTCTAAAAACGAGGCCGATATTATGACAGCCTGCTATAAACTAGGGGAAGCAAGGGATACATCTGCTGTTAAATTGTTATTGAAAAAAATTATAGATTGGCGGATGTCTACAAATTTTAGATTTAAAGGAATGACCGTTTATCAATGTAAGATTGGAGCTTTAAAAAAAATCTCCGGAATATGCGTTTCTTACAATTATGAACCCGATACGGCGGTAGCAAATGTTTATTTGAATTGGGCAATTCAGAAAGGATTCATTAAAAATAAAGACGAAATAGATTTATATTTTGAAAAGTGATTCAGCAAAACTACACACAACATCAGGTTTGGCGCAAACCTAACTTTTTTATAACTTGTAACAACATTTAACCAGCCGGCCTGACGCCAAGCCCTGTTCGTTAGACCGCAATGCTTCGGCACAGTTTTTAACTCGGATCTTTCGGATTTTTTAGTTGGCTAATTTTTATCGCAGGTCTCTAATTTTTGATCAACATGATTTTCATTAACAGTAAAATATGCCAGGCTCATTTTGATAGCACTTCGGCTAACATGGGGTTTGGCGCAAGCCTAAATTTATTATAACTTGTAACAACACTTAACTAGCCGGCCTGACGCCAAGCCCTGTTCGTTGTATGCAATCCAATGAAGAGTCATTCACCCAATAGAAAATTATAAATGTCGGACTTCGCAAAACTTAGAGAGGAAAACCCCACGATAATTTGGAAAAAAAGGCTGACGTTTCTAACACGTTTATTGCAAGGAAAATATATTTCTAAAGCTAAAAAGGTATTAGATAACCTAATTTTTGAATTGGAAAATATTACACACAAAGATTCAGTAGAAATAAATAGAGTTGTGAAAGAGACCGTTCTTAGCTTAAACGACTTGAATGAATCAGGCGAATTTATTGACACTTTGGAAAGAGAAGATATTTGCTTATTTATTAGCAAGGCAGCAACAGAAGCTGGTTTATTAATTACTCCAGGAGAAGACATAACGTTAGAGTATAGAACGTGGTAACATGAAGGACTGCATACAACATCAGGTTTGGCGCAAGCCTAACTTTTTTATAACTTGTAACAACATTTAACTAGCCGGCCTGACGCCAAGCCCTGTTCGTTACCGGTCATGCTATGGCGACATTACAACTATCAAACTGACAGCTAAAAATTAAACAGACGAGCAACAAATTTTGACATTTAGACAACGACATACAGGTAATTTGACTTTGCGACAGTTCGGACCAACGAGCCGACACGCAAGCAAACGCAATAAAAAAATTAAAACACTCCCACCGCACAAAAAAAATAAAATTCTATTGCCAACGCATATTGCACACATTTGCCTTTGCCTAATCACACACGAGCCCACCCAAAGGCAAAGTCAAAAGAGTGCAATCTCCCAACGCTTTATTTAACTTCGTGGAATGTTACAAGCACCTGAAAAATATCTTAATACTATCCTCTTAAAAGCAGGGGTTGGAAAAGACATTTCATTTCTTGTTCAACATTTCATAAAATCTTCTGATGACAATTTACACTTCATAATTGATGAAAAGGAAATAAGACCAGCAGATATTTTTTGTAATTTCTGCTACGACCTAAACGGTTCCAACACCACATTTAATTTCAAAGTTGGACACAGAGTTATTTCCCTTGCAAATCAAAATGGAGTTTTCAAAATTTCTGCTTTACAACCAGAGCCAATTTTAAAAGACAGTGTTTCCACTGTTACCGCAAGAAATCTTAGCAGATACATTCCGCTTTCAAACTCAACTATTTCTCAAATTGGAGCAATCAAAAATAGAATTGCTGACTTCAAAGAATATTTCGGAGCAGAAAACCAATGTGATTTTTTCAGCAATGAAAAACTTTTGGTAATAGGAAACCGAAATTTATTTCTGTCAATTCCAAAAGAATTTCCTTCTTGCTTTGCTTCGGAAAATGAAAATGGAGAGACTGAGATTGAATACAACTCGCCTTTGCTTCCAAAGATTTGTGTTCTCAAAAACATAAATCTTCTTGACAGTTATTTGCAAAAGGAAATCAACGGAGACCAAATAAAATTCAACACTTGCTTTTTTATTGGCAACTCAAAGTTTGACCATTCAATCAGCACAATCCGTAACTATTACAACCAAAGGAAATTTACTAAAGCCGTTTTCATTGGAGAGAAAGACACCAAAATTGATTTAGGAAACAATCAACTACCCTTACGGTGGAAGTGGACAATTCCCGAAATAAATTTCTTCAACAACAAAAGAAATGTTCAGCACAAACCTATAATCATTCAGAACATAGAACTTGAAAACGCAATCACAGATTTTTATAAAGCAGTGAGAGTAATTGAAGACAAACACACAGTTGGTTTAAAATCAATTTTCCGTTTCATCAGAAAAATTTATTACGACTGGAATCTGAAACATGAAACAACATTTGCAAAACTCCATCAGATTCAAATTGAATTTGACATTACGTTGAAAGAACTTTTGATTGAAACACTTGGAAACATTTTTCATGATTTAGATTTTGACGAATATCATAAACCGCTTTCAGCAAAGTTTGCTGAAATTCTAAATACAGTTAAGAGCAACAACAAAACAGAGAAGTTGAAGAATTATCAAACCAAGATTCACCAACTTATTTTGCCTTCGTGGTTATGCAACGCCAACAAGACAGAACTCAATCAACTCTTTAATCAGACACAGCATAAGACAACCGTTCACGGCTTGCAAGACATAAGCAAGTTGGAAACAATGAGAGAGCAGAGTTTTAATAATCCTAACAGAAATTATTATTCACTCACTGCCAATCAATCAAAAACAGAAATTGTTCCTTACTCAAAAAGTGATGATACAAATGAGGAACATCAAAAAGTAATTTCATCAATTTACGGAAGCGGAAAAATTGAAAAACTGATTGAGAGATTAGGCAGAGCAAAAACAGAATATAAAATATTGCTTTACGGAATTGAAGAAAAGGCATTTCGTTTTCACATTGACAAATATGTTGAGGACTTAAATCGTGAATATGTTTCAACAGACCGTTTTGAAATTTGCGGTGTTACTTTCAGCGACAACTTTTATCAGTATTCCAGTTTTGATGAATTGATTGAAGCACTTGCTTCAACCAAGCACGACCATAGAGAAACTGACAACTACAAAATAGTTTTTGCTGACGGGAAAGTAAAACTTCCCTCAAGCAAATCAGTTTTGAAAATTGTGAGCAGTGAAAAGTTTGTAGTTGTAGTTGAAGATTTAAGTATTGGCGACAAGGTTTTGATTTATGTCAACCCTGACAAAAAACTATTAAGAGATATTATTGAATTGAAACATCCTGACCTTATCAGCAGTGCTGATAAGTATTCAACTCTTTGGAGAACTTGTTTGAATGATGCTTACCAAAACAACATTATGGCTGAACCACTTTATCAGCAGTTGGTGAGGAATCATTTTTCTGTAAGTGAATTTACTTTCAGAAAATACATTGACGGAGAAGTAATGTTTCCAAGAAGTTTTTCCGACTTAATAATCATTGCAAAAACTATAAATGATTCACGACTTTCGTTTGACTTTTTGAAAAGCACAATGAAGCCAAAGATTGAAGAATACAGAGGAAAGGAAATTGAATATGGTTTCAAATTCAGCAACAGCATTAACCATTTTATTTTGACAGCAGAAATGGATGAGTTTATTGCAGAGTGGTTGACAGTTGAAGAAGTAGAAAAAATTGTTTCATCTATTCCTATCAAAACTATTAAAGAGATTGAACTAATAACAACACAAAACAATAACGATGAGTAAATTCAGAGATACATTTTACAACGAAATTAAAAACGGGCTAATCGGAACTGGTTCCGATGTTTTCGGTGTTCCCGACAGCGAAGAACTTATTTCTGATTATCCTTTGAACAGATACTATTCAGGAATTTTATTTCCTACAAAAGATTTTCCGACTGGTTCAGCAAAGTCAGAGGAAGAAATTGAAAGCAGCAGCAATGAGGCAGACACAAACGAAGAAGATTATGAAAATGCTACTGACAAAGAACCAACAGGAGATTCAGAAGAGAAGGAAGAAAAGAGTGAAGAAGATTCTTCGCAGACATCGGACACAAAAGATTTTCAATTAAAGCAAAATGCTTTCTTCCCTACTCACATCGGTTTTACCTTTTGCATTGAACCGAAAAAGTATGTTGGTGTAAATTTTTCATTTGGCATTTATGACCAATTAGAACAACCACAACCCGAAATAAAAATTGCAATCTCAAAAGAAGGTTTTGAAACCTTCTTTGATTCTACTATTGAGGCACAGCTTTCTTTCAAAGACATTCTTACTTACAATGATGGCTTTATGCAACTTTCAAGAAAGTTGAACGGAAGCCCAGGCGGTATGATTCCACGAAGCGGAGAGTATAAAGACTTTGACAGTTTCAGAGTTTATAAAAACATAGGAACGAAAGAAGTTTACAAGTATGTTCATTTACTTGAAAAACTTTTAGGTAGAATTTGGAAACGAACACACATTGAAATTCTCAATGAAGAAGTTCCAGTTCAAAACACAAAAGAGCCGAAAGAAATTTTTCGCAAAGAATACGGCAGTCAAATTCTTTCTGTTGGCTACATGGTGAAAACCTATGAATACAAAGGCAACAACTATGTGAAAATTTTGTTGCTGAACAATTCAAATCACCCTTCAAACAAATACAGCAACACAAACGAAAACTTGAACAGGAAATGTTTGTTTCAAACAAACATTTCTGTTGAGAATATTTCTCTCAAACCTTACAAGTCGCAATCTGAATTGCATCCGTTTGACGAAGAACAAAATGAAATAAATTTCATTTACCGAGACATTAAAAGTTATGGAGTTGGACACAATTGTTCGGTGCAATGGAATGATTCACCAAGTCCTAATTTAATTCAAACGGCTTTTATGCCTGACAGAATTGTTTACGGAATGAAGAATGATTTTTCAAAAGAAGATTTTCCAACTGACTTTGATGCTTTGAATAAATGTTTGGAAGTAAAAGAACTTTCACATTTCAACGATGATAAAAAAGGAATCATTAAGAGTTTAAAACTTTTCGTTTCGCTTTATCAAAAATGGATTGATGGACAAACAGCAACAGCAAATGGGTTTAACCAAGAGGATAAAAAAATTGCTGACAAACTTTTAGCACGACAAGGAGCAAACTACAAACGCTTAATTAAGGGAATAGAAATTTTGGAGAAAGACGAAAGTGGAAAAGCATTTCATTGTTTCCAGTTGGCAAACACTGGAATGTTTATTCAAATGGTAATCAGTAACGACAGACGATTTGGAAATAAAGAAAGACACCTGATTGATGAAGTTGAAAAAGCAGATTACAACTCACTGAAATTTTTTGAAGATTATAACGACTGGAAATTTTTAAATCCTGATAGACCAGAGCCACCACGATACAGACCGTTTCAATTAGCGTTTCTTCTATTAAGCATTGAAGGAATCATTGATGAAAATTCAGACGATAGAAATAACATTGTGGACTTGATTTGGTTCCCAACGGGAGGAGGAAAAACAGAAGCATACTTAGCAGTCGGAGCATTTACAATTCTTTGGAGAAGGTTAAGCAACGATTCCGAAACCTCTAAGGGAACAAGTATTCTAATGCGTTACACTTTGCGTTTGCTGACATCACAGCAATTTGAAAGAGCATCACGATTGATTTTAGCGTTAGAGTTTATCCGAAGAAATTTTGAGGAAGAACTACACGAAGAAAAAATTTCAATTGGGCTTTGGGTTGGAGAAGGTGCATCACCAAATAATATTGACGATGCAAACAAAATTGTAGAAGATGCAACAGGCAATTTTGAGAAAGCCGACCAATACACAAGCAGATTGCAACTTACGGCTTGTCCGTGGTGTGGAGTAAGATTAGTTTCTAAAACAGCAAGCGGATGGACACACGGTTACGATTGTCAGTCAGGCACACAAGGATATTTTTATTTCAAGTGTGTGAATGATGCTTGTGCATTTCATTCAAGAAAGTTGCCGATTCAAGTTGTTGATGAAATGCTTTACAAGCAACCGCCAACACTTCTGTTTGCAACAGTAGATAAGTTTGCAATTCTTGCTTCACAGAAGGAAGGGCAAACACATAAATTTTTCAATTCGTTTTCTGATGCACTCCCACCCGATTTAATTATTCAAGACGAGTTACACTTAATAAGCGGACCTTTGGGTTCAATAGTTGGAATCTTTGAAAGTGTAGTTGATTATTTATGCACCAAGGGAAATCGCAAACCAAAAATTATTTCTTCAACAGCAACGACACGAAACACTTCACACCAAATCAAAGAACTTTATGCTGGGAAGGAGGTGAATATTTTCCCGCCTTCAGGTATTTCTTATAGCGATAGTTTCTTTGCGAAAGAAACAGTTAGCAAGCGAAAGTATGTTGGTTTTTTACCGACAGGAAAGACAGGTATCAGCACACAACTTTGGGTATTGCCTTACTTGCTATATACAAGGGTAAAACTTTATGATGAAAATGATTTGGAAACATTGAATTTGTATTGGACAATTGTTTCCTACTACAACTCATTGAAAGATGTTGGAAAAATTTACAACAAGACCAATGACGAAATTCAAATCAACACGAATGTTTTGTTCTACCGTAACTTTGGGAACAACTCAAATCTTCGTTACTTGATAAGAGATATTGACAGCCGTTCACTTGAACTCACAAGCCGTATTGAAAGTAACAACATCAAAGCAACTTTGAAGAGATTGGATGATGTTTTTGCAACAGAAGTTTCTGAAAAGGGAAATGAATATGTGAAAGACGGACTTGATTTAGTGTTGGCTTCAAATATGATTTCAGTTGGTATTGATGTTAGCCGCTTGAATATAATGTTGGTTAATGGTATGCCAAGGAACATTGCTGAATACATACAGGCAAGCAGTCGTGTAGGTAGAAAGCACGATGGAATTGTTTTCACTTTGTTCAATCCAAATCAGGCAAGGGATAAATCCTACTTTGAAAATTTCAATTCATTTCATCAAGCGTATTACAAATATGTTGAGCCGTTGAGTGTAACTCCATTTACTGAAAACACAATTCGTAAAATGCTCACAACAATTTTTGTTGCGTTCATGCGAAACAGCGTTTCGGGATTGACAAAAAATGCAGATGCAAAACATTTTGAACCTGAAATGGCTGATGAATTTAAACACTACATCACACAGCGTTTCGGCACCAGTATTTATTTGGACAGTTTGCTTGATGATTTAATTAAAAGTTGGACAGCAAAGAAAAAGCGAATCAACAATTTGACTTACTCAACACTTTTAAAAAAGACATCTACTGACATCAATCCCTTTGAAGAAATTTGGCTTACGATGAATTCTCTTCGTGACATTGATACCGAAACTTATTACCGCATAAATGATTTAGCAACAAACTAATTTTTATATTTTCTATGGCAAAATTTTATAAAAAAGGAACCTCTCAGCGAACAATGAAACGCTTTATCCATACACAAACCCGAAAAGCAGTTACTGCAACAGCAGGTGTTCAAACAATTATTGAAAGTCCAATTGGAGCATACAAGGTTGACAACATTGACAAATGGTGGTTCTTTAATCCAGCGAACCCAAGCAATTACCTGCTAACAGACATTGATGATAAAGGAAATGATTTTTATGTTTTTGAAATAAAGGAGCCCCGTTTGTTGAATCGTTTGCGAGGAACAGGAATTTTTCAAAACCTCCAAAAATTAATTCAGGTTCCACCAAATGCCCAAAATGAGGACAACAGATTAATGCCAGCCAAGGAAAATCAAGTTGGAAAAGTTCAACATTTCCCAAATTGGTTTTTCTGCGAGACATGCGAAAGATTCAAACCAATTGCTGATTGGTGGAATGGTTGGGTTGATGTTCTAAAAAATGATGGGAAAGCAAGTGACAGAGTTAATGATTCCGATAAAATAAGAGAAAGATTTTTCTACGATACCAAACTTTCAGGCAGACCTAATTGCTATTGTTGTTATAGAGATAATTTGTTGAATGGAAAACCTAGAAGAAAATTTCACAAGTTGGAGCAAGTTCGTTTTGTTTTCGTTTCACCAGATGGTGAATTAAAAGATATTGATTGGACGAAATGGATAACTGCACATCGATTAGGAGCCAATAATACCGATGAAGATTCGGAAGGCTTAGAAACTGGAAGGTATGTTTTAGGCAAAGAAAATTGTTGTGAAAATCCTCAATTAAAATATATCCGTTCCACGAAACTTTCTGACTTGGCAGGTATTACAATCCAATGCGAAAATCCTACTTGTCAAAGGAAGAAAACACTGGCTGGTTTTTTTAATCTTAGAAAAAGAAAGGGAAGCATTACAGACAGCAAACAAAATTCATATCCAGTTTTTTACAAACCTCTTATCCGAACAAGTAACAGTATCTACTACCCGATTGTAATGAGTAGCTTGTTTATTCCCCAACCTGAAATAAAACTTTCACATACGGACAAACTCACAATCAGAAATGCGAATACAAGAGGACTTACTGCAGAGGAAATTGCGACAAGTTTACGGTATGACTTGAAGGATGTAAAAGCCGTTTTAGGTGAAGGTGTTTATTTAAGTGAGAATGAGTTTCGCAAAAATGAATATCACTACCTATTGAACGAATATCAATATTTATTGGACACAGGGAATTTTACATCTGATGAGAAAAACTTAATACTTGAAGATGTTCCTTTGAATTATGAATTGAAGGATTTTGGTTTTGAGAAAATAATAAAAATCAAACGGCTTAAACTCACATCAGTTCAAACTGGCTACACACGACTTAGCCCAATGGATAGAGATACTTTTTCAAACAGCAAGGACAAGTTTATTCGCTTTGACAATAAAGACATTCCATTGAAAGCAAAGTTCACCATTACGAAACCAAACGAAACAGAATATTTAATGGGAGTAGAAAATTTTGGAGAAGGGATTTTTATAAAGTGGAATGACGAGAGAGTTAATACTTTCATTGCTGATTTATTGAAGAATGAGAAATATAAAAATGAAGTCAATGCAATCTTAGACAGAGTTAAGGAAAACGAAATGATAAACAATGACAAGTTTTCCGACACGACACATTTAGCAAAGACATTGCTCATTCATAGTTTCTCTCACTTAATTATAAAAGAGTTTGAATTTCTTTGTGGCTATCCTTCTTCTTCTGTTGCAGAAAGAATTTATTGCGACACAGACACAATGAACGGACTTTTGATTTACACCATTGCAGGAAGTGAAGGAAGTTTTGGCGGACTGATTAAGCAAGCAGACAGCGACAACTTTGCAAGAATACTTTCATCTGCATTGCTAAGAGCCAAAGATTGTAGCAGCGACCCGATATGTTATGAAAGCGATGGACAAGGTGTTGGTGGACTTAATTATGCTGCTTGTTATTCGTGTTTACTGATTAGTGAAACATCGTGTGAAGAATTCAATTCATTCCTTGACAGAAAAATTTTAATAGACGAAAACTATGGATACTTCAAAAGGAAATAGCCACCCACAAAAAAATACACTCTTAAAAAACGCACAAGCCAACGCTGAAAGTATTTTTTTTAAGAGAGTATTTTTTTCGCCACCCCGAGAAGAATTTTATTTTTTTTCTCCCGCTCTTCGGTGTTTTAATTTTTTTGCAACCGCACAACAACCCATGACAGACGAGTATTTAGACAGGACAATGCAAGACACAAACCGACAGGAGCTTGACATAGACGAAGAAGCACGAACCGGTAACACGGGTTTGGCAAAAGTGGCGGTTCAGTGCTCCGCAGACACATTTGTAGGAAATCAAAGTTTGGTTCTTCGCATCAACATTTGTGGTGAAAATCGCCACCTTCGCCAAGCCCGAAAACGTTAGCAGCAACCGTAAAAGCCATTCATTTGTTATAATGTATTCATGAAAACTGCTATTTGTACCTTTGCCTTTATTTATATATTTCATTGGGGGTCCTATGGACAAAACAAAAATTATTTGTCAGACTCAAATCAACAAATTGCAGTTACCCAATTTGGAATAAATAGAACACGCGAGACACAGTGGCAAGAGTTTGCTGACTCAATTAATTCATATTATAAGACCGGTATTTTCCCTGTTTTCTTAAATGACATTTGTTTAGACTGGAGAACAGAATATTGGCAAGGCTTTCATAGTCCTACAGCAGTAAGATGGAAAATACTATTATTAGTTAAATCTAGAAAGTCACTAGAATTATTGTTAAAGGATGGGTCAAAAACTCTTAAAAATAAATGTTCATTAAGGTGGAACGGTGACAAAAGTTATCCTGGTAATTTAACGCCTCCTTTAAATAAAATTTCCACTTATGAACTTATTAGTAGAAGGATGAGAGAATTAAACTAATATTTTTTTTAAATAAAGGCTGCTGCTAACATCAGGTTTGGCGCAAGCCTAAATTTATTATAACTTTTAACAACACTTAACTAGCCGGCCTGACGCCAAGCCCTGTTCGTTATGGGCAAGTTGCTGACACACCCTTATGGACAGACAAGGTGCAACCGAAAGACTAAATAGAAATTATATAAATAATATTTTGTAAAATTGTCAACCAAATGTTGAGACCAGAAACAACATAAAAAACGGGGCGTATTCTGAAAAGCCATATGAGTAGGGACTTAATATAAATAAAAATGGAAAATATACTATCTCAATTCACAGCAGACAATCTTGAAATAAAGCTGACAAGCGAAAAATTATTTATAAATACTACTACATCCAATGAAACATTTGCCCTGCGTTCCGTAAATGGCATTGGCGTTGTTGATTTAGTTGACGAATATAATAAAGCGCTTACATTATGGAAAAGTCAAAAAGGAGCAGGCCCAGTTTTTTATGTTTTCGCTGTAATATTTGTTATTTGGGGAATTTGGAGTTTCTCATCATCTATAGGACTTGCTATCTTTATCTTATTAATGGCAGCATTGTTTTTTAGAATGGGATATGTTCAAACTGAAAAAAATAAAAATAATGAACCGAAACTAATGTCAGCAGTAAGAATTATGATGAGTGGAGGGAATAGAGATTTTCAATTTGATAAAACTGGTATTAAAAGTGGCAATGTTGCTGAATTTGTTGCAAAAGTTGAATCAACATTAACTTCATATCACAAAAACAACGAGTAATGGGTTTTTGGAACACCTTTGTAAAAGTATGGCAGGTAAGAACCTCCATTAAAATTCAAGAAACGCTTGAAGATTCATATCGTGTTGCAAAAGAAAATGCAGAAACTCAAGCGAACATTCCAAAAATTATTGATGAGCTAAATAAAAAAAACGAATCATGGGACGAGAAAATTACTCAGCATCGAAAAAAAACTGACAAAAAATAAACTTTAAAATGACAGGAACCGAATTTTATGAGTTTTTAAGAAATAACTATAACCAAAATGGACAACTCCTATATGGTAATTTTTCATTTTGCGACTGGCTTTACAAACCAGTAAACGGAACTTATTCATTTAGATTTAACATACCTAACAATAATCCTAAATCAATTCCACGAAATATAATTATTGCAGCATGGAATGCTAATCGAAGAATTGATGATGAATGGATTGAGGAAAACTTTGACTTGCGATTTCATGATGACTGTAGGCTGCATATTCTTAACTTTCTTGTTGACGAATATCGTCATTTAAGATAATAAAAACCTGCCCATAACAAAAGGTTTGCCGCAAGGCTGGCGGACGGAATAACAATCGGCTGTTGTACTACTATCAGCTAATATCGGGCTTGACCGAATTCTATTTGACTTTTAGTTGTTAACTTCAACTTCAGTTTTTCAAATCGGCTTCAGTTGCCGGGCAGACACAGCAACAATTCCAGCCCTGCGGCAAGCCTCGAACGTTATAGCCAATGGTAGGACGACCGTTCCAAAGACGACCGACCGACCAAAATTTAAACATTAAAACAAAGACAAACCATTTTGACAGGTGACCAAAAACATAGAGAACATATTGCAACGGGACAGCGATTATGCCGACACTCAAGCCGACCCGATGTTTTTTATTTTTTTTCCCACCGCACTTTTTTAAAAACAATTTTAGCCCACCGCACAAGTGGCACATTTGGTTTTGCCCCGACACACAAAGCCAAACCTTCGGCAAAACCAAAAGAGCCACTTTTTAGCCAACGCACCTATAACAACAATAAACTAGACACGAATAACATGTTGAAAAATATGTTCAATATATTGCACCTTTTAAAAGTGAAATTTATATCTTTGACGCACTAAATAATTTAAAAGCGGGGGCAACGCTATAAATTCTGCACATAGACAAATGAAACCAAACAAAATTGGACAAGTAGCAAAGTTTCATACACCGCTACCAGACGAAAATCCCAACCAACTTTACGTTGTTTTAGAAATTATCGAGGACGATGAAAGACCAAGGGCTGACATCAAAGCATTAAATACAGGACTTTCCTTCCCTCCCATTAACACAGTTAAATTAGACAACCTCGAAGTTGTAGAGGTTGACACTGCCGACCTTGTTGGACACAATGTAACTATCAACAAAGCCGACTATTCACAAGCAACAGGAAAAGTTGTAAAAGTTAGTGAACAGAAAATTATGCTTGACTTGACAAAAGGAGTTAAAGGAGTTGAAACAAATGTTTATCTAACTATTGAAGACGAGAACGGAAAAGAACATACAGGAACTCTTTTTGTGAATTAACAATCAATTCTATGAAAGCAGAATTATCAGCAACAGAAGAACAAATTAAAGATTACCGACTAAAACTTGGTGACAAGATTAGAATTGTACGAGAGAAAAGGGGCTACAGCCAAGAACAATTGGCAGAAAAAATGGATATAAACCGTTCTACTATATCAAAAATTGAAAATGGAAAATTCAGCATTACTGTTGATTATTTGGTGCGGTTTTCAATTTCCCTTGATTATGAATTTAAAGTGATTGACAAAAATATTTAAGTTGGTTATAAAAACGAATTAAACATTTTAATAGTAAGTGAATAAGAAAAATCAATTGATAAAAAGTAAAAAAGAGTTCAAGTTCATTGACCTTTTTGCAGGAATTGGGGGCTTTCATTTAGCAATGCATAAAGCTGGAGGCAATTGCGTGTTTGCTAGTGAATGGGATAAGTATGCTCGAATCACATATGAACACAATTTTGCCAAAATATCACCCAACTTATTTAAAAAAAACAATTTCAATTCGGACATTAATGATGCGGTTATTGAGGAGATTCCAAATTTTGATGTTTTATGCGCTGGATTTCCATGTCAACCCTTTTCTCATGCTGGATTAAAAAAGGGATTTGAAGATACTAGAGGAACACTGTTTTTTAAAATCGCTGAAATTATTAATCATAAGGTCAATAATTTAAATAAACCGCCAAAAGTCCTCTTGTTAGAAAATGTGAAAGGCTTGAAAGGGCACGATAAAGGAAATACATTAAAAACAATTGTCGAAGTATTAGATCGTTTAGGTTACAATGTCAACTATAAGATTTTAAATTCGAAAAATTTTGGTGTACCCCAAAACAGGGAAAGACTTTTCATTATAGCTTGGCTAAAAACATTAAAAGTTGAAAATTTTAAATTCCCTCTTGGAAAAGATATAAATGGAAAATTAATATTTTCAGAAGAAAAATTGGCCGAAAATATTGTACCCACTAGATTAGGTGAAATTTTAGAAAAAGAAATAAACCCTAAATACACTATTTCAGATAAACTATACGCTGGACATAAAAGACGAAAAGAGGAACATAAATTAAAAGGAAATGGATTTGGCTTCTCACTTTTTAATGAAGATAGTCCTTATACAAGTACTATATCTGCAAGGTATTATAAAGATGGCAGTGAAATTTTAGTCAAACAAAAAAATGCCAATCCAAGAAAACTTATACCAAAAGAAGCTGGAAGATTACAAGGATATCCTATAGGAAAAAATTACGAAATAGTTGTTTCAGATGTACAAGCATATAAACAATTCGGAAACAGTGTTTCTGTCCCTGTAGTAACAAGTTTAGCAATTGAAATAAAAAAGCAACTTTTAAAAATCAAATAAATAAATTATTTGTGCAAATAATTAATGAAATAGGGTACAATTTAAACAAGATTGTCGTTTTGAATAAAACTGACAAAAGAATATATTTTGCTCAAAAGTCAAAAGACCTAATTTCACTAAGCCCTATAGAAATATTTAATCTCCTTTTATATAAAAATGATATTCAAGGAATACACTACAAAGAACTATCAATTGAACAAGAGTTATTAGATCTTAAAGTAATTAAATCGCAAAGTGAAATAATTTTCACTTTAGATATTCAGGCTGAATTCGCAACAGTAAATTGCCAACTAAATTCATTATTTTCTAAAAGAATTATAACACTAAATGACGTTAGATACATTGTCGAAAATAATTATTTAATTAAAGATGGAGAATTAATTCCGGTATCTAATGATTCAATTCAGTTCGCTGAACTTTTACTTAAAAATTTAAACGAATCAGAAAATGTTGTACTTCTGTTTTCATTAGAACTTTTTTCAAAAAGAGAAAACAATAGATTTTTAAAATTTTCGAATCAACAAATTAACATAAAGGAAATTTTAGAATGCGACTTATATTCAGGTAATTCTTCGCTATTTATTCGCGACTTATATGGCTATCAAAAGGAAGGATTAAAGTGGCTACAGTATTGCTCACTCAATAAAATTGGCGGAATCCTTGGGGATGATATGGGTTTAGGGAAAACAGCTCAGATTATAGCTTTAGTTGCTTGGATTATTGAAAGGAAGATTTTAAAAAACATCTTAATAGTCGTACCAAGCACACTCTTAGAAAACTGGAAGAGAGAATTTATGTTTTTTGCACCATCCTTAAAACCGTATTTGCATCATGGGGCAGTAAGATCTGGGTCAATAGAATTATTGACAAATGAAAGTATCGTTATTACTTCTTACTCAATGATAATAAATGACCAGTATTTATTTAATAAAATTAAATGGGGTGCAATCATACTTGATGAAGCAAGCTTAATTAAAAACCCAAATTCGGAAAGACGAATTTCATTAAGTGGTATTGATGCAGATATTAAAATAGCAATGACTGGAACTCCTGTCGAAAATTCTCTAATTGATTTATGGTCAATTACCGACTTTGTATTGCCAGGGTACTTGGGCTCGATTGAAGCATTTACAGCAAAATATATTAAAAGAAACATCGAACAAACTTTAAGTGAATCTGATTTGATTTCTTTAAGAAATGATGTCTCTTTTATTATGTTAAGGAGAAAAAAAGAAGATGTGTTAGATTCATTGCCGGAAAAAATTGATATTCATCAAGCCTTACAAATGAATGAAAATGAAGGCTCATTGTATAACACTGAAAGGGAATCTATTTTATCAAAAATTGGCACTGAAAATTCCGCAAACGTTTTAACGCTAATTCAAAATTTGCGACAATATACTACTCACCCCCTTTTATTAACAGCAGATTCATTAGGTACTGCTGACATGACAACTTTAAAACAAACAAGTTCAAAATTTTCAAGAACAATAGAAATTATTGATGAAATAAAAGCTAGAAAAGAAAAGGTCATAATCTTTACTGAGTACCTTCAAATGATAGATGCATTTAAAAGAATATTACAAGAACACTACTCCTTGGAAGTTTTCACAATTGATGGCAGGGTAGATATTTCTGAAAGGCAAAATAGAATCGATCAATTTTCTGCAAATAGCGGATTCGGAATAATGGTATTGAACCCAAAAACAGCAGGAATGGGCTTAAATATTACTGCTGCTAATCATGTTATTCACTACACTAGGCAGTGGAATCCAGCTTTGGAAGAGCAAGCTTCAGCAAGGTCTTATCGAAACAAGCAAAGTAAAAATGTTAATGTATATTATTTGTACTATGTAAATACAATAGAAGAATTAATAGACGCAAGATTAAGAGCAAAGAGCGCACTTTCAGGAGAGGTAATTACAGTAACTGATAATGAAATTTCCTTTGATGAATACATAAATTCACTTAGCATAACCCCAATAATTAAATAAGAAATTATGACAAAAGCACATAAAGAACCAAAAATAATGGAGCCTTCAGCGGCTCGACTTGTAGAAAGTTTGAGAGATACCGGTTATACTTTTACTACTTCTGTAGCTGATATTGTAGATAATTCAGTTTCAGCAGATGCAGACAAGATTGAAATAGTTCTTGATCTTGATTTCGGAAATAATCCATTTTTAATGATTGCCGATAATGGCACAGGTATGGACGAAACTGCATTAGAAGCAGCAATGATTTATGGTTCTCCACTAAGACCAAGTCCGAAATCTCTAGGTAAATTTGGAATGGGTTTAAAAACAGCATCAACTTCATTTTGCAGGAAGTTGACTGTTATTTCCCATAAGGACGACCAATACTCCATTAGACAATGGGACTTAGACAAAATTGCTGAATCCAATAAGTGGATCTTATTGGAGCCGGATCTGGATGAATACAGTGAGCAAATTGCTTATTTGGATAAAATTAGAGAAGGTAAAAATGGAACTATAGTTATTTGGGAAAATATCGACAGATTAGTTAGGTCAAATAATGAAGGTGCGACAAAGGATCAACTAGATAAAATCATCAAAGATTTACGAGAACATTTATCAGGAGTATTTTTTAATTTTTTACTTGGAAGTGAAGAATTTAAAAAAATAAATATAGATGTAAATAATGTTGCATTAATTCCGTGGGATCCGTTTTGCAGATGGTTAAATAATGAAGGTCAAAAACGAGTTGAAATACACAAAAATAAGCCGTTCAAAATAACAGAATTAATAAGCGGAAAAGAAGAATCTATTGGAGAATTCCACGTCAATATCTACATTTTGCCTAATAAAAATGAGCTTACTGCTGTAGAACTTGAACAAATGAGGTACGGTTTAGATAATCAAGGTTTTCACGTGTTTAGAGAAGGGCGAATGATATATTCAGGAGGTTGGCCAAATCGTCTATTCGTAAAGGAGCCCCATTTAAATTTAATTCGTGTAGAATTGTTATTTGATCACAAATTAGATCATTACTTCCAAATAGATATAAAAAAATCAAGAATTGATTTACCAAAGGACTTAAGAGACCAATTAAAGAAGGTTGTAGCTCCTGCAAGAAATGAAGCAAATAGAAGATATAGAGTTGGTAGTAACAGCAATGTTAAAAATAGTGGTGCATTACTAAATGAACAACACGGAAAATCAAGTATTGCAATTGAGAAACATCATGATTCAACAACCTCCGGTTCAGTAGTAAATAGCCTAGACAAAACCAACGGAGAAGTAGAAATAAAAAATAAATTTGGAACAACTAAAATCAAATTGCAATTCGATTTTGAAAAAACGCGATTAGTTGAAACAAAAGAAAATCTGACCGATGGCGTTCTGTGGAGTCCTGGTTTGGTTGATGGAAACAAGCATGCTGTCTTTTTAAATCAATCACATGAATTTTATAAGAAATTTTATTTAGCTAATAAAGAAAATACAGCATTAGTAATTGCTATGGATTCACTTCTATGGAGCTTAGCTGAAGCTGAATTAAGTGTGATGAGTGACAGTGTCAAAAGAAATCTTGAAGATATGAGAATAAGTGTATCAAAATCACTTAGAACTTTAGCAGAAGAACTTCCGGAAGTAAAAGAATCTTTAGATAATATTGAAAACGAATAAAATCTATGAATACTTTCAAAGCATATTGCGAGAGAAAATTTCCAAATAATTTTGAAATCGTTGATAAAGGTCACGGTTTATTTCATTTCAGAGACAATCTAGTAAGTAGAGGAAACGGCTTTCTTGTTGTCGTTCAAGAGGAAATCAATAAATATGAAGTTACACTGCTATTTGAAGATTTCGCTAAAGAACTTTCCGAGTATGCTGAAAAAAGTATTTCAGATTCTAACAACCCATTAAGAAATTTATTTGATTTAAATCCTGATTTGATTGTGGTAGTTCACAAGCATTATATAGAAACGAATCTTGATCCTACTACCAATAAATTTGAAAATTGGAACTTCAAATTAATTTATAAAAAAGGTAGTGATAGGTATGACGCTGATAAGTTTTCAGATATTTTAATTTCATTCATATTATATATTTTTCCCTATAAACTTGAAGCTGAAGAAGAAGGTTCATCTAAGTCTGAACTGTTGACAAAGTATGAAAGGAGTCATTTAAACAGGTCATTATGTCTCGCCTACTATGGATATAATTGCAAGGCTTGTGGCATAAATTTAAAAGATAAATATGGCGATATTGCTCGTGATTTCATCCACGTGCATCACCTTAATCCAATATCTGAAAGCGGAATAATAAAACCTGATCCAATTAAAGATTTTGTTCCCTTATGTCCAAATTGCCACGCAATTGCACATTTGAAAAACCCACCACTAACTGTTGAAGAAATTCAAATAATACTTAAAGAGAATGGAAACGCAAACACTTAATAAACACGATTTTAAAAAGTACCTTCTTGAAAAATTACCAGATAGCAGACAAGAAGAATTGATATTTTGGAAAAAGGGAATTCCATTACCTATTGATTTGGTATACAAGATATTTGACCAAAGAGGGGAACTTTTAAAAATTTATTTAGACCATCTTTCAGCAGTTTCCTTGTACTCATATTCAGCAAAAATTGAATCTTCAAATTACGAATTAGAAATTAATAATTTACCGAGTTCTGAAAACAAAAAGCACAAAATAAAATTAGAAGAGCAGTTTCATAAGTATTATTTAAAATCTAAAATTTCCAATTTAACTAATGTTTTAGCAGAAAGACTATTTGTTGTGGAGTATAATTTCACTAAAGATAATTATTTCACTGCTATATGCCATGAGGGTCGTAAATATAAGAGGCTTTATTTACCACTAAAAATAAAGGAAAGTATTAAGACCTACGATTCAGAATTACTCAAAATTGTTGGCGTTTCAAATGGTGATATGTTTGGGAATATTGTAGCAGATGAATTGGGCGTTTATAGAAGTGGATTTTCAGACGCATTTGCTGCAATTTTTAATAAGCTTTTAGATTTTATACTCGAACGAACCAATGAGAAGCAAATTAGTGCTTCTACAGCGTCAAAAATAAAAATATCACAAGTTCAGGAACCCGAAGCACCATACTTGAAAATTAATAGCGGAAAAATTGAAGATGGAAGCTTGTGGGAACCAAAATACACAGACGCAAAATCTTCTTTTATTTTGAATAGCAAACATCCGTATTACGAATTAATAAATAATAAGACAGGTATTGAAGTTCTTGTTGATATTGCAAGTCAGTCAGCCTTAATTGAAAGTGAAACTGTAAGAGATACAACGAGTAAAATATTAGAAACATATAGACAAGATATTTCAAGAAAGTTGAGACTTATTGCAGAAAAAATTAAATAGGCCAGCGCAATTTGCAAGCACAATTAAAAACCGCGCAAGCCGACACACGACCAAAGTTTTTAATAGAGCTTGCAAAGCCAACCCAAAAGAAAAATTGTTTTTAAAAAATTTCCAACGCTTCAAAAAAAAATAAAAAACGCAACGCACAGCCGACACTCAATGACACAGAAACTCAATACTGACAATGGTTTGAAAGGACGGTGGACAAAAACCACTGGCTATAACATCAGGCTTGGCGCAAGCCTAACTTTTTTATAACTTGTAACAACACTTAACTAGCCGGCCTGACGCCAAGCCCTGTTCGTTAGCTGCAAGCCTAGGGGACGCACCAAACAAGACAAGAAGCAACTAAAATCTTAATAAAATTTTTCAGTCTTTGCTTTATAATTCTCAATTATCATTTTGATAAAAGCATTTTTATCACTTTTCATTATGGCTATTTCAGGACTATCTCTCATTATTTTATTAAGCTCTCTTACATTTTCATCACTCCAAATCGACAGTTCAACAATAATAGGAGTTAATGCCAAACCCTTTTCAGTCAAAAGATAAAGATTAGTTTTTTTATTATCAGGAAGCTGTTTTTTTATAATAATTCCTAATTCTTCCAAGCATTTAAGTTTAGAAGAAAGAATATTGGTAGCAATGGCTTCATCACTTTCAATAAAATCTTTAAAAGTCATACTATCTTCTATCAACATTTGCTTGATGATAACCAAAATCCATTTATCACCTAAAATATCAATTGCAGAAGTTATAGGACATTTGCATCTAAATTTATAATCCATTTTAGTTAATCGTTAATTTTACTTGCATTTTGCAATTTATTTTTATTTTTACTTGCATATTAAAAGTAATTTACTAATTTTGCTTGCGATACAAAAGTAATAATTTAAATTTAAAAAAATGGACAATCAAGAAAAAAGCACCGAAAGTGCACAGGTTACAAAACCAGCCTACATTATGGTTCAAATGAAAGTTGATAGCCTTGAAGAGCTAAATCAGCGCTATGCACAATTTGCAATTCCTATTTTAATGAAACACGGAGGGCAAATGATAGCAGGAACACCAGCACCAACTGTAAAAGAAGGAGAATGGAACGGAAATTGGGCAGCAGTACTTCAATTCCCAAGTATGGAGGCAGCCGAAGGATGGTACAACTCGGATGAGTATCAACCCTATAAAAACCTTCGTATTAAAGAATTGCAATCCGAAGCAGGTAGAGTAGTAATTATACCAGGAATGTAGGCTTAAACTAAATTTGACAATCCAAACTCGGTAAAAGGGTTTGGGTTGTTATTTTAAATCAATTAATTTTCAAAAAATGAATAAAGTATTAGTAACAGGAATATCAGGATTTGTAGGACAACATTGTGCAGTTGAATTATTAAAAAAAGGCTATGCAGTTAGAGGTTCGGTTAGGAGTTTATCTAAAACGGATGAAGTAATTAACGGCATAAAAAAAGAAATTGACCCAAAAGGAAATTTAGAATTTTGCGAACTTGACCTTATGAAAGACGAGGGTTGGGACAAAGCAATGGAAGGTTGTGATTATGTGCTGCATATTGCTTCGCCATTTGTAGTAAAAGTACCAAAAGACGAAAATGAACTTATCAAACCTGCTGTTGAAGGAACATTAAGAGCCTTGAAATCTGCAAAAAAAGCAGGAGTAAAAAGACTTGTACTTACTTCTTCAACAGTGGCTATGAGTGGAGGGAAAGAAGGCTTGATAAAATTAAATCAAGAGAGTTGGACAGACCTAAATGCAAAAAATGTAACTGCTTACTTTAAGAGCAAAACACTTGCCGAAAAAAGTGCTTGGGATTTTATAAAAAATCAAACAGGCGAAAATAAATTAGAATTAGTGGTAGTAAACCCCGGACCAATTTATGGACCAACATTGACAGGTAATTTAGCTACGGAAGCAATGGACTTTTTCAAAAAATTAATTACAGGACAAGTACCAATGTTGCCAAAAGCGTTTTCGGTAATGTCTGACGTAAGAGATGTAGCAACTATTCACGTTTCAGCATTAGAAAATGAAAAAGCAAATGGAAAGCGTTTTATTGTAACATCTGAAAAGCCTTATGCCATTCAAGAAATTGCTAAAATTTTAAAAGCAAATGGTTATGATAAAGTTAGCACCAGACTTGCACCAACATTTTTATTGAAATTTATGGCTAATTTTAATGACGAAATGAAAGGAATGTTACCATTTGTAGGAAACACAATAGAAGCTAACATAAGCAACACAATGAACACTTTTAATTGGACACCAATCAACTTTGACAAAACGGTTATTGACACAGCAAAATCGGTGGAAAAAGCAATTAAGAAATAAAAGAAAAGACCAAAACAAAATGCCAGCCGCTAACATTAAGCGGAGTAGAAGAAATGCCCCACTCGGAACATCGTAACAAAAATCGGAGTGCACCTCGGAACTGCCTGTGGCTGTTCAGTAATTGGTAGTAGTATTGGCATCTTGCAGTTTAGCGTAGTTTTCATGAATACGAATAAGAAATAACTGATACTATATTTTACGAATCTTTTTATCAGGGTTTTTATAGGTGTTATGTATTGCATAAATCACAACCTCTTTTTTTCTTATTTCAAATACTACAACGTATGGAAACTTATACAATAAACAATCTCTGAAAATTTTCAAATTATCTTCTTCTATAAAACTATAATGAGTAGGATGATTGGAAAGATCGTTATAGCGGATGGTAAGTGAAGTAAGGAACCTTTCGCCCAAACCCTTTTGTTGTTTCTCGTAGTATTGGTATGCGTCTGAAGTATCTTTATGAGCTGCTGCTGTAATGATTAAGGTATAAGGCATTTTATAATTGTTGTAATCTTGCCTTATTAATAGAATCCTCTACAGAATAGGAAGTAGTTTCGCCATTTAGATGTTTGGTTCTTCTATTATGAAACTCCTGCAAATCTGTATCGCTATAATTACTGGTTATTTCACTTTCCAACAAAGTATAAATTGCCTTAATTTTTTCTTCATTTGCCACTTCTATAAATTGGTGTAACTTTTCTTTTATCAATGTATTAGTAAGCATAGTATACTTGTTTGCCACAAATTTATAGTAAACTGGTTGGTTTTAGTAAATATTGGCCATTTTATTTAACTATCTCAGTTGACCGTAGTTTTCGGACGTCGAGATTTGTTGTGTCACTAACTTTAATGTTCTTGATAGTCTTATATTCGCATATCATAAAACAATCTTAAATACAGCCTAATAATGAGAAAAATAAGCATTATATCTATTACGCTGCTTATCATAAATATGTATGCGAATGCTCAAAGTAATTCCAAAAAATACGATAAATTTATAGTTACGCTTTTAAAGAATTATGAGCTATCATTCAATAGTAATAATACAAATTACTTTGAGGTATTAAACAGTACTGCAAATAGAACTTTTAATCTAAAAGATTCATCCTTTTTAAGTATATTACTTGAATTAGAAACAACTTTAAAAGTAAATGAAGAAGTTGCATTGGATACACTTTTTAAAAGTTCATTTTCAGTACTTAAAAAACACCTATGGGATCCTACTTTAAATATATATACCAATGAGCAAAAAGTATTGCTAACTTTTGATAGCTATATGTGTAGTTGTATTTCGAAAAAGATCAACAAAAACTATCTAACAGAACAATCAATAAAAGATTTTCAGGAATGCTCTTCAAATCTTTCAAAAGATATAAAT
>Ga0194037_1000518_pt1 | contig 29865 bp, 31 predicted proteins | sample JunL306m_MetaG_FD_148653 | JGI IMG/M metagenome (GOLD analysis project Ga0194037, IMG submission 148653) | Anoxic zone freshwater microbial communities from boreal shield lake in IISD Experimental Lakes Area, Ontario, Canada - Jun2016-L304-6m | ecosystem: Environmental > Aquatic > Freshwater >...
TGATGTGCATTGCGTATCTATAGAACATAAGTTAGGTATTAAAGCGAGCCCAACCGCGGTCTTGCAGTTCGGCGATCATGGTGGTGCAATTGGCTATCTCGTGGGCGAAGAGAATCGCGGTCTGGAATACATGTTTGTGATGATGAATGCCGCGCGCTTTGCAGTAGGCATGCAAGGGATTGCAGTGGCTGAGCGTGCTTATCAAAAGGCAGTGCAGTACGCGAAAGATCGAGTGCAAAGCCGTGATCTCGCCGGCTCTCCTGGCCCTGTTGCCATTATTCATCAGCCGGATGTCAAACGTATGCTCATGACCATGCGTGCCTACACTGAAGCTTCTCGTGCTTTAGCTTATTACGCTGCCGCTGCATATGATGCACAGCATGCCGCACCAGATGAAGCTGCTCGTAAGTCAAATCAAGCGATATATGAATTCTTAGTCCCGATTGTGAAGGGCTTCTCTACTGAGATGTCGATTGAGGTTGCTAGCCTAGGTGTTCAGGTGCATGGTGGTATGGGTTTTATTGAAGAAACCGGTGCCGCTCAACACTATCGCGATGCGCGTATCTTGACTATCTACGAAGGGACTACCGCTATTCAGGCGAATGACTTGGTTGGTAGAAAGACGGTACGTGATGGTGGTGCAACAGCAAAAGTACTTTCAGAAAAAATAGCTGAAACAGAAAAAGCATTAGCAGCCAGCGGTTCTGATGATGCAAAAGCGGTGCTAAAGCAATTGGTAATTGGGCGCGCTGCGTTTGAAGAGTCTGTCGCTTATATCTTGGCCAATGCAAAAACGGACGTGAAGTCAGTCTATGCAGGTAGCTTCGCTTACCTGCGTTTATCGGGTTTGGTATTAGGGGCTTGGCAAATGGCCCGGGGGCTTTTGGCTGCTGAACGATTACTTGATAACGATCCTGCTTTCTATGGAGCTAAAATCGCTACGGCGCGTTTCTTTGCCGAGAATTTGTTGCCACAAGCACAAGGCTTAGCAACATCTATCATTGAAAGTGGTCATTCTACGAATGCTTTAGAAGTAGAACAGTTCTAAAGTAAGCGCTTTTAGGGGTGCCGATCAAAAGCGATCCGTAATTACTGAGATAGCTTTCTTGCTTCATGAATCTGAGAAATAAAGAATTGCTCAAAAGAAACGGCTAGAAAAGTCATCATCACGCCGGCCCCAAACACGAGCGAGAAAATCACCGTCAGTATTGCTGGCCAGCCTGAGCGAGTACGTTGATGTTCTGCAATGTTAGGATTAAATTGGGCGTCCCACTTTTCATCGGGGCGCAGACCAAAGGCAATCGTTGTTAGCCAGCTGGCTTCTATGGCAATGAAACCAAAGGTGATCAGCACCCATCCTGGGGCTGAATGAAAGTGCGCATTTTTTAAAATGGTCCAACCAGCAACACCACCGATTAATGCAAATAATTGAACCCAAGCCCAAAAAGATTTCCATCCCTGCAAGTAAAAACAGTTCAAGCCGCTCCCTGGAAAAAATAATCCGAGGGCGCAAAAAATGAGTTTTGAGTTTTTCATGAATTTTCGTTAATAGTATTTCTGATGTGATTGCTTATTTAGTAGGTCGCTGAGTAAAGCTGAGCACTTCACGATCAGTGCCAATCATGAGTAATTGATCGCCATTACGCACAATGTTGCGATAGTCATTCAACTCATAGAGAAAATCATTTTCTAATTCCATGCGTGGTGGTGTGCAGGCCATTTTGGTGCTGGCAATTTTGCTAAAGGTAAAGCCGCGACTGTCTTCATCCAGTTGGGCGGTAAAGCGATTGCAGCCTGTAGACCCACTCACACGTTCACCATTGGCATCGAATACGATTTGAATCGGGTTACTCGATTCACCCTGGGGGATTTGCCGGGCACGCACTTCGCCGTATGCATTAGGGGGTAAATTCCAGCGCGTGAGCTCCCATTTAGTATTACGCAGCTCGCTACTGGGCGGACTGGTTTTTGCTCCGCATGGGGGAATGACATTTGCGCAACCACATAGAAATGCCACACCTAGGTAAGAAAGCAGCAGAAATAGACGACTTGAGCCGCCTCTATGAAGTTGTCTTATGGGGGTGGAAATCGCTATTTTGAGGGCCATATTTATCTAAGTTATTGTTTTATATATATTTTTTATAAAACGCTGGATTCTATTCTAACGGCTTAGACGCTTAAATAGGTGGAAGAAGTAGGGGTTTTCGTCTAGAATATGAGGTTTTCCGCTTAACCGTACGTTTAGTTGGTGAGCTGGAGCCCAAGATTTTTGTAGAAATTTCATTGGCTTGTAATCAACCTGTTTTCATTTTAGATTTTAAGGAATAAGTATGGTCGTCATTCGACTGGCACGCGGCGGTTCTAAGAAGCGCCCTTTTTACAGCATCGTTGCTACTGATAAACGCAACCGTCGCGACTCGAACTTTATCGAGCGTATTGGTTATTTCAATCCACAAGCAGCTGGAGCTGAGCAGGCTATGCGCATTGCTCAAGATCGTTTGACTTACTGGACTGGTGTTGGTGCGCAAGTATCTCCAACCGTTGTTCGTTTGATCAAAAGCAATCCTGCTGTCTAAGATTTGTTTATCTAAAAACTTCGTCGTCATGATGGGGTTTTTAGTAGCAGCATTTTCAGTAGTTCTATTTTGGGAAAATAAGGTGTACTTCACATGAGCACACCTTCCCTAAATGATTTGATTGAGCTTGGCGCCATCTCTGAGGCGCAGGGTTTACAGGGTCAAGTGAAGGTTAGACCTCACGCCTCTGAACCCGTAGCTCTTCTCTCTTCCAAAGCGATTTGGTTATCACTTATCCCTCGTAGGGAAGCTGGCGTTTCTGCGTCGCATGAACAGGCCTCTCTCACGCAATACAAGGTGAAGAGCGCCAAAATGCATAGCGGTAATGTGGTGCTTTCTCTGGAAGGGGTGTCTGATCGTGATCAAGCACTCGCCTTAAAAGGCGCGCGCATTTTGGTGGCACGCGATGCCTTTCCAACAGCGGAAAGTGATTCCTATTACTGGGTTGATTTGATCGGCTGTCAGGCTATTAACTTGCAAGGCGAAGCCCTCGGCGAAATCATTGATGTCACTGAACATGGTGCGCATGGTGTCATCGTGCTTGGTGACGCAGAAACTAAAACGATTAAACAGTTAGTTCCATTTGTAAAAGAAGTGGTACAAAACGTAGACTTGCCGAATAAAACCATTACCCTCGATTGGCAGGGTGATTGGTAAAGGAAATAATTCAGAGATTTCAATATGCGCTTTGATGTAGTGACCCTATTCCCAGAGATGTTCTCTGCTTTAACGCAGTGGGGTGTCACTGGTCGTGCATGCGAGCAATCTCTAGCCAGTGTTCATTTGTGGAATCCAAGAGATTTTTGCTCTGATGCTCGTAAGACAGTCGATGATCGTGCTTATGGTGGCGGGCCAGGAATGGTTATGATGGCCAAACCTTTAGAAGAGACGCTTGCTGGCATCCACGCTGCCCACCAGGCTGCAGGCATTAAAAGCGGTCCAGTGTGCCTTTTAGCTCCTCAAGGCGAGCGGTTTTCTCAGAAAATGGCCACAGATCTACTTAATTTCGGTAATTTGAGCTTTGTTTGTGGCAGATATGAGGCAATTGACCAACGTTTTGTTGATCGCAAAGTGGATTTACAGCTTTCTATTGGGGATTTTGTCCTTTCTGGGGGTGAAATACCCGCTATGGCGATGATGGACGCAATGATTAGGCTTATCCCAGGAGCGCTTGGGGACGGCGAATCTGCTGCCCAAGATAGCTTTATGAACGGTCTATTGGACTACCCACACTACACGCGCCCCGAAATATATGAAAATTTATCCGTGCCGGACGTGCTTTTAGGCGGACATCACGCTAAAATAGCGGATTGGCGTCGGCAGAAGTCTTTAGAGCTGACGTTCAGGTTAAGGCCGGATTTAATTGAATCGGCTAGAGCCAATGGGTTGCTAACCCGAGAAGATGAACAATTTCTTCGCTCGCTGTGAATACTTTTAGTAGTGCGCAGTTGTGAATGAGTGGTTTGGTTTTTGGTTTAGTGAAATTGTTTTAACTGCATCCTCTATTAGGTCCGTTGATTTAGATCTCGGGATTAAACGCTAATACGATGTTTAAGGATTAAAAATGAATTTGATCGAAAAAATTGAGCAAGAAGAAATTGCTCGCTTAACTGTTAACAAAACTTTGCCAAGCTTTGCGCCTGGCGACACAGTGGTTGTTAGCGTGAACGTTGTTGAGGGTACACGTAAGCGTGCCCAGGCCTTTGAGGGCGTTGTGATTGCTAAGCGTAATCGCGGACTCAATTCCAGCTTTATCGTGCGTAAGATTTCTTCTGGTGAAGGCGTTGAGCGTACTTTCCAAACATACTCACCATTGATTGCTAGCATTGAAGTGAAGCGTCGCGGTGATGTACGTCGTGCTAAGTTGTACTACTTGCGCGATCGCTCTGGTAAGTCAGCACGTATTAAAGAAAAGCTTCAAGCACGCGTTAAACCAGTGGCTGCTCCAGCTGCTGCACCAACGGCTGAGTAATTGCTGCTTTGATGCAAATAGAAAGGCGGCCTAGGTCGCCTTTTTTGTTGCCTTAGAATATGACTATGCCCAAGACCCCAAAACCTGAAGATGATGCAATCAATGTTGCTGCACCCCCAGGATTTGATGCACAAGCAATTCCGATTCATGAGATATGTAGTGATCAGGTCAAAGTATCAAAAGACCTCTTGTCCCCAGAAGCTTTAAAGGCACGCTTTCAGTCACCACCTAGCTGGCAGCCAGAAATTACGGATGAGAATCGCCACGTCATTGCTTCAGATATTATCGCTAAGCGTCAGGCGGTGGGTAAGGTGACTAAAGCTGCTGTATTAATTCCGTTATTGCTAAAAGAGGACGGCTTATGGGTGTTGTTAACCCAGAGAACGAATCATTTGCGGGATCATGCGGGACAAATTAGTTTTCCAGGGGGACGTATGGATCCTGAAGACCAAAGCCCCACTGACACTGCTCTTCGTGAGAGTGAAGAAGAAATTGGCTTAGACCGTAATCGAGTAGAAATTATTGGTCATTTGCCTGAATATTTGACTGTTTCTGGCTATAGCGTCACTCCAGTAGTAGGATTGGTGCAAGCTCAGGCAGAATATGTCTTAGATGAATTTGAAGTGGCAGACGTTTTTGAAGTTCCCTTGAGCTTTTTACTAGACCCAGCTAACCATCAGGTGAGGTTATGGCAAAGTGAGCAGGGTGGACGCCGTTTCTATTCAATGCCTTATGAGAACCGCTTTATTTGGGGTGCTACTGCAGGAATGTTGCGTAACCTTTATCATTTATTAAAAGTATGACTTTCTTTTCTATCCTCTTCGCCCTCATTGCTGAACAATTTCGTCCAGTAACCTCTAGCCATTGGATTGTGCGTATGTGCAATCGCTGGTTAAATTGGGTTGCCGGGGAATTTGGCGGTAAGACCGAAGAGGGTGCAAGTCCGGTCGGCGCTCGTATGGCCTGCCTGGTGGCATTTATTCTGCCAACCTTTTTGGTGTTTTTGGTTTACGTTACTTGCATGGTGACTTATCCAATCTTGGGTTTCATCTGGAACATCGTCATTGCCTATTTGTTTTTTGGTTTTCGCCAGTTCAGCCATTCTTTTACTTTAGTTCACGAAGCAATTGAAGCGCATGACTTACCAGCTGCACGCCTTGCTTTGGGCGAATGGTATGGCCCTGAGTTAGATACTTCGGATCTTTCAGAAACAGAAGTCATTTCTTTAGCATTGGAGCGCGCCATCATTGGTTCGCACCGCCATGTATTTGGTGTGTTGTTCTGGTTCATGATGCCAATGGGCCCTGCCGGTGTGGTGCTGTACCGTTTGGCTGATATTGCTGCCCAGCGTTGGTCTGAGCGAGGTGATTTCAACTTAAGTGAATCTGCCCGCCACTTTTTCTATGTACTCGATTGGATTCCATCCCGTATCACAGCCATGGGCTTTGCGATTGTGGGTAATTTTGAGGGCGCGGTATATGCGTGGCGTTACCTCACCCAAAAGTGGCCTGATTCTTTGTCGGCAGTGATTCTGGCTGCAGGTGGTGGTGCACTTGGTGTGCGCTTAGGGGAGCCTTTAAGTGAGCCAGATAGTGATGAGGCATTACGGATGGCAGAAGCTGGTGAGCCAGTTGTGTATGAAGTAGGTCTTGAGCCTACTGAGCGTACGATGCGATCTGCCGTTGGCCTGGTATGGCGCTTAGTTATCGCTTGGATGGCTTTGTTGCTAATGCTGACCATCGCTCTTTGGCTTGGCTAATTCCCTGAATTTGTGTATCAGCTGTTTTTGAATCTGAGCGAAGCTGTCTAAACAGGGCTAATCTTTCTGGCGCTATTTCATTTCTATCTACCGCATCACGCACTGCGCAATCTGGCTCAGATTGATGTGCGCAGTTATGAAAGCGACACTTTCCTAGTAGGTCTTTAAATTCTCTAAAGGCATGTTGTAGTTCACTCACCGACATATGGGCTAAACCAAATTCCTGAAAGCCTGGTGAATCGATTAAGGCCCCCAGCTTGCCATTTTCTCCTCTGCCCCAAGCTTCGGGTAACTCAAAGTAACGGCATGCAGTGGTGGTGTGTTTTCCGGTATCCAGACGCACAGAATATTCTTGGGTTAGTGCAGCCGCATTAGGTACCCAAGCATTGAGCAGGCTAGATTTACCCATGCCAGATTGACCGACAAAGACAGAGACCTTTCCTTGTAGCGCAGGGTGTAGCGCCTCGATTGAGGCAGGGTCAAACTTAGCTGACACCTCGCTCACGGGGTAGCCCATCCGCGCATAGGGTTCAATGATTTTTCTAGCGTGCACTAGATTGTCTTTGAGATCACACTTATTAAGCAAGATGTGAAGGCCAATTTGATTCGCCTCTGCTGCAACCACAGCTCTACCCAACAGATCTGGTGAGAAAGCGGGTTGCGTGGCCAGGACCACCAGAATTTGGTCTACGTTGGATGCAATGATCTTGCTTTTAAACGCATCTGAGCGAAAGAGTATATTTTCTCGGGGCTCAATTTGGATAATGCGCGCTTGATCGACCGAAGTCATTTCGAGCAGCATGCGATCACCTACTGCGCCAATATGCTGTTTGGCTGGCGTACTGACTTGAAGCAATGGACCTTCAGGGGATTCATTACCCTGTACATCTTTCATTAATCGCTGCGCTAAATAGTGTCTTCCGTAAGAAGCAGTGAGTAGCGCGTGAAATTGTTCCATTAATTTAGTTAGGGATCAACTAAAACGCTGTAAGTTAGCAATCCGTAGGGGTGCAGGTGGATGCGAGCTATAGAAGGCGGTATAGATTGGATCGGGCGTGAGCGTCGATGCATTGTCTTGATAGAGTTTTACCAATGCCGAAATTAAATCATTGGCTGATGATTTTTGAGCAGCGAATCCGTCAGCCTCGTATTCGTGTTTGCGCGATGCGAGGCTTGCTAGTGGAGTAAAGAAAAAGCTAAATACAGGGGAGACCAGCATAAAGAGTGCTAGAGCGAGCCCACCGTTATAACCATTGAGATTAGGCATGACACCGAGATCCGTATAGAACCAGGCCTTAGTGCTAATCCAGCCTAAGAGTGCAAACATGCCAAAACTCAGAGCAAATGAGACTAAGAGGCGCTTCCGAATATGGTTGCATTTGAAGTGACCTAACTCATGGGCGAGCACAGCCTCAACTTCACCAGGGTTGAGTTTTTCAATCAAGGTATCAAAAAATACGATCCGTTTTGCCTTACCCATGCCTGCAAAGAAGGCGTTGCCATGGGCGCTACGTTTACTGCCATCCATTACGAAAAGACCTTGACTAGCAAAATCACAACGCTTTAACAGCGCTTCGATTTGGGTTTTTAATGGACCATCTTCTAAAGCTTGAAACTTATTGAATAAGGGGGCAATAAATGTGGGGAAGATCCACTGCATTAATAGGCTAAATACCGTGAGTACACCCCATGCCCATAACCACCATAAGTCACCCGCCTTAGACATGAGCGTCAGAATCACCCAAAGCAATGGAAAGCCAATCGCCCCACCAACACCTAAACCTTTCATCATGTCGGAAAAGAATAATTTCTTGTTCATGCGGTTAAAGCCAAAGCGTTCCTCAAGATAAAACTGTTTGTACCAGGAGAAAGGGATGTCGATGATTCCGGAGATGATGACAATGGAGACTAGTAAAGCAATTTGTTGGGCAATACCTTCACCCAAAAATTGCAGGAGGGCCATATTTAGAATTTGTAGGCCGCCCAATAAAGTGAAGCTAATTAAAATAATAGCGCTGACCCCATTTTCTAAAATACTAAGACGTAGCTTGGCGATGGTGTAGTCAGCGGCTTTTTGATGCTCTGCTAAAGTCACTTTTTCAGCAAAATCTGCTGGGACCTGATCGCGGTGCAGGGCAACATAGCGAATTTGACGTTGAGAAAGCCAGAGGCGAAGGCCAAAACTGGCAATAAAAGCGATTAGAAAAACAATTGTGAATGTCATGAGATCATTATAGATATGAGCGAACAAACGAACACAGCAACAGGTAAGGCAGCGCCCCCAAACGAACACCTTATTTGGGTGGATATGGAAATGTCTGGTTTAGACCCCGAAACCGAGCGGATCCTGGAAATTGCCATCATTGTGACTGATGCCCACCTGAATACGATTGCCACCGCTCCGGTATGGGTAGTTCATCAAGAGGATGCTGTTTTGGAGGCCATGGATGCTTGGAATAAAGGCACTCATGGCCGCTCTGGACTCATTGATAAAGTGAAGGCCTCCACAATGAATGAGGCTACTGTTGAAGCACAATGCATTGCCTTTCTACAGAAATACATTAAGGCAGGTATAGCGCCGATGTGTGGCAATACGATTGGGCAAGATCGGCGTTTCATGGCTAAGTACATGCCTAAACTAGAGGCTTATTTTCATTATCGAAATATTGATGTCTCAACCCTAAAAGAATTGTGCAAGCGCTGGCATCCTGAGTTGGTTAAAGGCTTTACAAAGAATCAGGCACACACTGCCTTAGCGGATATTGAAGAGTCTATCGAAGAGCTCAAGTATTACCGCGAAAAATTTATTGTTCCTTTGCCGCAATAAAAAAGTCCGCAAAGCGGACCTTTCCGTCTCTTCATCTAAAGGCTCACGTTACTTTTTGATGGCACTCTTTGGTCTGAAAACTGTGATGATGGTTTCATCAGTTTCAATATAAGGGCCGCCAATCAGATCAATGCAATAAGGCACTGCAGCAAAGATGCCAGGCACGACGGCTTTTCCATCACCATCTTTTAAGCCTTCGAGGGTTTCGGCAATTGCCTTGGGTTGTCCGGGTAAATTGATGATCAGAGCTGCATGATCCTCAATTTCTCGTAAAACAGCAGTTTGTCTTGACAAAATAGCGGTCGGCACAAAGCTGAGGCTAATTTGGCGCATTTGTTCGCCAAATCCATGCATTTCTCGGGTTCCAGCCTCACGAGTGGCCTCTGGGGTCACATCTCTGCGGGAGGGGCCTGTGCCGCCTGTAGTGAGCACTAAGTCACAAGCCAATTCATCAACCAGTTCCACAATGGCCTCAGTGATGATTTCAGCCTCATCCGCAATCAAGCGTTCATGGAAAACGCAAGGATTGGTAATAGCTTTCATCAGCCATGTCTGCAGGGCAGGAATGCCTTCATCCTGATATACGCCCTTGCTGGCGCGATCTGATATTGAGATGAGACCAATTTTGACTTCGTTTGGAGCGCTACGCTTCCAGTCTTCGGTATGCTTCATGTTTCTATTCTAGCTATTATTAGGGCATGTTTACATATACATCTAGCCAGTTCCAAGAAATCGTTGATTTCATGCTTAAAGAGGCCAAAAGACGGGGTGCTTCTGATGCCATCGCTGAAGTTTCGGAGGGGCAAGGTCTATCCGTGACCGTTCGCAAGGGTGAAGTGGAGACCATTGAACAATCTCTGGACAAGCAAGTGGGAGTCACCGTATTTCTAGGTCAGCATCGCGGAAATGCTAGCACCAGTGATTTTTCTAAAGAATCGTTGAGGGCTACAGTAGATGCGGCGTATCACATTGCCCAACACACAGCAGAAGATACTTGTGCGGGTCCTGCAGAGCGTGATCTATTGGAAAAAAATCCTTTAGATCTGGATTTATTTCATCCGTGGAATATTGATGCCGCCCATGCAGTGGAAATTGCCCGAACTGCAGAAGGAGCCGCGTTCGCCGTGAGTAAACAAATTCAGAATAGTGATGGTGCATCAGTTTCTGCTCATCATGCCCATTTCATGATGGGTACGACACATGGTTTTATGGGGGGCTACCCATTCTCCCGTCACTATATATCTTGTGCGCCGATAGCTAGTGAAGGTGGCAAGCATTCCAATATGCAGCGCGATGATTGGTATTCCAGTTCACGCATTCCTGAAGAGCTAGCTGATCCTGGGGCGATTGGTTTATACGCTGCGCAACGAGCGCTGTCTCGCCTAAAAGCGAGATCTTTAACAACCCGTCGCTGCCCCGTCATCTTTGAGGCACCTTTAGCTGCTGGCTTACTAGGCGGTCTTGTACAGGCTGTTTCGGGAGGTGCTTTATATCGTCGCTCCAGTTTTTTATTGGATAGCTTAGGCAAGCAGGTGTTGCCAAAACATATCAGTCTGTTTGAAAACCCCCACCTTAAATCGATGACTGGTAGCGCGCCATTTGATGAAGAGGGTGTAAGAACTTCAGCACGCACGGTCGTCGATAAAGGAATTCTGGAAGGTTATTTTTTATCCACATATTCAGCGCGTAAGCTGGGGATGAAAACGACAGGCAATGCCGGCGGTTCGCATAATCTTACTTTGCAAAGTAAAAAATCCCCCAAGGGGGGTTTGCCTGCACTATTAAAAGAGATGGGTACTGGTTTATTGGTGACTGAATTAATGGGGCAGGGCGTGAACTACGTGACTGGCGATTACTCACGAGGTGCTTTTGGGTATTGGGTTGAAAATGGTGAAATTCAATTTCCTGTAGAAGAGGTCACGATTGCTGGTAATTTGCGCGACATGCTGATGGATATAGAGCTCATTGGGACGGATTCTTTGATACGCGGCACCAAAGAAACGGGCTCTATTTTGATTGGCTCTATGACTATTGGCGGAAAATAATCTCGCATATAGAATAAAAAGCATCAAGTACTCAATACAAACCAATAGATTCGAGGGGAGACTGCAATGCAAAGACGATCATTTTTAAAGAAGGCCACTATTGGCGCTGGAGCTGCTGCCTTAGGCGCGCCAGCGATTGCGCAAAGCCTGCCGACCTTGAATTGGCGCTTGGTGTCCAGTTTTCCTAAATCCTTGGATACCTTATATGGAACGCCCGAGGTATTTGCCAATTCCTTAAGAAAAGCGACCGATGGCAAATTTAATATCAAGGTGTTTGCTGCCGGCGAAGTAGTGCCTGCACTGCAAGTATTAGATGCAGTTCAAAACGGTACGGTTGAATGTGGACACACTGCCAGTTATTACTACCTAGGAAAGAACAGTGCATTCATCTTTGATACTGCCGCCCCATTTGGCATGACTGCGCGTCAGCAATCTGCTTGGATGCTGCATGGTAATGGTATGAAATTAATTCGCGAACTGTATGCAAGCTACAACATTGTTAATTTCCTTGGTGGTCAGACAGGTACGCAAATGGGTGGTTGGTTCCGTAAAGAAATTAAATCTCCAGAAGATCTGAAGGGATTGAAGTTCCGTATTGCTGGCTTCGCAGGCCAAGTACTTTCCAAGTTAGGTGTTGTTCCGCAGCAGCTACCTGCCGGAGAAATTTATTCAGCATTGGAGAAGGGCACCATTGATGCTGCTGAATTTGTTGGTCCCTATGACGATGAGAAATTGGGTTTAGCTAAAGTAGCAAAAAATTATTATTACCCTGCATTTTGGGAGGGCGCGGCTGGCCTATCGTTCTTGGTAAATAAAAAGCAGTGGGAGTCTTTGCCACCTGCCTATCAGGCGGCTTGGGAAGCGGCCTGCTTTGAGGCGCACACTGATATGTGTGCTAAATACGATGCTTTAAATCCACCAGCATTGCAACGATTGCTTCAAAATGGCGCAGTTCTACGCAAGTTCAACACTTCCATTTTGGATGCCTGCTTCAAGGCTGCGCAGGAGACATATGCTGAGGAGTCTGCCAAAAATCCCCAGTTCAAGAAAATATTTGAAGACTATCGCGTCTTTCGGAATATGGAAGCGCAGTGGTTTAACGTTGCTGAACAAGCATTTGCGCAATACAGCTTTAATAAAAAACTATAAGCAATCCATTCGTCTGGCAAGAGGGGCTGTAAAGCCCTTTTTTCATTTTTAGTACAACCTCTTTTGAATTGTTAGTATTACACGATGTTTGAAACCTTATTCGCCTCTGTATTGGAATCTTTCCATGCACATTCCTTAGCATTCTTTGTTTGCGCAATTGCGGCAGTGATCATCGTGGGAATTTCTAAGAGTGGTTTTGGTGCGGGCTTGGGGGTTCTTTCCCTCCCATTGCTGGCAAGTCAATCCAGCATCAATGAGGCTTTGGCTATTTTGTTGCCCCTCTTAATTGCAATTGATTTGGTCGGAATACGTCGATTCATTAAGTATGCCGATTGGCGAATTCTGAAGATCATTGTTCCACCGGCATTTATCGGGATGCTACTAGGGATGATCTTTTTCACGATCATTTCGCCTCAAGTATTAACACTTTCGGTTGGCATCTTTATTTTGCTATTTTTAATTCAAAGCTTCATCACCTCTCACTTTGATTTGAAGGCAGCTAAACCTTACCCCTGGTTTGGGCGGATGATGGCTTTAACGTCAGGCTTCACTTCTTTCGTTGCGCATAACGGTGGTCCACCCATTACGGTATTTATGCTTAGAGAAAAGCTGATGCCCATGGTCTATACCTCCACATTGGGTATTTTCTTTACCTGTATTAACTTTGGGAAGTTAGCACCATATGCCTATTTAGACTTGCTGAATTTTAAGCAGTTTGCAACCTCTGTAGTTCTATTGCCGTGCGTGCCTATTGGCGTTTATCTTGGTTTCTATCTAGCAAAAAGAATTCCGATGAAATGGTATTACCGAATTGTCCAGTTCTTCTTGCTAGTGGCAAGTATCAAACTGATTGCTGACGGCCTTATGTAGCAGAAGGTAATACTTGCTGCAAGAAGCGAGAAATATCTGCTAGTTCTTCATGATTAACCGAGTGCTCCATGGGATATTCGTTCCAATCAATGGTGTAACCCATTTTTTCTAATAATGCATAGGAAGCTTGAGCTCGCTCAGGAGCAACAACCGTGTCATATTCTCCATGCCCCATAAAAATGGGCGTACCACTATTTGCAGAGTGTTTTTCAGTGGCAAGTGTCATGGCCAAAGGAAGATAACCTGATAGGGCGATGATCCCCGCCAATGGATGCGGAAAACGTAAGCCAATATATAAGGCCATTGCACATCCTTGTGAGAACCCGGCGATGACCATATTTTCATAAGCAATCCCACGACTAGCTTCACGCTCAATCAGCTGAATGATAGATGCTGCCGAATGTTGAATTCCAGAGACATCCTCCTGATCCATCAGGTTCCGACCAATGATGTCATACCAAGCTGGCATGACATAGCCACCATTGACAGTGACCGGCATGCTTGGTGCACTGGGGAAAATAAAACGAATACCCTGACACCCAGACAAATTGAGCTCTGGAATGATGGGGGCAAAGTCATTGCCATCGGCCCCAAGACCATGCAGCCAAATAACAGCTGCGCTTGGATTGGGGGTAGTTTCTAATTCAATGCAGGGCAGTAATTCCATGGGATATCTCTTGGTTATCTAGTCATTTATACCCAGCATTATCCACTGACAAGACTTACCCTTAGGGGAAATTGCGGGTTAGTGGGTGTTACTGAATGAGGAGTAAGATGTTTTGAGAATCTTGAATGCCAAGGGAGTTCCTAGATGAAGCCTTTCTATATTGACTATCCACAGGAAAAAATAGAAGAACATCAACATGCTTATCGCTGCCAATACTGCAAGATTCCGACCACCATTATTTTTGGACTTTTAGAAAATCATTCGGAAGATTGCAAATACAGAATGCAACAAAGTAAATGGACTCAGTTAGAAGCAAAGCTCAGGCCACATAAAGAACATTTTGATGAACCGCATGCTGACGAGGTGGATTAAATGAAAACCTATCCAATAGCGATTGAATTAACAGTTTGGTTTGATTTGGGCTTGAATCAATATGAGTTGGTGATTGATGAAGAGCCGAAGATTTCAATTAAGAGAACGGATGATGTCTTGCATTCAAGGGCACTTTCTGCTTCCGAGGTGAGTATGCTGACTGAGGCTATTGGTGTCATTAAGGTTCCAGTAACCGAGGAGTCTAAAGGCAACCCCAGTACTAAGGCCTCATCTAGCTATGAGTTGATCATTGAGTCTGCACACTTTTCCTTGGAATTTAATTGGGAGAATCTCGACGTGGAAGCAAGTCAGTCAAATGCCTTTGAGTCTGTAGTTAAGCTTGCTAGTTTGGTTCAGAGTCTTGATTTGGAGCACTAAGGCCATTTAGCCCTCCATCGCCAGGTAATCCCTCTGGGTAAGCTTTTGTCTAAATTGGGAATTCCGGGGTTCTACCGCACGATTAATGGAGCTCCACATAAAGTCCATAGCCTAGGAATGGGCATTCCTTGAATGGTATTGGCAACATACTATTTTTCTGAGTTTCTCTATACTGAATCAAAGTTTAATTATCAAAACTATCAAGAGGAAACTAGTATGGCAGATCAAGCAGCATGTCCTTTTTCAGGCGGCAATCATCAAAAACCCAGCAATAAAGATTGGTGGCCCAATCAATTAGATTTGAAATTGTTAAATCAAAATTCTCCATTGATTAACCCAATGGAGCCAGGGTTTGATTACGCTAAAGAATTTAAGAGTCTTGATCTGCATGCGGTCGTCAAAGACTTAAATACATTGATGACGGATTCTCAGGACTGGTGGCCTGCAGACTATGGTCACTACGGGCCATTCTTTGTTCGTATGGCATGGCATAGCGCAGGCACTTATCGTATCGCTGATGGTCGTGGTGGCGCTGGCGCTGGTACGCAACGTTTTGCTCCCTTAAATAGCTGGCCTGATAACGGCAACCTAGATAAAGCGCGCCGCTTACTTTGGCCAATTAAGCAAAAGTATGGCAAGAAAATTTCTTGGGCAGACCTGATGGTCCTCGCGGGCACGATTGCAATGCAGTCAATGGGATTTAAGATTTTTGGTTTTGCTGGCGGTCGCGTAGATGTATGGGAAGCTGAAGATATCTACTGGGGCCCTGAAGGTAAGTGGCTTGCAGATGAGCGTTATAAGGGAGATCGGGAGTTAGCAAATCCTTTGGCTGCTGTGCAAATGGGTCTTATCTATGTGAATCCTGAGGGTCCCAATGCCAATCCAGATCCAATTGCTGCTGCAAGGGATATTCGTGAAACCTTTGCCCGTATGGCAATGGATGATGAAGAAACGGTTGCCTTGATTGCAGGCGGCCATACCTTCGGTAAAGCGCATGGTGCTGCTGATCCTGCTAAATATGTAGGCCCAGAACCAGAGGCTGCTCCCATCAACGAGCAAGGATTTGGTTGGAAAAATTCCTATGGCAGTGGAAATGGTGATGACACCATTACGAGCGGATTAGAAGGCGCTTGGACCACAAATCCTATTGCATGGGATAACAATTATTTCGAGAATCTCTTTGGCTATGACTGGGAGCTCACTAAGAGTCCAGCTGGTGCTCATCAGTGGACACCTAAGGAGGCATCTGCGGCTGGCACAGTTCCAGATGCACATGATCCCAATAAAAAGCATGCCCCCATGATGTTTACCACGGACTTGGCGCTGAAGTTGGATCCAAGTTACGCAAAGATCTCAAGGCATTTTTATGAAAATCCACAGGCACTTGCTGATGTCTTTGCCAAGGCTTGGTATAAGTTAACTCACCGGGATATGGGTCCTTTGTCCCGCTATCTTGGGCCTTTGGTTCCAAAAGAAACGCTGATTTGGCAAGACCCAGTTCCCCCAGTTGATCATCCATTGATCAATGATCAGGATATTGCTGCGTTAAAAACAAAATTACTTGGCTCGGGTCTATCTATTGCCCAATTGGTCAGAACTGCTTGGGCGTCAGCTGTTACTTTCCGTGGCGGCGATAAGCGGGGCGGTGCTAACGGTGCACGTATTCGTCTTGCTCCCCAGAAAGATTGGCCAGTGAATCAACCTGGGGAGTTAGCCAAAACATTACAAGTTATTGAAGGCATCCAAAAAGAATTTAATAGCGCACAAACCAACGGCAAGAAAGTTTCCATTGCTGACCTGATTGTTCTGGGTGGTAGTGCTGCAATCGAAGAGGCTGCCAAAAAAGCAGGACATGCGCTTACTGTTGGTTTTGCAGCGGGTCGTACAGATGCAAGCCAAGCTGATACGGATGTCCATTCCTTTGCGGTATTGGAGCCCACATCCGATGGTTTTCGCAACTATCTCGGTAAAGGGTATGAAGATCAAGCTGCAGAGCTCCTCATTGATAGAGCTAATCAGTTAACGCTTACCGCCCCTGAAATGACGGTATTGATTGGTGGCATGCGAGTGTTGAATGCAAACTTTGATCAATCGCCACTCGGTGTCTTCACGAAGCGTCCCGAAACATTGAGTAATGATTTCTTTATCAATTTATTGGATATGACAACAGCTTGGAGTATGTCAGGAACTAAGGGTGTACTAGATGGGCGCGATCGCAAATCGAATGCACTGAATTGGACTGGCACCTTAGTCGATCTCGTATTTGGTTCGAATTCAGAGCTGCGGGCGCTTGCTGAGGTCTATGGTAGTAGCGATGCAGAACAAAAATTTGTGCGTGATTTTGCAACTGCCTGGACTAAGGTGATGAATTTAGATCGATATGATCTGAAATCGTAAAGATGAATCAAATATGAGGCTGCAAAAGATTGCTAAGCAGTAGCAGTATTGCTGAGCAATCTCCCACTCTTCCTCTTAAGTGATTCAGCTTGTATATGAGGCGATAGCCTTAGCAAGAGTCAAAATTCTTTTGGCATCTTGAATATGCAGTTCTTCTATCAACTTGCCATTGAGAACGGCAATTCCCGCGCCTGATTGAATTGCTGCTTCATAGGCAGCAATTCTTTCTTGTGCTTCACTAATTTCAGCTGAAGACGGCCCAAACATTTCATTTGCAAAAGCGATTTGATTGGGGTGAATCAAGGTTTTGCCATCGAATCCCATATCCCTTCCCTGAATGCAAGATTGCTTTAGTCCTGCTTCATCATCCAAGGACAGATGTACGCCATCCAAGACGCAAAGACCATACGCTCTAGCAGCAAGAACCGAGAGTGAGAGGGCAGTCTGTGTCTCAACTCTATTGGGGGTATGGCGTGCATGTAAATCTTTCACGAGATCTGAAGTACCTAGCACCAAGGTTTCCAGTAAGGGATGGGCACTAGCGATTTCTTGAAGCCTCAAGATTGCTAATGGGGTTTCAATCATGGCCCAGATCGTCATGGTTTCTGGTGCATTCATTTGTTTGAAATGTTCAGCCACCGCCTGAATCTGTTCCGCAGACTCCACTTTCGGTAAGACGATTGCATCCGCTTTGCTATTTACAAAGGCTTTTAGGTCATCCAAGCCCCAAGGTGTGTTTAAACCATTGATTCTGACAACTGCCTCGCGGTGGCCAAATCCCGCACCCAAGGCTGCCAGAATATTTTCTCGCGCAGCAGCTTTCGTATCTGGAGCAACCGCATCCTCTAAATCCAAGATCAGTGAATCCGCTGGCAAACTTTTGGCTTTTTCCAAAGCCCTCGTGTTGGCACCAGGCATATAAAGAACGGAGCGTCGTGGACGACTGATATTAATCATAGGGACGTAGTGAGAAGGTGAGTGAGATAAAAAAATAGCTTAAATGAAACAGGCCACTCTTGGTATTGATAGTAGCCTGTTTGGGTAATCGTTCTTTATTTATTAGTAAGCCCAGGCAACTTTTAACAAAGCCTCAAAGGCATTAGGAGGTATTGCCATTGGCCCTAAGAAGGGGTGGATAAATAATACGAGGAAATAGACCACACCGGTGATGGTTGAGCCTAGGAAGAAAATGAGAATGATATGAGTACGTGCAGACTTCATTTCAAAGAGACAGGAGAAGCAGAGGAAGACGAGCGTACTCATGAAAAGCCCCAGCGCTGCAGGGTAAGATAAGGCGAAATGGGCGCTATAGATGCGGTTTCGCCGCAGTTCCTCAACCTGCCCAAGTAGGGTCAACATGCGTTGATGGGCATTGGATTGACCCGTATTTTGTGGTTGGAAATTATTAACAAGCCTGGTTATTTTTAATATCTCTTGATAGGCCTCAATGCTAAATTGATTCTTACTTAATAAAGGCCACTCCTTATTGATCACTGAACTTGTATAGGACCTAAGACCTTCTCTGCCAGGACGCTCAATTTCGGTTGGGAAAGCAGAAAACAAGTGGTACATATTATTCATGGTGCTAGCTTCTTTGGACACTGCTTCACTGACGCCATTGTAGTTTTGCCAAACTAATACCGTAACGAAAGCAAATACGAGGCTATAAATAATCCCCATGGCGTTATAGATGTAGCCCGCAAATTCATAATCTTTTCCAAAGCGATATTCTGGAATGAGCTTTTGGAAGACCCAATAAATTGAATAACAAATAGAGAGTACAACAACTCCCAGCAGCAATAGAAGCACCCAGTCAGAATGCTGTAGTGCAAATCTCAAAAAAGGAAAGTCCATATTTCAGCCGTATTAGAAAGATTATCAAGGGGGTATTGGTTTACAGGGCATGCTAAACCATAGCCTAAACCATTTTTCCAAGAAAATAAAAGCCCTGTCGTTTCTTTATAGGGTCTGCTTAACTGGGTGCAGCAGTTAAGATTCCAATGTTCAAGCTGTGTCAAAATGGACGGTAGTGGGGTTTGGTAAGCCTAGACCCTTGTCGGCAATGACTAGTCTAATCATCGAGTGCAAAATATGAGTAATTTACCCTTTCAGTTTGAGAAAGCCTATATCAACGGTCAATGGGTCGAGGCCGATAACGGGGCAACGATTTCCGTGACCAATCCGGCGACCGGAGAGTTGATTGGAACAGTCCCTAAAATGGGCGCAATCGAAACTCGCAGGGCGATTAATTTTGCCAGTGAGGCATTGCCAGCTTGGAGAGAAAAAACTGCTAAAGCGCGCGCAAGGATTTTACGAAACTGGTTTGATCTCATTATAAAAAATCAAGAGGCGTTAGCGCAGTTGATGACGGCAGAGCAAGGTAAGCCTTTGGTAGAGAGTAGGGGTGAGATTGTCTATGCAGCCTCTTTTATTGAATGGTTTGGTGAAGAAGCAAAGCGTGTTTATGGTGAAACCATTCCCGGTCATGTTGCAGATAAAAGATTAATCGTGATCAAGCAGCCTATCGGGGTTTGCGCAGCTATTACCCCTTGGAACTTTCCAGCGGCCATGATTACGCGTAAGGTGGGGCCGGCTCTAGCTGCAGGCTGCACCATTGTGCTCAAGCCTGCCAGTCAAACTCCATTTAGTGCTTTAGCTCTTTGCCAGTTGGCCGAAGAGGCTGGTGTGCCTCCAGGAGTATTTTCTTGTGTGACTGGTTCTGCAACGGAGATTGGGGGCGAACTATCCTCAAACCCAATTGTAAAAAAACTGAGTTTTACTGGATCGACAGAAATTGGAAAATTACTTTTAGCGCAATGTGCCACTACTGTTAAGAAGACTTCAATGGAGTTAGGTGGCAATGCTCCATTTATTGTGTTCGATGATGCGGATATCGATGAAGCTGTTAAAGGTGCCATGATTTCTAAATACAGAAATGCAGGGCAAACCTGTGTATGTGCAAATCGAATCCTGGTGCAAGATTCTGTTTATGACGTCTTTGTAGAAAAGTTCTCTAAAGCAGTCAGTGCTTTAACAGTGGGGAATGGCGCTGATGATGGCACCATCATTGGGCCATTGATTGACGATAAGGCATTAGCTAAAGTGGAAGAACAAGTAAGTGATGCTGTAAAGAAAGGTGGAAAAGTGATGGTTGGGGGTAAACGCCATTCACTTGGAGGGTCTTTCTTTGAGCCTACCGTTATTTCAGGGGCCACAAAAGAGATGCTTGCATTTAAAGAAGAAACATTTGGCCCATTAGCACCTATCTTCAAATTTACAACAGAGGCTGAGGCCATTGCGCTAGCGAATGATACGCAATTTGGTTTAGCAGCTTATTTCTATGGGCAAAATATTGGTCGGGTATGGCGAGTTGCTGAGGCGCTAGAGTATGGCATTGTTGGCATTAATGAGGGCCTCATCTCAACAGAAGTAGCACCTTTTGGCGGCGTTAAAGAGAGCGGGCTAGGTCGCGAAGGTTCCAGTCATGGAATTGATGACTATCTAGAAATGAAATACCTCTGTATGGGTGGAATTAAAGAGGCCTAACTGATTTAAATATTTACTATAAGAGCTGATTGATGAAATCTTTAACTCCAGCAGACGCCATTAGCTCCCGAATGTCTGTTCGTGCGTTTACTGAAGAAGGCGTTTCGAAAGAAACCATCATCAAGCTCTTAAATTTGGCAGCTCGAGCACCCTCGGGAACAAATACGCAGCCTTGGAAAGTTTATGTCTTAGTAGGGGAGAAACTTCAAGACTTATGCAATCAGGTCTGTACTGCCTATGACAGCATTGCTGCAAATCCAGAGCTCGCAAAAGAGTTTAAGCCTGCATACGACTATTACCCAACTAAGTGGTTTAGTCCCTATATCGATAGGCGCCGCGAAAATGGCTGGGGTCTCTATGGTCTCTTAGGAATCACCAAGGGCGACAAAGATAAGATGCATGCACAACATCGTAAGAACTTTGCCGCTTTTGGTGCGCCTATATGCTTATTCTTTACGATCGACAAAGAGCTTGGTAAGGGTTCAATGCTTGACTACGGAATGTTCTTACAAAACTTCATGATTGCAGCAAGAGGCGAAGGTTTGGATACTTGCCCACAGGCTGCATGGAATGACTATTCAAAAATGATTTTGCCGTTTATAGGTGCAGCTGATAATGAAATGCTGGTATGCGGTATGGCGTTGGGTTATGCCGATCAGAGTGAAATCGTAAATACCTTTCATACTCCGCGTGTTGGTGCAGAAGAATTTACTACCTGGATCACTTAATCTTGTAAATATTCAAAAAAAGTATTGCCAAGAGTTTATGCTGCCCTAAGCCTTCATCTTAGGCTTGTTAGAAAGCCTAAGGTAATATATCTAGGTCAATCTATTTAATCCTCTCTTACTGGAGAACGTATGAGTCATCCAATTGCTTCTTATGTAGATTCTAAAAATCTCGGCGCCTGGGGCATTTATTTAGAGCAGATTGATCGTGTGACACCCTATCTTGGCCCTCTTTCGCGCTGGGTTGAGACATTAAAGCGCCCCAAAAGAAGTTTGATTGTGGATGTGCCTATTGAATTAGATAATGGCACTATTGCGCACTATGAGGGCTACCGTGTTCACCATAATTTATCTCGTGGTCCGGGCAAAGGTGGAATACGTTATCACCCAGACGTGACACTTTCAGAAGTGATGGCTTTATCGGCCTGGATGTCTATTAAAACCGCTGTTGTGAATGTCCCATTCGGCGGGGCCAAAGGCGGCATTCGGGTTGATCCCAAGAAGTTATCGCAAAGCGAATTAGAGCGCATGACACGACGGTTTACTAGTGAGATCAATATGATGATTGGTCCCCAAAAAGATATTCCTGCTCCTGATGTGAACACCAATGAGCAAATCATGGCTTGGATGATGGATACCTATTGTGTGAATCAGGGTTACACCACTTCTGGGGTGGTAACAGGGAAACCAATTTCTCTTGGGGGCAGTCTAGGAAGAAGAGATGCTACTGGACGCGGTGTATTTGTTGTGGCACGAGAGGCATATAGACATTTAGGCCTCGATTTAACCGGGGCAAGAGTGGCAGTTCAGGGTCTTGGGAATGTGGGTGGAGAAGCAGCTCGATTATTTTGTGAGGCAGGCGCAAAGCTTGTGTCAGTCCAAGATCACTCAGTTTCTCTTTATGATCCCAATGGTATTGATATTCAGGCCTTGCTTAAACATATCTCGGTAGTCCGTGAGATAAAAGGTTTCCCTGGAGAGGTAATAACGAATGAACAGTTTTGGTCGGCACCTTGTGAAATTTTGGTTCCGGCGGCCTTAGAGTCTCAGATAACTAGTGCTAATGCAGGTGATATCAAGGCTAAGTTGGTGGTAGAAGGAGCCAATGGCCCTACCACCCCAGAAGCCGATGATATTTTGAAAGACATGGGAGTTGTCGTAGTCCCAGATGTCATCGCAAATGCGGGTGGCGTTACAGTTAGTTACTTCGAGTGGGTACAAGATTTTTCAAGCTTCTTCTGGACCGAAGAAGAAATCAATCAACGTCTTGATAAGTTAATGATTGATGCCTTTCAGGGCATCCGTGAAGTAGCACAAAGACATCAAGTCACATTACGCACGGCCACTTTTATTGTAGGTTGTGAGCGTATTTTGAAAGCAAGGCAGATGAGGGGGCTTTACCCTTAAATTAGATCAAAATGTTGTTAATTGGGCATGAATACTGCACACCCGCGTTTAATTGGGCATTAAACATATATATAAGTTTTGAGCTCATACAAGAGTAGTATGAATGGATGACCAAGTCTAATGTGTATTTACGGTTTCTTAATCTGGTTGAAGCATTTAACCCAAAGAGTAATATCCGCGGATTAGATTCAACAGAAAATCTGCTGTTAAATAGCATCATGCTCGATGACAACGAAGGGCGCTCAGTATTCGTGGGCGACTTATTAAGACAGCATTCTTTGGGTTCGCAGGCAACCCTTCATGTCCGCGTTAAAAACTTATGCCACCTCGGCTATATTGAGTTAATCACCCAAAGTGACGCTCGACGCAAGCGAGTGATGCCAACAAGGCTGGCATATAAACGCTTCGAAATGTTATCTGGTTGCCTCTGGCGGGCAGCAAAAGAAATTCCGAGGCCAGCCTAGCCATTAAACAGTTTTTGGCGCACCTTCTTGTTTTAAAGGATGCGCATTTGCAAAAGCAGGTAAAAGCATGCAGTTGCTAAAAATCTTAGCAAATATCGGCGTCTTGCTTATATCTACTTTGAATAAAGCAGAACCTATTGCATGGGATGCCAATGCAATATCCGCAAGACTAACTTCATTACCAAATGAATACGTTTTGGCTCTTCCTGATTTGACTAGGATTCTCTCAATGGCTTCATTGCCAACGGTAAACCAATGTTGAGCCCACTTAGTTTGTGCGCTTTCATCTAATTTCCACTCTGTATTGAGAAAGTTTCGAACTCTGGGGACTATCAAAGGATGCGTATCGGCAATGGTTACTAATGCGAGCGCTCTAATCTGGGCTTTTTCATATGCAGCGACTGGAAGTAATTTAGGCGATGCCCAGATGTCTTCGATATATTCAAGAATGGCCATTGACTGAGTAATATCGCGACCGTCATGATTGAGTACTGGTAATACATGTTGTGGATTTAGGGCCGCATACGTTTCTCCAAACTGCTCTCCGGCAGCTAAATTAATGGAGATCTCCTCATAATCAATTCCCTTTAGGTTTAGTGCCACCCTGACGCGGTAAGTCGCCAAAGAACGCCAATATCCGTAGAGAGTAACGTTCATTACTTGCCGTTAATGAAATCGCGAATAGCATTCATAAAGACTGCTGGCGCTTGTAATTGGGGTACATGAGCAAGTCCAGGCAAGATATTGAGTGTTGCATTGGAAAGGCCTGCATGCAACTCAACAGACATTGGCGGCGGGGTAGCTTCATCCATTTCTCCAACCATGACTAACACTGGCTGAGTAACCTTAGATAGTTGATCGCGGATATCAAGACCTGCTAGAGCAGTACATGCCCCATGAAAAGTCTCAGTATCTAGAGTTAAGAAACGCTGTTTGCGATCAGCAACCAGTTCAGGATTCTTTTCTTGAAACTCAGGAGCAAATAAACGTCGCATTGCTACATCCGCAATTGCTCCCAACCCTTTTTCTTTGGCTGCTGCCGACATGCCTTTGAAGGCAGCGCGTCCTGGTTCAGAGAACATAGCACCACAATCAGCTAAGACTAAGCGTGAAGCTAATTCTGGATGACGAATGCTGGTGATTAGGGCGATGAAGCCACCATAACCATTGCCTAAGAAAATAGGCTTTTCTGATAACTTCAGAGATTCAATGCCTTGTGCAATATGGTCTGCAATAGTGTTGAGATCTCCGCCAACAAAATCAGAGTCACCAAAACCGGGTAAGTTTAAAGAAATCACTTCATGGGTTTTGATGAGTTCGGCTGCAAGGGGAGCGAAAGAGCTACTATCCGCTAACAAAGAGTGGAATAAAACAATGGGTATTCCTGATCCCGATATTTCGAGACTCAATTTTTGATTGCCAATGTTTAATATTTTGCTTGCCATATCTATTTAGTCCTTACAGTCTTTTGTTTCGGAAGGGGTTTTTGATTAGTTCAAACGAGGCTGGCTAGCAGTGTCTTTGTACCAGTCGAAAGGCGCATCATCTAAACGGACCATCACACTCTTAGTTTCAAAGTGTTGATCAAAAGATTCTGTACCGCACTCGCGACCAATACCTGAATCTTTAATTCCGCCCCAAGGGGATGCAGGGTCTAGACGATGATGGTCATTTATCCACACGATTCCACATTTCAGTTTTGCCGCCACTCGGTGCGCTCTGGTGACATCGTTCGTACGAATTGCACCTGCAAGTCCGAACGGAGAATCATTCGCCAACTCCAAACCTTCTTCTTCAGTTGTAAATTTGGTAACAGACACAAATGGACCAAATACTTCTTCTTGAAAGATGCGCATTTTTCTAGTGACATCAGCAAATACGGTAGGTTCAACGAAAAAACCATCTTTCAAGGATGGATCTGTGGGTACTTTGCCACCAGCTACTAAACGTGCTTTATCTTCATTTAGTCCAATATCGATGTATTTCAGAACACGTTGTTGCTGACGCGCAGATACAACTGGCCCCAGTTGAACCGTAGGGTCGATTGGGTTGCCAATGCGAATGGATTTTGCTTTCGCTGCCAATTTTTCAACGAACTCATCATAGATATTTGCTTGAACAATTTGACGGCTACCGCAAATACAAGTTTGACCTGCACCAATAAAAGCACCAAATGCAGCGTAATTCACGGCTTGATCTACATTAAAGTCATCAAAAACGAGAACAGGTGTTTTGCCACCGAGTTCTAGGGTTTGGTGAGCAAAGTTGCTACCGGCAAGAGCGCCAGTAATCCGGCCCGCCTCTGTGCCTCCAGTGAGAACCCACTTAGCTAATCCGGGATGCTCAGCAAGCGCTTTACCAGTTGAAGGCCCAAGACCAGTAATCACGTTAAACACTCCAGGAGGCAGGCCAGCATCAACAAATAGCTGCGCCAAACGTAAAGTGGTCAATGGGGTGTATTCAGAGGGCTTAACAACTGTTGTGCAACCAGAGGCAAGAGAAGGTGCCAAGCTCTTCACCATGATCATGAGTGGGTGATTAAATGGCGTTGAGTTTCCGACTACGCCAATCGGAGTGCGAATCGTGTAGTTGAGATAGTTGCCATCAACAGGAATGACTGAATCACGACGCGCGATAGCTAGGCCTGCGTTGTAACGGAAAAAATCGGGCAGACGAGAAACTTGGGCGCGGGTCTCATTTAATGAGCGACCATTATTTGCGGTTTCTAAGGTATAAATTTCTTCTAAATTGGCCTCAAATACATCAGCAAGTTTGTTGATAAGCTTAGCTCTTGTCCGGTTAGACATGGCACTCCACTCGGGGCTAGCAAAGGCAGCAGCAGAGCTCTTTACAGCCTTGTCTACATCGGCATCAGTAGCGTGTGAAATTTGTGCAAGAAGCTCACCAGTTGCCGGGTTTAATACATCAAGTAAATCGGATTGTGATGCTGGAACTTCTTTTCCATCAATGAACAAACCGCGAATAGGTACTTGCTTGCTAGATGTAGACATTGTGATCCTTTTTTTAATAGATTGAATTAGTTGACGATCATGCCGCGAGATACTGCGTTACTTACCCTTTTGCCAGCGGCAAGAACATGTTGCTCCGCTAAACGCTGAGCAGTTTTAATAGATCTAGACTGAATGACTTCGATGATTTCACGATGTTCTGCTACCAAGGCTTCTGGTTTGCCATGGTTCATATTGCTGACACTAATTTGGACTGCACGTTCCATGAGATCAATCAGATCAATCAGTTGATCACGCATGCGTGGGTTACCACCGAGCTCTGCTAAACGGCGATGAAAACTTTTGTTGTAGCTAACAAAGCCATCTGGCCATTGTGAGGCGCTAAAGTGCTTGAATTGATCCAGCGCCTCAAGTTGCTCATCACTCGCGTGGCGAATGATACGTTCCATATTGGCTCGCTCGAGAGCGGCACGTAGATGAAACATATCCAACATGTCAGAGATAGATACTGGTGCAACCCTATAGCCCTGTCTTGGGATGGTAATGACGAGACCTTCGCGCTCTAAGCTAATCAGCGCATCCCGAACAGGCGATTTACTGACTTCAAAGCGTGCAGCCAACTCTGCTTCCCGTATCTCTGCCCCCGGCATTAATTCGCAGGTCAAGATATCGTGGCGCAATTGCTCATAGACTCTCTCACGGAGTAATCGACCGTCTGTTTCTAGGGGTTCGGTGAGAGTAGAGGCCATAGTTTCAAAGATATTAGATTGGCTATAAATATTCTTCGTAATATATCACAAGACATTTCTGTTGGGATAGAGAATTTTATAAGTATATGATTTATATCAATAAATAAATAATTTATAAAAATATTGATTTAATTTAATTTTATTGTAGTATATCAATTAAGCCTTAAAAGACTATTAAAAATACTGGAGGAGACAATCATGCTGAAGAACATTCATCTGAAAGCCATGGTACTAGTGATGGCGGGGGCGCTTTTGACCTCTACTAGCTATGCCGCAGATACCACACCTATTCGGGTAGGTTTTTTGACTATTAAGTCGGGTGCACTTGCGGCTGGCGGAAAGCAGATGGAAGAAGCCATCAATCTGTTTATGAAAGAGCGCAACAATACGATTGCTGGCAGAAAAGTAGAGCTCTTTGTGGCAGATACTTCAGGGCAACCAGCGATTACTAAAACAAAAACCCAAGAGCTAGTTGAAAAAGATAAGGTACAAGTCATTATTGGACCACTCGCTGCTTTTGAAGCAATTGCAGTTGATGACTACATTAAAAAAGTAGGCATCCCTGTTATTTCTCCATCCGCAGGTGCTGAAGATTTAACACAACGTAAACCCAATCCATGGTTTGTTCGCGGTGTTGGTAGCTCTGCCCAGCCAAGTCATGCACTTGGCGAGTATGCTGCCAAAGATCTGAAGTACAAACGCATTGCCATCATTGCTGATGACTTTGCTTTTGGTCATGAAATTGCAGCTGGCTTCCAAAGAACTTTTGAAGAGAATGGTGGCAAGGTAGTTCAGAAACTATGGACTCCTTTGAATGTTGCCGATTACGGTACATACATTGGTCAAATCAAGCCTAACGTGGATGCCGTATTTGCTGCATTTGCCGGCGGTAACGGTGTGAAGTTTGTGAAGCAATACAGTGAATATGGCCTCAAGGGAAAAATTCCTTTACTTGGTGCAATGACAACAGTTGATGAAGGTATCTTGCCGTTTATGGGTGATGATGCTCTCGGTGTGATTTCCACTGGTTGGTATTCAGCAAATCTGAATAATGCGGCTAATGCAAAGTTTGTAAAAGATTTCAATGCTACATACAAGAAGGATCCTGGCTATTACTCCATGGGTGCTTACGGCGCTGCTCTGATGCTTGAGCAAGCACTCAAAGACGTCAAGGGTAATATTGAAGATAAGGCTGCATTTATGGCTGCCTTGCGTGCCGTCCAGTTGCCTAATGATCCAAGAGGCAAAGTGACTTTAGATGCGCTTGGAAATCCGATTATGGATATCTACATCCGTAAGGTTGAGAAAAAAGACGGTAAGTTGAGTAACGTAGTGATTAAAACTTATCCAGCGGTTAGTCAATTTTGGACCTATAAAACGAAAGATTTCTTATCTAACCCTGTTTACTCTAGAGATTACCCTCCAGCGAATAATCTAGAAAACTAAGTTAGGGAAGTATGTCTTTTTGGTTAATACAGAGTCTTAATAGCCTGGCACTAGGGGGAGTACTTTTCACCTTAGCGGCAGGCTTTTCTCTTATCTTTGGATTGATGCGTATTGCCAATCTTTCTCACGGCGCTTATTTCATGTTGGGCGCGTATGTGGGCTTAAGTGTCATTGAGGCAGGGCACTCATTCTTTCTGGCAATCTTGGCTGCAGCAGTGGCGATCGGTATTCTCGGTTGCATTGTTGAGCGCATTATTTTGCGCCGTCTTGCGGGTAATAGTTTGTCACAAGTATTGGCAACTTTAGGGGTTGCTTTTGTGATCGCAGACTGCAGCTTATGGTTTTGGGGCGGAGATCCTCGGCCAGTCAGTGCTCCTAGCTTCTTAGCCGGTGGCGTACAGATCTTTGGCCTTACCTTTCCACTCTACCGAATTGCCTTGGTAGTGTTTAGTATTTTTGTTGCAATCGGTTTATGGGCGCTACTGGATAAAACTAAACTTGGTGTCATGATTCGTGCCAGCGTTGATGACAGACAGATGGCGCAGGGTGTTGGTGTTCCAGCTACCAAATTGTTTTCAATTGTGTTTTGTTTGGGTGCGGCCCTTGCTGGTGTTGGAGGTATTGCCGCCGCTCCCATCCTCTCAGTTTATCCAGGATTAGATGCGGATATGTTGCCAATCGCTTTGGTTGTCGTCATCCTCGGGGGTCTAGGTAGTTTATTAGGCGCCTTTATAGGTAGCTTTTTAATTGGCTTTATTTATAGCTTTGGGCAAGTGTTATTTCCAGACTTGGCATACATCATTTTATTTTTACCGATGTTGATTATTTTGGCTGTTAGGCCCCGTGGTTTGTTTGGAAAGATTAGCGCTTGAACCGGATTACTTCTGTTATCGCCCTTGCTCTATTACTTGCGCTCCCATTACTGACTGGTGGCACTTATTACACCAATCTCGCCAGTCAAATTCTGATTGCCGCTATCTTTGCAATGAGTCTGAATTTATTAGTTGGATATGCTGGCTTAACCTCTTTAGGTCATGCGGGATATCTAGGATTAGCCGCCTATATCAGTAGCTGGTTGATGGTGAAGTTAGGGTGGTCACATGCTAGCTCTGCTGCAATGGCCATTGTGGGGACTACAGTAATAGCAGGTATTTTTGGATTGATTGCTTTACGTGCTACCGGTATTAGTTTCTTGATGATTACTTTAGCCTTCGGGCAAATTTTATGGGGCTTGGCTTATCGTTGGGCAAGTGTTACCGGTGGGGATAACGGCATCTCTGGATTAACACGTCCTAGTCCTTTTGGATTGGATTTAGGAGAAGCGAATATTTTTTACTATTGCACCTTATTCGTGTTTTTACTGGTGTTACTTGCGATTACTATTTTAGTTCGCTCACCTTTCGGGGCTACCATTCGCGGGACAAAGGATCAACCACGTCGCATGAACGCATTAGGATTTAATGTATGGCTCATTCGCTGGATCACATTTACCGCTTGTGGATTTTTTGGGTCCATTGGTGGAATCATGTATGTCTACTATCACCAAT
>Ga0194037_1000519_pt1 | contig 29853 bp, 32 predicted proteins | sample JunL306m_MetaG_FD_148653 | JGI IMG/M metagenome (GOLD analysis project Ga0194037, IMG submission 148653) | Anoxic zone freshwater microbial communities from boreal shield lake in IISD Experimental Lakes Area, Ontario, Canada - Jun2016-L304-6m | ecosystem: Environmental > Aquatic > Freshwater >...
GTATGATTGGGCACCCAATCAATTACTACTTTAAAACCCATTTCATGTGCTTTTTTCACCAATGCATTCCAATCGGCAAGCGTGCCATATTCGGGATTGATTTCTGTATAACTCGATACGGCATAATAACTTCCAAGCGTACCTTTTCTATCCACCTTACTGATCGGATTGATAGGCATAAACCAAAGTGTACTTACACCCATATCTCTTAATCGATCAAGGTGTTTAGCAAAGGCATTGAATGTTCCTTCTGCAGTATACTGGCGAACATTTACTTCGTAAATATTGCTATTCATGATCCAGGCGGGATGACCATCCACAGTTGCTGTATCAATTTTTGCAACAGACTTATCAGAAGGATTAGAACAAGAGCTGATGGTTACAACCAACAGCACTGCAAAGAGCATTTTATTGAAAGACATAACAATCGTTTAGGGTATAAATTTATCGATTATTGTGTAAAAAGAACACATTATTTAAAAAATCTTACCAAAACTCATAAAAAAACCGGGCCATCTCATATCCCTATGAAATAACCCGGTTTAAAATATTCGTATACTATTAATTTCCTATGCTAATACAACGATTAATGCATAAATCACTCCCGGGATCCAAAATAGAAGTGTCAATAGTAAACTAAGCCAGAATTTAGTATTAATGGCATCTTCATGAAGATATACAGCTAAAGGAGGTAACAATATGGCTAAAATTGCCAATAAAACAGTATTGCTACTTACATCCCCTGCTGCTTTTTCAGCTCTATAGTTTTTCATTAATTCCTTTGCATCTGCAATTCTAGCTTTCTTTTCTTTTTTAGAAAGACTTTTAAAAGCAGCAACTGCGTTTTTAACCATTGCCTCGTCATCCTTTGAAACAAATGCAGTGGCACTGTCTTTTTTAGATTCTACCACCGGTACAGCTGCGAATGTCAGAGATAATTGAATCAGGGCAATTGAAAGGATTAAAATTTTCTTTCTCATATAAGATTGTTTACAGTTACTGATAAAATGAAGATGCTGCTAATATAGAGTAAATTTCAAAAGCTTCGTATTACATTTTACAAGTTTTTAATAACTTCAAAATTTTCGGCATCGATTTGTATCTTTAGACCGTTAAATCAATTCATGAAACAATTATTATTTTTTTCGCTATTTCTAATATTTGCTTGCAGCAGTAATCAAGTTAACTATTCAAAAGCCGAAAATTCTTTTGATGCTGGAAGAGAATTTATTGATGGTACATTGAAAGGCGATTTTAAAAAATCAGCCCACTATATGCTGATGGATACTTCTAACCAACAACTTCTGAATGTTCAAGAAAACGAATTTCGTTTAAAAGATAAAGAAGGCCGTCAGCAGCTTCGAACCGCTTCCATTAATATTCAACAGATTGAAGAAGTAGACAGCATTACAAGCCTTATTCACTATAATAATTCCTTTGACAAAATAAATCACACGCTAAAAGTTGTTAAACAAAATAATAGCTGGGCAGTTGATTTTAAATATAGTTTTCAAAATAAATAAGTATATTAAATACAAATAGATACAAATATGAAAACCCAATACGTATTACACCCTTGGCATGGAGTACCTTATGGAGAAAATGCTCCCAGAGTTGTAACTGCAGTGATAGAAATTCCTATGGGTGCTCGTTGTAAATATGAGATTGATAAAGACTCGGGATTATTAAAATTAGACCGGGTAATTTTTTCTTCCTTTTATTATCCTTGCAACTATGGTTTTATTCCTCAAACTTATGGTGGAGACCATGATCCATTGGATATATTAGTGATCACAACACTTCCAGTGGTTCCATTAACTTTAATGGACGCTAAAGTAGTGGGCGTGATGCAAATGGTGGATGGTGGCGAAGCTGATGATAAAATTATTGCCGTGGCAGCAAATGATCCTGGTGTAAACCACTATAATAATATTGAAGAATTGCCCAAACACTTCTTTGATGAATTACGCCATTTCTTTGAGGAATATAAAAAATTGGAAAACAAAACAGTTGTTGTGGAAGAATTCGGAGACAAGGCTCAGGCATTAAATATTATCAAAGAAGCCATCAGTTTTTATAAGGAAACTTTTACTCCCTAATTTTATCCATTGCGTATGACTACTGCTACCATATTATTACTTTTATTAGTTGGCCTTATTGCTGGAACGCTTAGCGGATTGGTGGGTGTTGGTGGAGGCATTATTATGGTGCCAGCATTAGTACTCTTACTGGGCTTTACTCAAAAACAAGCCCAAGGAACTTCATTGGGAATTATGTTGCTTCCGGTTGGTATTCTTGCCGTTTTGCAGTACTATAAACAAGGTTATATTAATTTCAATTCGGTCTTTATTATATCCGCTGCCTTTGTGATTGGTGGCTTTCTGGGCAGTAAACTTGCGTTAACTCTAAGTGACGATAAAATGAAGAAAGTCTTTGCAATCGTTTTGATGATCGTATCATTAAAAATGCTTTTTTTCGATAAACCCGCCCAAAAAGCTGTAAATACCAATTTGAATACTCCATCTCAAAATGTTGAAAACAAACCGGGATAGGGTCTGAAATTTGAATCCCGAACCTTATCTTTGCAAAAAAAGTAATAATGGAAGCAACAAAATCTAATGGAAAATATTGGCTATGGTTCTTTGTATGGTTTGGTATTTTAATTACCCTATTATTTCTTCACCGCGAATTTTTCTGGTTGGCTTTGCCTGGAACTGTTACTTACTTTGCCAAATCAATGGACTTAATTTAAATTTTAAACTTACTTTATAAAGAAAAGCAGCCCTAGAGCTGCTTTTCTTATTGATACCTTTTAATAATTCTGAGCTGATGTGTTCTCTCACCCGTATCACGATTGATAATTCCAAAATTGTCGATATCATCTATTCGCACTTTCCCTGAAGCATGTATCACAGTTGCTGCATCCAACATTAATCCAACGTGTGTAATTTTACCTTCAGCATTATCAAAAAAAGCTAAATCACCACATACCGCTTCCTGCAAGAATCCAACAATTTCTCCTAACACCGCTTGCTGGTAAGCATCCCTTGGCAAAACAATTTTTAAAAACCGAAAGATTTGTTGCGTAAACCCACTGCAGTCGATTCCATAAATTGTTCTACCACCCCATAAATAAGCTGTGTTCAAAAATTGAGTGGCTAGCCAATTAATTGTTTCTGCATTAAAGTTTGCCTCTTGCGGATTCCAGGATTTGCCTTCAAATTCCATTTTAAAATGTCCTACTTCTGCCCTACCATGTTCAAAGTAATACAAAGGCAAACCAAATGGAATATGCATGGTGGTACCATTGATGGATACAGCACCTAGTAAATCCCCATTTAATAATGCATTTCCATCCTTAACCAAGGTTTCAGGAATTTCATGGAGCTGGTTGGCCTGACACCAACCAATATAATTATCATATAACAAACGCACTTTTAAAAAATCATTATTCTTTTCTAAGAGTTCTGCAGTTTCACCAAATAAAAATTGACTAATCATTTCAGAACGATGAGAGGCTTCGGCCCTCATTGGAACTACGGGTACAACAGGACTTACAAAAGGCATTCCATAAATTTGTATTCAAGTTATGGAATTTTACAAATAGTGCATCTTTCAATAAATGCTTATTTTAACAGCGTGCCAAAAGACATCTACGCACATATCAGCGATCAGGAACTTTTAGATAAGTTTAAAAGAGACCAGGACAGCATTTGGTTGGGTATTTTATTACAGCGATATACCTTGATGCTTTTGGGTGTTTGTATGAAATATTTGAAAGATGAAGAAGCCGCTAAAGATGCTGTACAACAGGTTTTCTTAAAAGTTATTTCAGAACTCCAAAAATACCCAGTTGATTATTTAAAAAGCTGGCTGTATACTATTGCCCGAAATCATTGTCTGATGCAACTAAGGGACAAAACCAAATTAATTAGTGTTTCAGAAGAAATGAATTTGGCAGATGAGCCAAGTACAAATTTATCGGCACTTGATAAAGAACATAGTTTAATTCTTTTGGAACAATCAGTTAATGAACTTAATGCCCCACAGAAAACCTGTGTAACTTTATTCTATCTTCAGAAAAAAAGCTACCAGGAAATTGTAGAAAGTACGGGATTTAGTTTATTGCAGGTAAAAAGCTATATTCAAAATGGGAAACGGAATTTAAAATTATTAGTTGCTCAAAAAATGAGTCAATCATAATGTCAGATTTTAATAACATATTAAACCATGGTGCTGAACTAAGCGATGAATCTCTAAAAAGATATTTAGAGGGAACAGCTTCGGAGGAAGAACGCTTTATGATCGAGCATCAAATGACTGATGAAGCCTTTATGAATGATGCTGTGGAAGGATTGCAACAATTTAAAGATCCAAAAGTAATGCAAGATCTTGTAAATAAAATCAATCAAGACCTTCTAAAACATACGGTCAAGAAAAAAAGAAATAAGCTAAAACACCGTATTGAAGATCAGAAGTGGGCGATGCTTTCTATTATCATCATTATTATACTTTGCATACTAGGTTATTTTGTGATTCATCTTGCACAAAATCCTACGTCACCCAATCATTCTATTGAACAAAAAAAATAAGAAACTAAATCCTGCATAGTTTTGCTATCAATTCAGCATGTTGCGGATACAATTCAATCAATTGGACTGATTGAGCCAGTTCAAAATCTATAAAATCAAAACCTGGAGCCACAGTACATCCAACAAATGAAAAATGAGTACCCTCAGCAGGAACAGATGCAAACCATGCTCCTGCAGGAACGGTTGCCTGAAAGGTTTGTCCATTTGCAATATCATCCCCCAATTGAATGGTCTCAAGCTCCCCATTTTCATGAATTACAAAAATATTCAACGACTGTCCCGCATAAAAATGCCATGTTTCATCACTTTGAATACGATGGAAGGCAGAAAAATTACCCTTCTCTAATAAAAAATAGATGGCTGTTGAAAAACTCCTGTTACCATTGAATCTTGCAGGTAATGCATCAACATCAATCTCTTCTTTGGATCGATATGTTTCTTTATAATAACCGCCTTCGGGATGTGGCAGTAAATGATAATAAGCTACAATTTCTGTAGTAGACAATTTAGTTAACATATCATTGATTTGACGCTAATCTTCATCCTCTTCTTCTGGAACAAAAGGCGTTCTGTTTTTATGTTTAGGAGAAACTTCATTAATCAATTCAGCTACAAGTGCTGTCCACCCGCTTTGATGACTAGCACCTAAGCCTCTTCCACTATCCCCATGAAAATACTCATAAAATAAAACCAGATCTTTATTTTCTGGCAAACAGTAAAACCAGTTTTGTTCTGCATTTAATTGTCGGCAGTTTGCTCCATCCAATTCAAATAAACTTATAACGCGTTTGGTTAATTCGTTCGATACTTCTGTGAGCGACATAAAATTGCCCGAACCGGTTGGATAATCAATCGTTAAAGATTCATCATAGAACTCACCGAACTTCTTAATGCTTTGTATGATCAAATAGTTGATGGGCATCCATACTGGGCCACGCCAGTTACTATTCCCTCCAAAGAAATCAGAGGTACTATCACCCGGATCGTATTTAATTGAATAGTCCGTGCCTTCAATATTTACTGTATATGGATTGTCTTCATGATATTTCGAAAGAGCTCTTATACCACCAGGTGATAGGAATTCCGTTTCATTTAGCAATCGCTGTAATAAGGCAATTAATCGATCTTTAGGAATAAGAGAAATTAAAATTTTATCTTCTTCTGCTTTCTCTTCATTAGGCCAGAATTTTTTATTCTTTAATCGGTATTGTTCAAACCAGTTAATACGTTTGGTAAAATCTTGCAGCTTTTCTAATACTTTTTTATTGATAATAGATACAGCGAAAAGAGAAGTTAATCCAACGATAGATTGAATACGAAGTTGTATAGGTTTATTTCCAGGCAAACCTAAAGTGTCGTAATAAAATTTATCCTCATCATTCCACATTCCCATCTCATTTAACGCTTCTGCAATGAGTACAAAATGCTCAAAGAATTTTGTAGCGGAATCTTCAAATGCTTCATCCTGCATCGAAATTTCGATAGCCATATCCATCAAATTCAAAGCATACATTCCCATCCAACTGGTTCCATCTGCTTGTTCTAATTGTGCTTGACTATGTAATTGAATACTTCTATTAAAAACGCCAATATTATCTAAGCCAAGAAATCCTCCTTCGAAGATATTATTACCGTTTTTATCTTTTCGATTAATCCACCAGGTAAAATTGATAATAAGTTTTTGAAAAATCTTTTTTAGAAAAACAATGTCTCCCTTACCCGTTTGTTTCTTTTCAATATTATACACCTGCAATGCTGCCCATGCTTGTACAGGTGGATTTACATCACTGAAATTCCACTCATATGCAGGAAGCTGACCATCGGGTTTCATATACCACTCACGCATCACCAAACTCAATTGATGCTTTGCAAATGTGGGATCTATCATAGCCATTGGCACACAGTGAAAAGCTAAGTCCCATGCAGCATACCAAGGATATTCCCACTTATCGGGCATTAATATTACATCCTGATTTTTCAGGTGTTGCCAATCGTGATTACGCCCGTTTTTCCGCTGTTCAGTATTAGGTGCAATCTTATCACTATTCCCAATCCACTTTTCAATATCGTAATGGTAGTATTGTTTACTCCATAATAATCCTGCTAATGCCTGTCGTTGGATGTTTCTTGTATCGTCATTTAAACTATCTGGCAAAACTTCATTATAAAAATCATCCGCTTCCGATTTTCTTTGTTGAAAGATACTCTCATAACCTTTAGAAAATGGTGCATCAATTAACACGTCTCCTAATCTTAAATAAATAATTTTGGAAGCGCCTCCGGCAATTTTTAAATTATAAACAGGTGCAAATTTGGTACCTGAAGTTTTATCTCTCAAAGCCTGAACATCTTTTTGTACAATTACTGCATCATTGAATGCATCTTTCAGAAATTTTGATTCATTAGGTATTCCATAAAGTTTTTCAGTATTAGTTTCGTTCTCAGTAAAAAAACGATCATTCGATTTTTGATAATACAAGTAATAACTTCCTAAGCGTTCATGAGTAGCCCTCACTACTCCTTCTTTCACTTCTTCAATGATGGGTTTCTTGGAGAGGTCATTTTGTTGCCAACGGTTATAAAACCAAAGATTGGGTAACAGCGTAATGGGGGCTGATTCTTTACCTCGATTAATAATTTCAATTTTAATTCCAATATCTCTTTTGCTGTATTTCGCATACGTAATGTACACATCGAAATATTTATTATCATCAAAAACACCCGTATCTAAAATTTCAAATTCACGTTCGTTTTTAGAACGGCTTGCATTGGCATCTATCAATTGCTGATAAGGGAAAGCTTCCTGTGGATATTTATACAACATCTGCATATAATAATGCGACGGGATATTATCTAAATAATAGTACAGCTCTTTTACATCTTCACCGTGGTTACCTTGATAATTACCAAGACCAAATAATCTTTCTTTTAAAATATCATCTTTCCCATTCCATAATGAAATGGCAAAACACATATTGCCAAAAAAATCTGAAATACCACCTAACCCATCCTCACCCCAGAGGTATGCTCTGCTATGTGCATGATCAAAAGGAAAATAATTCCATGCATCTCCATTTCCGCTATAGTCTTCACGAACAGTTCCCCATTGCCTTTCTGAGAGATAAGGACCCCATTGTTCCAAAGGAACTTTCTTTCCCGCATTTACTTTTAATCTTTGTTGCTCTGCCGTCATTCTTACAATATTCGTGATCTCCTGATTAGATTTTTAATACAAAATCAGGGCTGAATATATGAAAATAAAGGGTAATTATTCCTTGTAATAATACACAGGAAGCAACGCAAACGTTTGAAAATTATATTTGGCAGTAATAAAATTCTATTTATTTCTCCTTCTTCGGTTCTTCCTGTTTTCCGCGCATATAAAGCACTAATCCGTTCAAGAAATTGCGCAATACCTGATCACCTGCTTCCACATAACTTGGATGATCTTCATGTCGAAATAAATCACCTAAAGCTCCTTTTGTGATTTTAAAATCTACTAAAGACAAAATATGAATCATGTCTTCTGTGCGCAAAGAAAGCGCTACACGTATTTTTTTGAGGATATCGTTATTTGTTAGCATAGTGGAACTATTTATAAATAATAAAGGTAGTTTTTATGTGAAATGGAAGCAGGATTTCTTTTATACCTTCGATTCTATTAATTTAAATGCAGATGTCTGAAAGTGGTTATCGATATTTTGCCATTCATAAACCCTATGATATGGTGTCTCAATTTATCAGTTCACACCAGGTTCGATTATTAGGCGATTTAAATTATTCATTTCCGGAAGGGATACATGCCATTGGAAGACTAGATAACCACTCTGAGGGCCTGTTGCTACTCACCACTAACCCAAAGACTACAAGGCTACTTTTTCAAGGAGAAGAGCCACATGGCAGAACCTATCTTGTTCAGGTTAAGAATAAGGTTACAGAAGAAACGCTTCAAAAATTACAGCAAGGGATTTCCATTCAGATTAAAGGGGGCTGCGATTATATCACACAGCCATGTAAAGTTGAAATAGTTTCAAAGCCAGCATATTTAAACAATTCCTTGTATGAGATTCCTCTTCACTTGCCGCATACCTGGTTAAAAATTCAATTAACAGAAGGAAAGTTTCATCAGGTTCGTAAAATGGTGGCAGCGGTTCATCATAAATGCAAAAGGTTGATTCGTTTATCGATTGAGGATATAGAGCTGGGTAATATGCAAGCGGGTGAAGTAATGGAGTTGGAAGAAAGCAAGTTCTTTGATTTACTAAATATTTTGAACTACTAATTTTGTTAACCCTGCCCTTTAGGGCTAAAGCCCAATTTCATCATATATTCTTAGCCCCTAGGCTGAAACCTAGGGTTAACAAGATTTTCACTTATCACTTTTCAAGAAACACTTTATCTGCCCAATACTGTTTTGATAATTCCAAGTCTAAAGGATTCATATTTTTTTGAGGGAGCGGCAATGCTGGCAACCCTGGAAAAGCTGTGATTAAAAAATAAGAAGTAGATTGTTTCTTCACAACTAAAGTCAGTTGATTGATTGTTGGCATTTTTGAAATATTTGCATGCCAAAGTTGAATACCCCTGTTCTTTTTCAATTTTGGTTCAGAGGCATTTAATGCATCAAGTTCATTTTTATTACAAACACCCAAGGTTCCAATACCATTTGCAAATTCTTTTTGATTAAAATCGAAAACTATTTCCTGATACTTTTTCTGCTCCTGAGTTCGAATTGTTTTACCCAGTTTTAATTGTTCCACTAATGATTTAATATCGGTGGCGAAAGCTTTATGAAATTTCGATCCAGGCATAGCAAGGTTTTCATCAATGATTTCCATTCTGTAACCCCTATCTTTCAAACATATTCTTGCCTGTTCATTCACAAATTCAAAATGCCGAAGCATGTGAAAAAGCGTATGATCATTATAACTGAGTTGATTTAAGTCCATAAAAAAACCATTGCAAATTTTAAATTTGCAATGGTTAAAGTTATAAATAAAATAACATGTGATTTATGAAAGCCTATGGCTACTTCACCATGATCTCATGTTGGTAATTTAATGAGTCGAGTTCCAAACTAACACTTTCCAAATCTTTCAACATTTTAGATTTTGTTTCTTCTAAAAGGCCTGGCATTTCTTTATAATAGTTAATGCCACTGCGAAGATTTTGAAAAAATGTATTATAATACTTGCTCTTTTTTTCAAATTGGTCAGATTCGATATCCTCTTTAATCTGATCTTTTAGATAATCGATATACAAATACAATTCAGCAATAAACATATGTGGCCGATTAATTTTCTCGATTACATTATCACGACCATAAATATGATCAATCATAGTTGACAATGAAACCACTTTGGAAAAATTAACAATATTCGGACCAGGGCAAATGGTTACTGCATCCATTTTCTTCACAAGGGTCTTTGAATAATTAATCGCTGCTGAATTGCTTAATCCCACACATAAACATTCCTTATCCTGTAATTCAGCTACTTGTCTTTCCAATTCAGCAACAGGTAAATTCAAAGACTGCAATTGCTCCAATTTTAATTTTTGATATTTCTTAGAAGCAGTACAAATTGGTTCTTTGGTAAACTCAGTATTAAAACTCAAGTGTTTTTCTGTACACGGACTACCTGGGTTTCCAATATTTATTCTTTCATACTTTTCAATCTCAGAGCTTGTTCCCTTTAAATAATGAAATCTAACACCCAATGGGGAATTACGACTCAACATTACATTCTTATCTTTCGAAGCTGCCAATAATTTTAATGTAGGTTCATCTACAGTGGTTGCTTCTGGTACCAATAAAAATGGTGTACCCCATCCAGTACTATCGAATTTGTAATGTTCATGCAGATACTCATCCTCTTCATGCGTACCAATACCACCTTGAACAGTAAATTTAATTTCGGGAGGATATTTGAATTGTTTGTTATTCTTTTTTAATTGTGCGGCATTATAAATTTCAAACAAGGTATCCGTCAATTCCTGACGGTTCAATTTAAATTCTTCCAAAATAGGTCCCATCAAATAACCATCAGTTGCAAAAGCATGTCCACCACAATTCAAACCAGACTCCACACGAAATTCGCTACACCAGATTCCTTTTTTAGCCAAATATTTTCCTTGTATTAATGCAGAACGATAATCGCTTACTTTAATGATTACTTTTTTATCAAACCCTCCATCTTCATTTGCATCAAATTGCTTGCAATGCTCCAGATAGTTATATAATCTAGGATTCAATCCTGCAGAAAATACGATAGAAGAATGTTTTAAATCGCTGTTTACATATCCTCTCAGAGCAGAAACAGCATCTGATCCATCAGCCACAGGCTCACCTGCTTTATCATAAATATTTCTGTCCAATTTGGTCATGATATTTACATCTATACTTCCAGGTTTAATATGGTCACGTAAATATTGCTCCATTGTTGCTTTCTCTTTCAACTCTGTTGTTTGCATCATTTGATGATACAATTGTTTGAGTGTACTCTCATCGGGAAGCATTTCAAAATACTTTACAATCTCAGAACCAGCTTCGAATGCCGCCAGTTTTAATTTTTCAACTTGCTGAAGAACTATCGTATTTACCAGATTTAAATAATCAGTAATTCGTTTAGCTCTATAATCTTCCACATCAGTATCGATAGGAATATATGGCAGATTGATGGTAGGATAATAATGACTACGCATCATTTCAATTAAGCGATCTTCTACAATCGACATCACTGAAGAAATACCAAAACGAGCCACTTTGATAGGACTATCAATGGTGTACGCCAATCCCATTACAGGAATATGAAATTTGTGATAAGGTGATTGATACATTAAATAAAATCTATGTGGGTAAATAATATTTGTTTCATTACAAAAAAACAGGCTATTACCTGCGATAATAACCTGGCTATTGCATTCATTAACAAATGTAAATCTTTGAGTTACGATTAAATATGATTTTTGTCATACCGATTTTGTTAAAAATTCTCATTGTGCTGAATCACAAATCAATGAGCATGTCTTTCCCAGATTATTTTTTTCCCAAAGCCTAATGTATTGTCAGTATACTTAATACGATTGATTTTAATTGTCCATATTTCACCTGGCATTGCCAATGCCAATGGGTGGGCTTTATAATAGTGAGTGGATGCATTTTTTGCATGTACATCTTCAAAAGCCAAAACAGTTCCTTCCAATTGAATTCCTTTCACTTGCAATTTGTTTAGTTTATCCGGCAAAATGGTTCCAGCAATGTTTGGATTTAATGTAAGAAAGCCTGCATGATTGGAATCTGAAGAAGACTTAAAATATAGCAGACCTTCTTTAACATCTATAGCATAAAAACAACTAAAGCAATAAGGATTGCTATTCGCATCAAGACAGGCTATGTTTGCGCAAGTATGTTCTTGGATGAATGCGTCGATATTTTCGTTCATACAATTTTTATGATTTTAACTGGGCATGCTTTTGCAACCTCATGGGTTAATAATTCTAAGGATGCAAATAATGGCAGTATGTGAATTGATTTTTTTGCAGTGGCTTTTAACAATGTTGCCTTTCCATCTTTTTTAGACATGCGCCAGATTTCAGGTTGCATTTCAAAGCAAACACCACATCCAATGCATTTATCACGATAATGAATAATTTTAGCCATTAGGACTTAACAATTTTATACAGTTTGTCTTGGCCTGTTAACTTGGTAGGAAATGGAAAAGTAATTTTATCACCCTTGGTAGCAAGCTCTGCTTTTTCTCCGTTTACAACAAGTGTATTCATGATTTCTTTTGCCATGCCAATGGAAGGACCTATCACCATTAATTCGTCTCCTTCTTTTATAATTCCTGATTCAATTAAAAATTCACCAACTTTAATCTTCGGATAATAGTTGGTAGATTTCCCCAGATAAATTTTTCTTTCTTCTGCGATGGAGCCCGGACTAGTAGTCCACTCTCCTAATTTTCTTCCCAAATAATATCCTTCCCAAAAGCCACGGTTATACACTTTGGACAAGCGCTCTAACCAATCTTTTTTCTTTTCTTCCGTATAATGATTTGCAATGACTGCATCAATGGCTTCTCGATAGCATGCTGTTACTTCATGCACATAGTCGGCCCCTTTACTTCTTCCTTCAATTTTCAACACATCTACACCACTATTGATCAATTGATCAAGAATATCAACCGTGCAAAGATCTTTAGGCGACATGATATATTCGTTATCGATCACCAACTCTTCGTTGGTCTCAGTATCTTTTACAGTATAGGATCTCCTGCAATTTTGAATACATGCGCCACGATTGGCTGCTGCATTTTGGGTATGCAAGCTTAAATAACATTTTCCAGAAATAGCCATACAAAGTGCCCCATGAACAAACAATTCAATCTTGATCAATTCACCGGATACTCCTCTAATATTTCTTCTTTTAATTTCCTTACTGATATGTTCTACTTGCTTCAACGTTAACTCTCTTGCCAAAACAATCACGTCTGAAAATGGCGCAAAGAATTGTACGGCTTCAATATTACTCACATTTGCCTGGGTAGAAACATGCAAAGGAATTTGAAGTTGCTGACAATATTGTATCACTGCAAAGTCTGCCGCTATTACTGCATCAATCTGTTGTTTTTTTACTTCCTTTAAAATCGAGTACAATAATTGCATATCGTGTTCATACATCACAGTATTCAGTGTGATATAACATTTGATATGATTCTTTTTACAAATACTACTAATTTCCTTCAGATCGGCTAACTGAAAGGAATTGGAAGAACGGGTACGCATATTAAGTTGTTCCACACCAAAATAAATAGCATTAGCACCTGCATTGATTGCAGCTTGCAAGGATTCGAAAGATCCAGCAGGTGACAATAATTCTATCTCTCTTTCTTTCATTATAATTGGCAAATATACTAATTAAAGGTATTTTTGTCTTTAATTATTTGCTATGTTACGTCTCACTAAGATTTTTCACTTCGAAATGGCACACGCCATTCATGGTTATCAAGGAGCCTGCAAGAACATTCATGGTCACTCTTACGAACTGCATGTAACTCTTGGAACAACTACAATTCAGAAAGAATATATTCCTTCTCCAGGTTTTATTATCGATTTTAAACAAATTAAAAATCTGGTGACTAATGCTATCATTGATAAGTTTGATCACAGTTTGCTTTTATCAGAAGCCTATATGAAGGAACATCCTACGAATAATATTCATGATAAATTGATTATTTGGGAAGTGGAGCCGAGTGCGGAAAATATTTTATTATACATGCAAGATGTATTGAATTCAAGACTACCATCTGATATTAAATTGCTTCAGATAAAACTATACGAAACAAAAGACTCCTATGCAGAATGGCTGGCAGACGATTAAACTAGAATATGAATTATCCTATCATCAAATCAATCAATTGTAATGTTTTCAAAAGCCACTGAGTATGCTTTAAGGGCTACCATATATATCGCACAAAAGAGTTCTGTGGAAAAGAAACTGAGTCTCTCAGAAATTGCACAAGCCATTGATTCACCTCCATCTTTTACGGCCAAAATACTGCAATTATTAACGAAGGATAATTGTGTGATTCATTCACTACGCGGACCCAATGGCGGATTTTATATGACAGAAAAGAATAAGCAACTTCCCTTGAAAAAAATATTGGAAGCAGTAAATGAAAATGATTTATTTGAAAAATGTATTTTGGGTTTAAAGAAATGTTCGGAAACAAAACCATGTCCACTTCATTTTCAATACAAACCTATCAAGCAAGAATTAATTCATTTGTTTCAAACAAATACTATACAAGAGCTTTCAGAGAAAGCAGATAATGAATCACTATTTATAAACAATGCTCTTTAATTTTTTATTGATTAAAGTTCAACTGAAAGTAATTCTTCGCCTAATTGGTGTAACGCCTTTTGAATTTTATTTGTTTGAGTAGGCCTCGGTTTTTTTAAACCATTAGCATAATGATGTAATTGCTGTTGATTGATTCCGGTTAAACGCTCTAAAGCAGATTTTGTAAATACTCCTTTATAGTAATTCAAGAGACTTTCAGTATCAAATCGAAAAACTAATTGATATTTTCCTTTAAAAATAGTTGGGATATTTTTTGGATCGTTATATGCTTTCAATAATTGTATTGATTCCAAAGCGGATTCCTTTGCTGCAGAAGCGGTGTCTCCCATACCCCAGATACCATCCACTTTTAATCCGTAGGCGCTAAAAGTTCCGTCTTTAGCTCTTTCAATAATCACTTTAATCTGTTTCATTAAATAAAATTGAATATCCTTAATTCAGACCCATTTTTTTCATTAGTTTTTTTCTTAATCCCTCTCCCATTTCTTTAGAACCATGAAATGGAACTGGCTCTCTAAATCCGTTTTTTTCATATATATAATGGCTTCCTTCTGTTTTAATATGACGCCATCCATTTTTCTTAATCAGTCTATGGAATTCTCTTGATTTCATTGAAATACAATTGTAACTCCAAATTAAAGGTATAATTAATTATACCATTTATAAAATAATTTCAATAAAAATAATTTAGTAACCCAAGTGGGGAAATATTGTAATAACTTTTGAAACAATATGTATTCAAGGACTAAAACATCTATTACATATGTACGAATCTTTGTTTATTAATATTGCTATTTAAACCTCAGATTTTTATTTCTCATTTCTTGCCGTATAAAAGAACCAGAGGTTATTAACTGTGTGTTCATCCAATTCCCTGAAATAGATGAAACAGGAAATAATACAGCTGAAGATTCGGCCTTATCAGCGATGGACCAATTGCACCATGACAATTTATTCGCATCTAAAAAATTATACCAAAGATTTGTTTCAGATTGGTTCACAAATCCATCTCCGGTGGCATCTGTTGTTCCATATTCTGTAACCATTAATGCAATCCCTTTGTCAAGTGCCACTTTTGCCTTATCTCTTAAAGCTTGCTTGTGTGTACCAGCATAAAAATGTAAAGTGTAAGCAATATTTGTTCCAACAAGTGTATCATAAGCTGCAACATCTACATCCTGCGACCAAGTTGAAGTACCACAAATGATCAGGTTGTTTGGATCATATTTACGAATAGTATCAATGATGGCCTGGTGATAGGGCTTAATAATTGTTTTCCATGAAACTTGCAGGGGCTCGTTATATGGTTCATAAATAATATTAGGTTTATCTCCATATTTCTGTGCTATTTCAGCAAAAAATTTTGTTGCCTGAGCTAAATGATCTGAAGCATGATGATCATGCCAATCGATGATTACATACATTCCATTTGCTATTGCCGCATCAACCACATCAAATACTTTTTGTTTTTCAATAGCTGGGTTCGTTAAATATCCGCCTTCTTCTACTGCCATGGCTGCTCTTACCACATTGCAATACCAATCGTCTTTCAACCATTTCACAACACTGGCATTATAATATTTACCGATCCACTGACACCAGTATAAAGACATCCCTCTTAATTGAATAACTGAGTCAGCTTTCCCATTAATCCTGTTACCCGAAACTTTAAGTGGTCATAATAGTCAACTGCAGTGCTATTCGTAAAATCTTTTTCGGGTGTTGGCGCAATTGGTGTTACTGGTGTGATGGGATCCACCGTGGTAGGTGAATTAGATTTCTTACAATATGAAAAAGTTGTACAAAATATTAAAAGGATAAAAATTGCGCCTAAATTTTTCATGTGTTATTTTAAATTAACGAACTAATAAAATCATTACTATTTTTTCGAGCAATCTTTTTAAAAGAAAAGTAAATTTGTAAATTATCTAAATTCTTATGCCAAATAAAAAATACTTATTGAGTGTTAAAATAAATAGAGGCAAACTTTTTAAAGTTTACCTCTATAAAATTTAAGTGGAGTCGAGGGGAGTCGAACCCCTGTCCAAACATCGCTACCATTAGCTTTCTACATGCTTATTTTCTTATTAATTGTAGGCACTCTGCAGGAAAGAAACAAACCAACAAAACGCTTAGCTGAATAGTCTTAAGCAACAGTCACAGCCTTCTGTTGCAGCATCCTCTTTTGGTTTAAGTCGGCGGCAGCAAGAGGTAACAGGCGAACCTTAGCCGCGGCCCGAATGGTTACTTAATCACTGATTAAGCAGCCATGGCATACTGAGTATTGCCATTTGAGTTTTGAATATTCAGATTAAAGTGCTAATTATCCAACGCACTGCATGCTTACACCAACCGTGACATATGCTGTCAAAACCAATACGACCCCAATATGTAAAGGTAGCCATTCCCTAGAAAGCTACCTGTTAAACTATTTAAACAAGCGCCAGAAATCCAGTCCTAATGCATAAGCCATTAAGCCTAATAATAATACCATACCCACCATCTGTGCATACTCCATAAACTTATCACCGGGCTTGCGTCCAGTAATCATTTCATACAATGTAAATAATGCATGTCCACCATCTAAAGCTGGAATTGGTAAGATATTCATGAATGCCAGAATGATAGAGAATATAGCAGTTAATGTCCAGAACTTTTGCCAATCCCAAACACCCGGAAAAGTATTACCAATACTAATAACACTTCCTAGTGATTCACTCGCATTTACTTTACCTGTGAATATTTGTTTGATGCCATTGATATAGCGGTCCAATGTTTCAAAACATCTGTTGAAACCCATTGGAATAGCTTGTGCAAATGTGTACTGTTTGTTTACCGTACCAAACATTTCAAAAGGAGATTTGCGAAAGAAACCAACCGCCCCTTTATTATTCAATAAAACTTTTACATCCACTGTATCATTACTTCTCAATACTTTAAAGGTCACTACAGAATCTGCAAAGCCTTTATTCAATCCTTCATACTCGTGAAAGTATTCGAAGTATTTATTATTGAATGCAATTAACTTATCTCCTTTTTGAAATTTCCCTTTTGTAAACACTGCAGTTTTAGCTACTGAATCAACAATTGCAGGATAACGCATAGTTACAAAATCAGAAGCTAGTTCTCTACCTTTTTTTGTTTTGAATAAATTCTTGATAAGTCCATCGGGAAGATTAATTTCCACTTTTGCACCCGCTCTTTCTACCTGCATTTTTTTAGCATCAGTAGTAATAATTTCGGGAACGATCGTACCAAAATCTTCTACTACTTTTCCATCGATGGAAACAATTTTATCACCATCCATAATGCCAATACTTTTGGCTAATGAATCGGCGTGCACCCCGTATTGCAAATTTTTAGCTGGCAGGTATTGCTCTCCCCATACCCAGGTAATACCAATAAAAATAACAATAGCTAAAATTACATTTACCACAACACCACCAATCATAATAATCAGTCTCTGCCAAGCTGGCTTAGAACGAAATTCATAAGGCTCTGGCGGCAATTTCATTTGCTCCTTATCCATACTCTCATCAATCATTCCAGAGATCTTCACATATCCTCCAAATGGAATCCAGCCCAGGCCCCATTCTGTATCACCTTTTTTCTTTTTCCAAAGACTGAACCAAGGATCAAAAAACAGATAAAACTTTTCAACCCTACATTTAAAAATTTTTGCAGGAATATAATGTCCTAGTTCATGTAACACTACTAATATAGAGAACGACATGATAAACTGTCCAGTCTTTACTCCAATACTTATCCAATCGATTGCTAATAAATTCATAGTTGAGAATCCCCGGAGGGAATTTATTTAGGAATACTTTTTAATTAATCTTCTACATGTGAATTAAAGAAGCGGCGAAGTTACGTGCCTCTCCATCTGTTTCAAAATACTCTAATAAGTTTGGCTTTTCAATGAAGCTAATTTTTTGCATGGTCTGCTCAACTACTTCTGTCATGTCTAAAAATCCGATGCGGTTTTTTAAAAAAGCATATACAGCTATTTCATTTGCGGCATTTAAAATACAAGGCATATTACCAGCTTTATTCAAAGCTTCAGTTGCCAATGCCAGATTTCTAAACGTTTTAATATCGGGTTCTTCGAAACTTAGAGTTTGAGGTTTTTTAAAATCATAGCGCGGAAAATCGTTAGCGATTCTTTGAGGAAATGCCATTGCATATTGAATTGGCAATTTCATATCTGGTAATCCCATCTGTGCTTTCAAACTTCCATCCTGAAACTGTACCATGCTATGTATAATACTTTGCGGATGGATCACCACCTGAATTTGTTCTGGTGTTAGATTGAACAACCATTTGGCTTCAATCATTTCCAAACCTTTATTCATCAGTGTGGCAGAGTCAATCGTAATCTTCGCTCCCATTGTCCAATTCGGATGTTGCAAAGCATGATCCCGTTTAACGTTCACCAAGAAATTGGGTTTCTTGCCAAAGAACGGACCACCACTGGCTGTTAGGACAATTTTAGAAATGGGATTATTAGATTCACCTACAAGGCATTGAAATATCGCAGAGTGCTCACTATCTACAGGAATGATAGCGGCCCCTTTTTCCATAGCCTGCTGCATTACTATATCTCCAGCTACTACTAAAGTTTCTTTATTTGCAAGAGCAATAGCCTTACCTAGATTAACTGCTTGTAACGTAGGACGTAATCCTGCATAACCTACAATTGCAGCCAACATCATATCATAACAATCTAAAGCAGCAACTTCTTCTAATGCTTTTTCACCAGCAAATACTTTTGTATCCGTTCCAGCTAAAGCCTCTTTTACTTTTAGATATTTGTTTTCATCTCCAATTACAACCATATTCGGACTAAACTCCAAAGCTTGTTTAATAAGCAATTCGGCATTTGTCTGAGCTGTTAAAACCTCTGCGCTAAACAAATCTTTATGCGCAGCAATCACATCCAATGCCTGGGTACCTATTGATCCTGTTGACCCGAAAATGGCTATTCTTTTTTGCTTCATTCAATTGATTTAGGCGTTCCTTTAAGATTCTTGCAAAATAAGTGAATCTCATTGGAAACTGTTGAATTATAGTTGAAAGGCGTCTATACCTGAAGAAATACAGACAATTCATTTGCAATGGCCCGATCATTGCTTAAACGGGGTACTTTGTTTTGTCCGCCCAATTTCCCAATACTCTTCATATAATCTATAAAACCGTTACGGCGAATTGGGCTGATTTTTAATTTCTCTAGGATATTCCCCTTGATCAAATCATCATAATAAACGTTTTTGACGCGCAATTGTTGATCTACCTTTTCAGCGAATTCTGCCATGGATGCGGGCTCTTTTTCAAATTCAATGAACCATTCGTGGTAACTCTTCCCCTCACCTTGTTGAATCATGGGAGCTACTGTAAATTCAGTTACGCTTACCCCAAGTTCATTAGCTGCTTTTAAAAGTGCATATTCTACTTCTTCACCAATCACATGCTCCCCGAAGGCCGAGATAAAGTGTTTAATCCTGCCACTTACCACTAACCGGTAAGGATTCAGATTCACAAATTTTATGGTATCTCCTAAATTATAACCCCAAAGTCCTGCGTTACTATTAATAATCATGGCATAATTAACGCCAAGTTCTACTTCTCTGAGAGTTAACCGGCTTGGATTTTCAGAAAAAATTTGATCCGCGGGTATAAATTCAAAGAAAATGCCGCTATTGGTATTTAATAATAACCCTTCTGCATGCTGGCTATCCTGAAAAGCAAAGAACCCTTCACTTGCTGGAAAAAGTTCAATAGAATCGATCTTCTTACCAATACTTTCGAAAAGTTTGGCTTTATAGGGTTCGAAATTAACGCCCCCCTGCACCATAATGCTAAAATTGGGGAATAGATCCGCAATTTTCTTATCGCCTTTTTCAATTAATCTGTCGAAATACATCTGCATCCATGGCGGAATACCACTGATGAGGGTCATATTCTGATGCAGCGTTTCTGCCACAATTTTATCGAGCTTCGTCTCCCAGTCTTCAATACAATTGGTTTCATAACTAGGAAGTTGATTAGCGCGCAGGTAACTAGGGATATGGTGATTCACAATACCACTTAAACGACCAGTCGGGATTCCAGAAACACGTTCTAATTCGGGGGAGCCGCTCAAAAAAATCATTTTCCCATTCGCAAAAGCAGTATTTCCGGTTTCGCCCATATAACATAATAGGGCATTACGGGCTGTATTGATATGATTAGGGATCGATTCCTTTGTAATAGGTATATACTTTACACCGCTGGTAGTGCCGCTTGTCTTGGCCAGATAGATGGGTTTACCCTTCCAAAGTACATTGTGCTTCCCTTCCTTAATTTGCTCGATATAAGGCTTCATCTGCTCATAATCGCGAATCGGAACTGCCTGGCTGAAGTTTTGATGGGAATTAACATCAATGAGGTGGTGATCTTTTCCAAATTCGGTCGACTTCCCTATTTTCAGCAGGTTTTTAAGAATCTCGTCCTGATCTGCCAGGGCAGTTAGTGCAGATTTTTGGGTTTTATTGTATATATAATTAGCAAAAGGCTTTGCCAAAAGTGATTTAAGATTCATATCAATAGCTTAGATAACTCGTTTATCCAGACAAAAATAGGGACTGAAAGGCCTTTTTGAACGGATTAGGAGGTAATTTTAAGCATATTATGGCTATTTCCAGATGCCTTGATAAAAAAAGGGAAATATATTTCCAAAATGTTTGCACAAATTAAAGGCAAATCACTACCTTTGCCGTCCTAATTTTGGAAAGCTATGTTAGCAGTTGTAAAAATCGCAGGTCAACAATTTAAAGTACAAGCAGGTCAAAGTTTGTACGTTCCTCACCTGCAAGGTAATACCGGTGACAAGGTTGAGTTTAGTGACGTATTGTTGGTCGACAACAGCGGAACTATCTCTGTAGGTAGTGATGTAAAAGCTACTGTGAAAGCAGAAATCATCAGTGCACTTGTGCAGGGTGAAAAAGTGATCGCCTTTAAAATGAAAAGAAGAAAGGGCTTCCGCAAGAAGCATGGTCACAGAACCCATTATACCAGAATTAAAATTGAAAGCATCGCTTAAATTTTAAGAAGGTATTCTTTAATAGGATACTTGAGTTTAAATTCAATAGCCTGTTGAGAAACTAAATAAAAAAATTCTAAAAAGTATTTTATGGCACACAAAAAAGGTGAAGGTAGTGTAAAGAACGGCCGTGATTCACACTCAAAACGTTTAGGCGTTAAAATTTACGGAGGTCAGCCTGCTATCTCTGGTAATATCATCGTTCGTCAAAGAGGTACTCAATACCATCCTGGTAAAAATGTAGGAGTTGGTAATGACTATACTTTGTTCGCATTATCTGATGGTATTGTTGAATTCAAAAAAGGTAAAAACGACAAATCAACGGTATCAGTTTTACCTGTTGAAGTAGTTGCATAAAAAATATTTTTTGCATTTGCAAATAAGTTTTTTAATTTTAATGTATTATTTACTAACCATTAAATCTAAAAAACATGGCAACTGCAAAAAAAGCAGCTCCTAAAAAAGCTGTAAAAAAAGCTGCTCCTAAAAAAGCTGTAGCTAAGAAAGCCGTTAAAAAAGCCGCTCCTAAAAAAGCTGTAGCTAAAAAAGCTGCTCCTAAAAAAGCCGTTAAAAAAGCTGCTCCTAAAAAAGCTGTAGCTAAAAAAGCTGTTAAGAAAGCTGCTCCTAAAAAAGCTGCTAAAAAAGCTGCTAAGAAATAATCATTTCTTACAGAAATAGTTCAGGCCTCAGGATTTTTCCTGAGGCTTTTTTTTGTTCTAGATTTTTAAAATCTTTAGCCCTATTTTTATTTTATGGATAATAATACAATCGCAGACAACTTTTCGATACTCAGCAAGTTGATGGATATTCATGGCGATAACAACTTTAAGGCCAAATCCTATGCTGCAGCGGCTTTCACGATAGAGAAGCTTACGATACAATTAAGCGAAATGCCATTTGATAAGATTCAATCTGTTAGAGGTATTGGTGCAAGTATAGGCAAAAATGTAATCGAACAAATTCAAACCGGATCGTTTTCTATTCTTCAGGAATATATTCAAAAAACTCCTGAAGGCATATTAACAATGATGCAGATTAAAGGCATCGGACCAAAAAAAATTGCCACCATTTGGAAGGAGTTGGAAATTGAAACTATCGGAGAATTATTATATGCCTGTGAAGAAAATAGACTTTCAAATTATAAAGGCTTTGGAGAAAAATCACAACAAAATATTAAAGAAGCAATCAGTTTTTATTTAGGCAGTCAGGGTAGTTATTTATATCAAGAGATAGAAAATTTTACAATTCATTTGCAAGATAATTTAGAAAAAAAATTCTCTGATTTTCGCTTTTCAATTGCCGGATCTTTCGCTTTACATAACGAAATTATCAGTGAACTTTGCTTCATAACTACTACTCCTATCCCTATTTTAGAAGATTTTTTTACCCTTCAGGGCTTCGAAATAAAATTATTTACTGACAATAATTTACAAGTTGTTAACAGTTTAAAACTGCCAATTCATTTCATAAAAACAACTGATGATCTGTTTTATAATTGCGTGTTTGAACATTCTTGTAGTGATACTTTTTTAAATGCATGGAAAGAACAAACAAACTGGAATGATTCAAAAAGTTTCAGTTCAGATAAAGCCATTTTCGAATCCAATAACATTCCATTTATTCCTGTTTACCAAAGAGAAAATGCTTCCATTATTCAGGATGCGATTCAAAAAAAATTAAAGCCAGTAATTCAAGTGAATGATATTAAATCGATCATTCATAGTCATAGTAACTGGAGCGACGGTGCAGAACCTTTAGAAAATATGGCAAGTACTGCTAAAGAAAAAGGATATGAATACCTGGTAATCAGTGATCATTCTCAATCTGCTTTTTATGCAAATGGATTAAGAGTAGAACGTATTGTTTCTCAACACCAGCAAATAGATGAACTCAATAAAAAATTACATCCGTTTAGAATCTTTAAAAGCATTGAAAGCGATATTTTAAATGATGGGGGTTTAGATTATTCTGACGATGTATTAGAAAGCTTTGACATCGTGATTGCCAGTATTCACTCTAACTTAAAGATGACAGAAGAAAAAGCTATGATGCGCTTGATAAATGCAATTGAGAACCCTTTTACTTCCATCTTAGGGCATATGACTGGCCGCTTACTTCTTAGTCGTAACGGATACCCCGTAGATCACAAAAGGATAATAGATGCCTGTGTGGCCAATAATGTGGTGATTGAACTAAATGCCCATCCAAGAAGATTGGATATAGACTGGAGGTGGATCAAAGAGGCTATTGATAAAGGAGTACTCATCTCCATTAACCCTGATGCCCATTCTATTCAGGGATTCGATGATTGTAAATATGGAGTACTGGTGGCACAAAAAGCTGGTTTAACCAAATATCAAAACCTGAGTAGTTATTCATTAGCAGATTTCGAGGAATTTCTAATGGAACAGCATCAGAAAAGAAATTAAGTCGCCAAAGGAAGACGGATAAAAAAGCTTGTGCCCTCACCCATTCTTGATTCAAACCAAATAGTACCGTTTGCTTTTTCCACGATACCCTTACAGATAGCTAAGCCAAGTCCCGTTCCAGAAGTTTTGGTGGTGAAATTAGGTTTGAATAACTCCTCAGTAAGCGATTCAGGGATACCGCCTGAATAGTCTAGTACCTCAATTAAAACAGTACCCATTTCTTTTTTTGTTTTAACCTGAATCGAAACAGCACTTTCACCACTCTCCCCTGCTTCAATTGCATTCTTAATTAAATTAGTCAACAAGCGATTGAATTGCAGCTTATCTGAAAAAATAAAACAGGATTCTTTAAAAACCAATGCGTCTATTGATACATTGGGATAAGCTTTATACAGATTTACAAGCGATAAGATTACTTCATGAATATCAAATCGTTCATTTGTAGTATTACCAATATTGGCAAACTGTGAAAAATCACCGGCAATTTTTGTTAGCTGATCTATCTGCTCGATTAGTGTTACAGCCATCTTCTGCGAAAGTTCTTTAATATTGGGAGAGCCGGATTCAATCGCTTTTTGCAAATATTGAATGCTCAGTTTCATGGGCGTTAAAGGGTTCTTGATTTCGTGTGCTACTTGCCTAGCCATTTCTCTCCACGCACCTTCACGCTCGCTCTTTGCTATAGCCATAGCACTTGTTTCGAGCTTGTTCACCATCTTATTGTATTCAGAAACCAAAATGCCGATCTCATCATTTCTACTCCACTCTATCTCTTCATTTACCTTTTCGAGATTAACCTGTTGCATTTTTTGACCAATCAAACTAAAACTGTTGGTGATCCTATTCGTCAGAAAAAAAGCAATACCACCTGCTACTAAAAATATAAACGCATTCAAATTAATCAGTGTGGCTAAGAATCCTGAGATCTCCTGTGTCAATTCAAATTGAGAATTGAGGTACGGTATATTCAGATATGCATAAACTGATCCAGCTTCATTTGTTAAAGGAACATAAAGACTTAAATATGAAAAACTTCCAATTTCCTCACTTTGAAAATAGCGAATGCTATTATTACCGTGCAATTCGAAATAGGCTTTTGGATTGATTTTTTCACTCACCAAATGCTTATTATATATATAAGGTTGTGTAGAAATTTTTAAATTCCCATTAGTATCATAAAAATTGATATCAACATTATGCGAATCGGAGATCTCAGATATTCTTTTCTCCAAATTATCCAACGAACCAATACTATTTACTGTAAGCACATCATCAAAAACCAATTGAGATCGAATACGAACGTCAATCTCGTTAGCCATCACTTGTATTGATTTCGATAATCTTTCCTCGTTATTGCGATTGTACCTAATAATAAAAAAAGAGATAGTGGCGATAGCAATTACTATGAATGAAAATACACTCAAAAATATAATGGTGGCTTGAATTTGGGTTCGAATATTAAATCGGAAAGATGATTTAATAATGGACCATTGAAAGCGATGAGTAAGTAAATAACTACCACCTTGAAAAAGAAAGATGATGATCAGAAATGAAACAAATAAATAGGCAAAAAGGGTTACTGATTCAATCATCCAAGCACTTCTTTTTACTACCAATACAAGTTTCCCTGTTCCACTATTATACCAGAGTTCATTAAAGTCTCCAACTTGCTTATAGGTATATTCAAAGCCTGGAAACTTTTTAATATCTAATGTAGAAGGAAAATTATAATTATTTACGTGATTGATCATTTTGCCACCGCTATATACAGCATAGGCATAGTTGGTATTTTGATCAGAAGACAAATCCTGGGTCAGATTAAAGAGTTCTGGATATAAAGCTTCACTCTTATATCGTTTGGAATTTATTATTACAAACAGGTATCCCATAGTGGAATCACCTTCTTTAATCACTTTTTGATACAAAAAACTGAACCCGTCAGAATTTTTTTCGTAACTAAAAAATCCAGGAACTAATGTGGGCTTTGCCTTATTTAAAATGATGGTCTTAATAGTGGCATAAGTAGTGCTATCCTCATTGTAAAGCGGATGAAAGCCTTCATCGAAAGTATAAATCCTAGTATCATATTTTGTTAGGTAGCCCGAAAAATTTTCACTGATCAAACTGTCTTTAATAAACTTATTTGAATATTCACTTTGAAAACGACTAAAGTTGTATTTAAGAAATGCATCATCAAAATTAGTAGCAGCAATATTCAGAAGATTCTCACCTGATGGATCTGTTTGTATAGCAAGCTGTTCAGCTTTTCTTTTGCGTTGATCGTGCTCTACAATCCGATTCTCGTACATCACTATTGCCGCAACCGACATGGCAAATAGCATCACCCAAAAAATAAAGAAAGAAGATCGAAGCAATGGAATACTTAAATCAGCTTTCCTAAAATTCAATAATACCAGATAGCCAAATACCCATAACAGCATACACATATTGATAATGGTATCTTGCGGTTGTACGAACAAGAAAAAATAAATTACCCCTGCAATGGCAGAAACTAGCAATTGCCTATAAACACTATTCCCCTTTTCGATCTGCGGCTTTAATAGTAATTGAGATATATGGTAAAAACATAAAACAAGAAAGCATAAAATAATGAACGCAACCAATGTATAAATACTGAGGCTAGGAATATTTGTGATATCAAAAGATATTTTCGAATCTTTAACTAAGCTCTTGATAATATTACCAATCAAAAGCCCAGCAATAGTTAATATCACATTAGATATATCAAATCGAACTTGCTCTGGAATGAATTTAAATATGCTACTGGTTTTGGAACTGTTGTGCTGATAGAATCTTGCAAGCCAATAAAATAAGACTGCATTGATTAAAAGATCACCTAATGATCGATGCAGAAAATTAGATGCATAAATTGAAGGGTCGAATAGTGAAATCTTATCAAAATCAAATGGGATAGCAAAATTATAGCTCAACAAACGCAATAAAAAAACAACAGCAAATAAAAATCCGACCCCTTCAATAAAACCATTTGACCTAATCAGTTCTTCAGCTATTGCTTGTATAAATAACAATAATAGAATAATGGCAATAGTTCTTAAAAAAAGCGTGAAGGCATCATAACCAATAAAAGATTTCCCTTCAATAGGTTGAATTCTGAACAATTCCAAACCAAGACCATTCAAAACCGGAATTGCTTTACGAGAATTCCCCATTTCGTATTGCTTGTTTAAATCAGGGAATCCATCAAAACCGGATTTCAAATACTTATTTTCTATAAAATAATCCCATCTAATAGGAATCATTCCCACCAATAAAAAATTCTTGCTTTGAAACTGGATCTTGTGAACGAGCATTTCAAAATCGCCGTTCTGGTGACTGATAAAATAAGACCCTTCTGGTTTAAGCAATTCCTGAGGCGTTACGTAAATGGTATTGTTATTCCAATAGCTTAGAGTAGCACCAGTTAATTCGTCTAATTGATACAGAAAAATACCCAGTGGTTTTGTAGCGATTAATCGTTTTTGATCTGCAACAGTATCTTTTAATACTTCATTAAAAAAAGCTGTATTCCTTATAACCTGTTTGAATTCATTTTCGCTCCTGGCTATTTTTTGTTCCAGTTTACTTTTCACCTTCTGTGGTGAGGAATTATAGCTCCAATAATTGATGAATATAAACGACAATGTATAAAGCCATGCAGCTGTAATGATCAGATACCCATGTTTAAATACTCCTTGTCGTATAGTTTGTATCAAGAATTTCTCATTTGAATTTTTACCTGGTTCCAAATGGCATCCATCTCTTCAAGTGTCATTGCTGATAACGCTTTGCCAGATGCAATTGCCACGGTTTCCATTTCCTGAAAACGCCGGATAAACTTCTTATTGGTCTTCTCCAACGAACCTTCTGCGTCTATATGCAAAAACCGTGCATAATTTGCCAAACTGAACAAAACATCTCCAAATTCATCTTCTATTTCTGCCTGTTTACCCCCAGCTACAGCCTCTTGCAGCTCACCCAACTCCTCTTCCACTTTCTTCCACACATCTTCTTTTTTATCCCATTCAAAGCCTACCTGTTTTGCTTTTTCCTGAATCCTTGTGGCTTTAACGATGGCCGGCAATGAAGGAGGCACCCCACTTAAAACAGATTTCTTTCCTTCTTTCAACTTCAATTTCTCCCAGTTCCGTTTCACATCTTCCTCATCTGCTACTTTCACATCCCCATAAATATGTGGATGGCGGTGCACCAGTTTGGCACTAATTGCCTCAATCACTTCTTGCAGAGTAAACTGATTTTGCTCGGTTCCTATTTTGGCATAAAATAATAGATGCAAAAGTATATCACCAAGCTCCTCTTTTATTCCTTTCCAATCATGATCGGTGATGGCATCGGCTAATTCATAGGTCTCTTCAATAGTTAGTGGGCGAAGCGTATCGATGGTTTGCTTTTTATCCCAGGGACATTGCTCCCGCAATTCATCCATGATCTTAACCAGGGCTAAAAAACTATTTGATAAAGGATCCATTTTAAAAAATTAAATTAAGAAGGCAGAAAAAACAAAAAACAATCCAAATAAAAATGACATCATAATCATGGTCAAAAAGAACAATATCATAAACTTAAAAATTGTTTTCTTTCTTGACTGACTATAAAAATTACGAAACGATTTATACCAATAAAATAAAATAAAGAGGTAGGCAAATACAGCATATGCTGCAAGATTAATATGAATTACTTGAAATATCGATCCTAACAACAAGGTTGCTAATATAAGTATGAATGTGCCACAGTATAAATGAATGGTAAATACCACATGATTCACATAAAATAATTGTTTACGCCGCACATATAACAATTGTAAGATTAGAGCGAAAAAAGGAAGTGAAACAAATAACATCTGAGGAAACATATGTAGAAAACGTTCTCCAATTCCCTTTAAAATTGCCCCACCATTATTTTTGTACTTTTCGTATAAATGAATTCGCTGATGACTAATTCTTTGTAAAATGAATCCATCTCTTTTTGCAATTGGCAGAGCATTTTGAATAGAATCGTATTGTTTACCAGAATTTGCTACAGGATTATCATCATCACTCTTTCCTCCTAAAATTGTAAAATTGCTATTAACTAAATATATACTATCCTTTTTTGTGGAATCTTTTTGCAATAAAGCAATCTCTTTATTCAATTTATCCACTCTCAATTTTGCCTTTGCTAATGATATCTCTAACTCTGTAGTATCATGACTTGAAATCAAGCTATCGTAAGTTGTTTTTTTGTTTTTTAATTGCTTTATAACAGAAGCTACTTGTAACTTTTCTTCTTTTTCGTTTTGCAATTCTTCTTTCTGATAAAAATTAAAGAAGATCAAAAAGAAAATAAATGAAGTAAAAACATACATCCTGATCGGATGCAGATAACTGGTTCTTCTACCTTTTAAATATTCTTTAGAAAGAAATGCTGGTTTAAACAACAAGTATTTGAGCGTACTAAAAAACTTGCCATCGAAATGTGTCATATCGTGCAAAAAATGGGTGGCCAAAGTCCAGAAGGATTCCTTTGGTTCAATATTCTCTTGTCCGCATACCTGACAAAATCTGCCAGCTACTTCTGCATTACAATTGAGACAGTTCTTTTCTTTTCTTTCTTGATAGTGTGACACTTGTTAACGTTTGACTAAAAATACAGAACTAATTGATTGGAATAGCGTTAAGCAAAGATGTTATTTTGAATGTTGAAAACTCAAAATTGTACATTTGACCCATTAAAACAATGACATGAGAGCAATTTCGGTATTTATTGGCCTTTTATTTTGCGGTTCTGTAATGGGTCAATATTATTATAATGATATACTGGCTACCCAACAAAGTCAGTTACAATATCAATTATTGAGGGCCAATAAGG